>Ga0302046_10000443_pt1 | contig 42423 bp, 42 predicted proteins | sample RVTome_11_FD_200261 | JGI IMG/M metagenome (GOLD analysis project Ga0302046, IMG submission 200261) | Soil microbial communities from uranium-contaminated site in the Upper Colorado River Basin, Wyoming, United States - RVT147D111 (version 2) ...
GGTATGTCGAGCTCGCGGTGAAGAAGGGCGGGAAGGACGCGGTCCTGAACCTCTGGACGCCGAAGGCGTGGGGCCTTTCGGCCGCGGAGGCCAAGAAGAGGGTCGGCGGCATCACGGGCATCGCCCTGGGCACCTCGGACTTTGAGGGGACGGTGGCGGCCCTCAGGAAGAAGCGTGTGAAGGTGGACGCCTGGCGGGAGGCCGAGGACTGGGAGATGGCCACCGTCTACGACCCCGACGGGAACGGCCTGTTCATCACGCCGACCCACAAGAAGTCGCCCAAGCGGAAGGGGATCACAGGTCTGGAGTGGGTCACGATCTCTACGCGCAACGCCCGGACGGCAGGCAAGTTCTTCCAGAACGTGATGGGCATGAAGAAGGTCGGCGACGAGTGGTCCGTGTACCGCGTCGGGAACCAGGGCACGTCGCTCATGCCATTCACGCCCAACCCGAAGAACTACGAGAACAAGCGGGACTACAAGAACGACATGGCCGCGATCGGCGAGGACACGGCCATCATGTTCGCAACGGACGACGCGTTTGCCATGGAGAAGGCGATGAAGGCCAAGGGCGCCAAGTTCGACGAGCCCGTCAAACAGCAGGACTGGGGCGGGATTTCTGGTAACTTCAAGGACCCGTCGGGGAACATCTACATGCTGTTCCAGCCACGGCAGCGCTAGCGCCACCGTCGGCTATAGGTTGCGGACGATAGCCGCCGCGAACTCGCTCGTCTTCACCGGCTCGACCGGCGGGTCGAGCTGCCGCGCGAAGTCGTACGTCACGACCTTCGCCATGATCGTGGCTTCGAACGCGCGCTCCGCCGCGTCGGCTGCCTCCCTCCACCCCATGTGGCGCAGCATCATGCAGGCCGACAGGAGCAGCGACCCGGGGTTCACCTTGTCCTGCCCCGCGTACTTGGGGGCCGTCCCGTGCGTCGCCTCGAAGAGGGCCACGCCGTCTCCCACGTTCCCGCCCGGGGCGATCCCGAGCCCGCCCACCTGGGCCGCCGCGGCGTCCGACAGGTAGTCGCCGTTCAGGTTCGTCGTGGCCAGCACCGAGTACTCCGAGGGGCGCGTGAGCAGCTGCTGGAACGCGTTGTCCGCGATCCGGTCGTTGAGCATGACCTTCCCCTCCGGGACCTTCCCGCCGTGGGCGTCCCACACCTCCTTCTCCGTCACGACTTCCCCCGCAAACTCGTCGCTCGCCACAGCGTACCCCCAGTCCCTGAACGCCCCCTCCGTGTACTTCTGGATGTTCCCCTTGTGGATGATCGTCACCGAGGGGCGCCCGTACACCAGCGCGTACTGGATCGCGCGGCGGACCAGCCGCTTCGACCCGAACTCCGACACGGGCTTGATCCCGATCCCCGACCCCTCGCGGATCTCCGCCCCCATCTCCTTCGTGAGGAAGTCGCGAACCCGGCGGTTGGCCTCCGTCCCCGCCTGCCACTCGATGCCTGCGTAGACGTCCTCCGTGTTCTCCCGGAAGATGACCACGTCCAGCTTCTCCGGGTGCCGCATCGGGGAGGGGACTCCCCGGAAGTACCGCACGGGCCGGATGCACTGGTAGAGGTCGAGCTGCTGGCGCATGGCCACGTTGAGCGACCGGATCCCACCGCCCACCGGGGTCGTCAGCGGCCCCTTGATCGCCACGCGGTACCTCGCGATCGCCGCCACGGTCTCCGCGGGGAGCCACTCGCCCGTCGCCCGGTGGGCCTTCTCACCGGCGAGCACCTCCACCCAAACGATCCGGCGGCGCCCCGCGTACGCCTTGGCCACCGCCGCGTCCACGACCGCCCGCGTCGCGCGCCATATGTCCGGCCCCGTCCCGTCGCCCTCGATGAACGGGACCACCGGGTCGTCCGGCACTTCCAGGCGGTCGCCCCGCAGCCCGATGGCGTGGCCGTCCGCGGGCGCTTCCACCGGCCGACCCCCCCGGGCGCGCTTCACTCCTCCCCGATGTCCGGGAAGTGCTGCTCCACGACCTTCTCCATCTCCTTGTCGGAGAGCGCCGTGGTGCGCCCCTCCTCGAAGATCTTCATGATGTCCGTGTAGAGCGTCTGCACGCGCGGGTCGTCCTTGCCGATCTTGTGGCCACCCGTGAGGCGGTAGTGGGAGTTCAGCCAGAACGCGACTCCCGCCGTGCCGGAGTACGAGGTGATCCCCACGCCCGGCGGGATCCCGAGCAGCTTCTCCGTGTCGAACGGCAGGTACATCTCGACGTTCTTGAGGACACCGTCCGCGTGGATCCCGGCCCGCGTCACGTTGAAGTTCTTGCCCGTGATCGGCTGGAACTCGGGCGTCGTGAACCCGAGCTCCTTCTCGTAGTACTCCACGATGTCCTTGATGGCGCGCGTGTCCATCCCGTCGAACGTCCCCTTGAGCCCCGCGTAGTGGAACACCATCGTCTCGAGCGAGATGTTGCCAGCCCGCTCCCCGATGCCGAGCAGCGTGCAGTTGTTCCGGGCGGCGCCGAACATCCAGGCCGCCGTCGCGTTGGCGATCCCCAGGTTCAGGTCCATCTGGCCGTGGTACTCCAGCCACTCCGCGGGGACGCCGCAGACGTTGCGCAGCACGTAGGTGAGCTTGGGGATGGAGCGGGGGAGGGCCGCCGCCGACCAGGGGACGCCCACGCCGAGCGTGTCGGGGTAGCGGATCACGACGGGCTGGTCGTAGCGCTCCGCGAGCCTCATCAGTTGCCTGACGAAGGGCACGACGACACCGTACACGTCCGACCGCGTGGAGTCCTCGAGGTGGCAGCGGCAGGCGTACCCGGCCTTGAGGACGTCCTCCACGAGGTCGACGTACCCTTGGACGACCTCCTTTCGCCCCTTGGAGCCGTACTTGTAGAAGATGTGGTAGTCGGAGATCGACGTGAGTATGCCCGTCTCGTCAAGCTCGAGGCCCGTCTCCGCCTCGATCGCCTTCGACGTCTCGGCAAACAGCCGGACGTCCGGGCGCGCCGCCCGGATCCACGCGGTCACCTTCGGCATCCCCCCGTGCCGGAGGCACTCCTTGACAGCGTCCACGTCACGCTTCGTGTAGAGGAAGAACTCCGACATCGAGATCTTCTGCTTGGGGCCCCCCAGCCGCTGGAGGAGCGCGTAGAGGTCGACCATCTGCTTGGTCGTGTAGGGCTCGCGCGCCTGCTGGCCGTCCCGGAACGTGGTGTCGGTAATCCAGATTTCCTTGGGGACGTCGATGGGGACCTCCACGTTGTCGATCGGCATGATGGGTGCGCTCGTCCACGGGAAGATGTCCCGGTAGAGCTTCGGCTCGGGGATGTCGACGACCCCGACGTCGGGCATGTCCACGGCCTCGCGCTTGATGTACGTCAGGAACTCGCGCCTGGCCCGGTCATTGCGGTCCAACGTGGTTCCCTCCTATCCGCGCTCGGGGGTTTCCCGGGAGGGGCACGAACGCCCTACGCATATAGGGAATTGCCGCCATGATCGTACACACGCGCGCGCGGCCCCGCGCGGGGGCCAGCATGGAGGAATGGAGGGTTGGCGAAGCGGGGGTTCGGCGGACTTGCGCCCCGCGGCGCGGGCGCGCGCGCCCTCGCGTCACCTTTATCCATGGGCGCCGGCTGGGCGGGGCCGTGTCCGCGGGGCTCTTGGGGGGGCGGCAGGCCGAGGCCGCGTCCCACCTGCTCTCCACCATGCCGCACTTCGACCGCATCTTCCGGGTCGACGAGATGGAGGCGCGCACGCGCGCGCTGGCAAGCGAGCACCGCGGCGTGCTCGAGGTCGAGACGATCGGCGCCTCGCGGGAGGGCCGACCGGTCGAGGCCGTGCGCACGGGCGGAGGGGCGCACACGCTGCTCCTGCTCGGCTTCCCCCACCCCGACGAGGGCGTGGGGAGCCTGCTCCTCGACCACCTCATCGAGCGCGCCTGCGCGCGCCCCGAACTGCTCGCGGCCTTCGACCTCCGGCTCGTCGCGGTGAAGTGCTGGGACATCGACGGGGCGAAGCTCAACGAAGGGTGGTTCCCCGGCGTCGAGTCCTTCTCCGACCAGGCGCGCGACCACTTCCGGCCCCCCCCGGCCATGCAGATGGAGTGGACCTTCCCGGTCGAGTACAAGACCCACCGGTGGGACCTGGTCCCGCCCGAGACGGAGGCCGTCCGGAAGCTCATCCTCGCGGAGAAGCCGGACTTCATGCTCGGCCTCCACAACGCGGCCGTCCACGACCCCTACTTCTACCTCTCGGAGCCAGCGCCCGGGGCGTACGGGGCGCTCGAGGCGGCCGTGGTGGCCGAGGGGCTCACCCTGTCGGACCGCTCGCCCGACGTGCCGTTCGAGGTGCCGCTTGCCCCCGGCGTCTTCCGCATGTACGGGCTGCGGGACTACTTCGACCACTACGCGGCCCACGAGCCGCACCGGCTCGCACACATACGGCGCGGCGCCTGCTCGGACGAGTTCCTGGCGCGCGCCGTCCCGGGCTCGTTCTCGTTCAACGCCGAGGTCCCGCGGATGCTCGACCCGCGCGTCCGTGACCGCGCGGTCACCGCGACGCCCCTTGCGGCGGTCCTCGAGTGGCGCCGGCGCGCGCACATCCGCGAGATGGAGGCCCTCATCCGGCGCATCGGGCCGCTCGTGCGGGAGCCCCGGGACGGCGAGTCGCTCGTCGTCCAGTCGGTGCGGATGCACATCGAGGAGTACCGCGCGCGGGAGGAGGGCGGGGGGACGCTCACCGACCCGCGCCACGAGCTCCCGCCGGCCCCTGCGCTGCCCAAGACCGCCGTCCACGGGGAGCCCATGGCCACCGTGGCCGACACGTTCGAGGCGGAGGTGGTCGGCCCCTTCGAGGACCTCCTCGTCCTGGGGGAGGGGTGGCGGGCGGCCGCCGAGCTGCGCGCGGCGGGCGTCCCGGGCGCCGCCGAGGCCCGGCGGGCGCTTGGCGCGCGGATCGACGACGTCTCGGACGACCTGCAGGCGCGCTCGTCCTTCGCGCCGGTCACCCTGCGCGCGGCGGCCTCCGTCCAGCTGCGGGCGCTGCTCGCGCTGCTCGCGTGGCGGTTCGGCCCCGGGTGAGGGGGGCCCGCGCGCCTACGGCACTTCGCGGGCGCTCTGCTCCCGGACGCGCTCCTCGTCCACGTCGAGGCCGAACCCCGGCCGGTCGAGCGGGTAGAGGTACCCGTCCTCGAACCGGACGCCGCCCGCCGCCACGTCCCGGTCGAAGTCGAAGTGGCTGTCCAGGTCCGCGTACTGCACGTTGCGCTGCGAGCACGCGAAGTGCGCGCCCGCCGCCACCGACACGACCGACTCGGACATGCACCCCACCATCGCCGGGATCCCACCGGCCATCGCCACCGCGTTCACGCGGATGGCGCCGGTGATCCCGCCCGTCTTCATCAGCTTGATGTTGATCAGGTCGGCCATCTGCCCGGCCGTGACGACGAACGTGTCGAGGATCGACTGCACGCTCTCGTCGGCCATGATCGGCACCGAGGAGAGGCCCGTCACCTCCTTGAGCTGGCCAAGCGCACCGGCGGGTGTCGGCTGCTCCACGAGCTCGATGTCCACGCCGTGGACGTTCTCCAGCTCGTCCACGACCCGGAGCGTCGTGGCCACATCGTACCCCTGGTTGGCGTCCAGCCGGAGCTGGATGTCCCGCCCCACCGCCTCGCGCACAGCGATCGCGCGGCGGACGTCCTCGTCGGCGTCGAGCCCGCACTTGAGCTTCAGGATACGGAAGCCCCTCGACACCGCCTCCCTGGACTTCGCCACCGTCTCCCCCAGAGGCAGGATCCCGATGGTCAGCGAGGTCGCGATCCGGTCCTTGAAGCCGCCTAGCAGGCGGACGGCCGAGATGTCCGCTTCCTTCCCGAGGATATCGTACAGGGCGAGGTTGAGGCCCGCCTTGGCCGTCAGGTTCCCCTGCACCGCCTCCTCCACGATGTAGCTCAGCCGGTGGATGCGCACGGCGTCCTCCCCCAGCACGCGGGGGACGAGCTTCCTCAGCGTCCGCACGACCGAGGCCGGCGTCTCCCCCGTGACCTCCGGGTCGGGACAGCTGTTGCCCCACCCCACCTGCCCGTCGGCCGTCACCACCTTCACGAGGACGTTCCAGGCCTCCTCCTCGACCTGGTAGGCGATGCGGAAGGGCTCGCGCAGCTTGAGGAGCACCGGGAAGAGCTCCACCGATCGGATGTCCGTGTGCACCGGAGGGGCCCCTGCGCTCGTGATCCGCCCCCGCCGATAAAGGGGTGCTGGAGCCCGGCCAGCGTCCACGACTTGAACACAGGAAGGAGGGCCTCAAATACGTCGGTCCATCCATGACTCGGGATGCCACTGGCAAGGTCGCTCGCATGCCCAAAGGAACCGTCCCTCCGAGGCCCCGCAAGAGTAAACTCGCTGAACAGTTCGAGGGGGACGGCTTCGCGCTCGAGGAGACGGAGTACGAGTACCTCGACCCCCGCGGGGCCCGCCACGACCTGCGCGCCCTGCTGCGCAGGGTGGACCGCGCCTTCCTCGGGGCCGACCGGCCCTTCGAGTTGCCCCAGGTGGCGTGGGCCGACCTTCGCGCGCACAACGCGTGGGCGCTGTACGTGATCCGCGACGACGTGATCCTCGTCGAGAAGTCGCTCGACGCGGAGACGACCCCGCGGGCGGTGCTCCGTTACCTGCTGCTCCACGAGCTCCTCCACATCGCCCACCCGCCGGACGGGGGCGGCTCGCAGGGGGACTGGCACACGGCGGAGCACGAGGCGGCGCTGGCCGACTTCCCCGGAGCCGACGAGGCGGAGGCGTGGCTCGAGGCCGCCGCACGGCGCGAGCGCGAGCGGCGCGTCCCGCGACGGCCGGCCGCCGCGTGAGCGGGCGGCTGGCGGTCAGCCGCTCTGACTTTCCGTTCGACACGTTTAAGCCGAGGAGCCCCTCATCGGGCGCCTGCGACCGGGCACGACGGCCCGGCCGAAGGCGACCCACGATTGCAAAGACCGGCCTCCCCGCTCGCGCGGCGCTTGCCCGCCCGTGCGCCCACTCCCGCCTGAGGTGAATTCCCCCCCTTGCCTGAAACACGAGAGCAGACGCTACCCGCAGCCGTCACCCAGCGCCGCTTCCTCTGGGACGGTGTCGGCAACACCGTGTTCGCCCAGGCGCGCAACGTGGGGAAGGAGCTCGGCATCAAGAAACTCCATTTGAAGTTCGAGGGTGGCAACCCGACGGGCACGCAGAAGGACCGCGTGGCCTACGAGCAGGTATTCGACGCGCACCGGCGGGGCTTCCAGACGCTGGCCATCGGGACGTGCGGCAACTATGGGGCCGCGGTCGCCAACGCGGCCTCCCTGAACGGGATGAAGACCGCCGTCTACATCCCCAAGGACTACCACACCCGCCGGGTCGACGAGCTCGAGGCCTTGAACGCCACCGTCGTGTGGGTCGAAGGGAAATACGAGGACGCGGTGGCGCGCGCCCGGGAGGACGCCGCCGCCAACGGGTGGTACGACGCCAACCCCGGCGAGGCCTCGGCGCCCCTCGGCCTGAAGGCCTACGCGGAGATCTCGCGGGAGATCTTCCGGGCGATGCGCCGCGTGCCGGCCACCGTCTGCGTGCCGGTGGGCAACGGCACGACGCTTGCCGGGATCTGGGCGGGCTTCAAGGAGCTCCAGGGCCAGGGGCGGACGAACTCGCTGCCCGCCATGGTCGCGGGGTCCTCCTACCGCGGCAACCCCATCGTCTCCTCCTTCAAGGCCGGGCTCGCGACGGTCGAGGACCTCCGCCCCGAGGAGATCCACGAGACCGCCGTGAACGAGCCGCTCGTGAACTACCACGCCTTCGACGGCCAGCTCGCGCTCGACGCGCTGCGCGAGTCCCGGGGCTTCGCCGAGTACGCGAGCGACCGGAACCTCATCGCCTACGCGCGCCTCGTGCGCGAGCGTGAGGGGCTGAACCCCCTGCCGGCCTCGACCTCCGGCCTGCGCGCGCTGGTGAAGATGCTCCCCTCGCGGCCGGAGGCCGCCGAGGGCGACCACGTGGTTATTTTGACCGGGCGTCGCTCCTGAGGCGGCTGCGGGGTCGGGCCGGGGATGCCAAGAGGCAAGCAGCGCCCCCGGTGGCCGCTTCGGCCCAAGGCGCGCCCCCGGCCCGCGCCGCGCGGGGCCGCGGCCCGCGCCCGGCGGGGACCGGACGCCCTCAACTTCCAGAACGCCAAGATCGGGACGGCGGACGCAAACGCCCTCATCCTCCTCGAGGGCGAACTCGGGTCGCCCACGGGCAAGACGGGCAACGGCCTGCTGCGCCGCTCCCGCCGCTACAGGATCCGCGGGGTCATCGACTCCACGAAGGCCGGGCAGGACGCGGGGCAGGTGCTCGACGGCACGCCCTCGGGCGTCCCCGTGTACGCCTCCGTCGACGAGGCGCTCGAGGCCGACCCGCGGGTCCGCACGCTGATCTTCGGGCTGGCCACCGACGGCGGGACGCTCCCCCCGGCGATGCGCCCCGCCATCCGGCGGGCCATCGAGCGCGGGCTGCACATCGTCTCGGGCCTCCACGAGTTCATCGGGGACGACCCCGAGTTCGCCCCGCTCGCCCGCCGGAGGGGCGTCGACGTCTTCGACATCCGGAGGCTGCCCGCGCTGCGCCCGCCGCACTTCTTCACCGGCGCCATCGAGGGCGTCCGGGCCACGGTCATCGCCTCGCTCGGTACCGATTCGGCCATCGGCAAGCGGACGACCGCCTGGAGGATCGTCGAGGCGCTCGAGGAGGCCGGCCACCGGGCGGAGATGGTCGCGACCGGCCAGACGGGGATCCTCCAGGGCGCGAGGTTCGGGTTCATCCTCGACTCCACCGTGAATGACTACGTGGCCGGCGAGATCGAGTGGGCCGTCGTCGAGTGCGACCGCGTGGCGCGGCCGGACGTCATCGTGCTCGAGGGGCAGGGGGCCTTGACGCACCCGGCGTACCCCGGCGGCTTCGAGCTCATCGCCGCCGGCCGCCCGAAGGGGCTCGTCGTGCAGCACGCCCCCGCGCGCAAGGCGCTCGACGGCTTCCCGGCATACCCCATGGCCGACCTCGGGAGGGAGGTCGAGCTCCTCGAGGCGTTCTCCCGCCGGCCGGTCATCGCGATCACCCTCAACCACGAGGGGATGACGCGGGCCGAGGTCGGGCGGACGGTGGAGGAGTACGAGGCGAGGTTCAAGGTCCCTGTGTGCGACCCGCTCTGGGACGGCGCGTCCAAGGTCGCGCGGGAGATCGAGCGCCGCTTCCTCCGCCCACGCACGTGAGGTGACCGCCTGACGGACGACCTCCCGCTTCGCTGCTTCAAGTCCATCACCGTCCACCCGGTGGAGCTCGGCGAGGACTCCGCGCGCGCGACGATCGAGGTCGACCCCGTCGGCCGGCCGGCCGGCGATGTCGTCATGCGGTACAAGTACCAGGAGGACCTGCCCGACGAGGGCACGCGCGCGCGCGAGGAGCTCGAGTACCTCTTCGGGCTCACCGTGCTGTGCCCGCTCGTCAACTACTCGCTCTTCACGGACGAGATCCGGCTGAGGTACTCGCTCGACCCCCGCGACAAGGCGCTCTTCGAGGAGTTCCTCCTCGCGCAGGCCCGCGAGGCGCTCGTCAACCGCGTCCTCACGGGCAACGAGTACCTCGTCGAGGCGGCCCGGTGGAAGGACAACCCGGCGCTCGTGGAGGTGTACCGCGACCGGCGGGCGCGGCTCGTCACGGACGGGTCACGGCGCAGGGACTTCGCCCGGGTGCCCGAGCCGGAGCGGGTCTGCGTGCTGTCCTCCGGCGGCAAGGAGTCGCTGCTCTCCTACGGGCTGCTCAAGGAGGCCGGCGCGGAGGCCTTCCCGTTCTACTTCAACGAATCGGGCGGCCACTGGCTCACGGCGAAGCCCGCGTACGATGCTTTCACGGGCTTCGAGCCCCGCACGCGGAGGGTGTGGTCCAACGTGGACCGCGTGTACCTCTTCATGAAGGACCACATGCGGGTCATCCGCGACGACTTCCGGGAGGTGCACGCGGACCTGTACCCCGTGCGGTCGTTCACGTTCCTCCACTACGCGCTCGCGTTCCTCCCGTACGTGTGGCGGCACTCGATCTCCGCCTTCGTGGTGGGCAACGAGTACGACGAGCCCGGGGACTGGACGTACATGGGCGTCCCCCACCACTTCGGCGTGTACGACCAGACCCAGGAGTTCGACGCCCGGATGACGCGGCACTACCGCGAGCGGGGCCTCGGGCTCGAGCACTTCTCGGTCGTGCGGCCCCTCTCGTCCTTCACGGAGGAGACGATCATCGCCAGGCGGTACCGCGAGCTGCTCCCCGTCCAGCGCTCCTGCCACGCGACCCACAAGGAGGGCGGCGCGGTCGTGCCGTGCGGGCGCTGCACGAAGTGCCTCGGGGTGCTCGCGATCCTCGTGGCCACAGGCGTCGACCCTCGGGTGATGGGGTACCGCGACGAGGACCTCGCGTTGCTCGAGAAGCGCCTGCGGGAGACGCGGCTCCGCCTCGACCGGCACGAGCTCGAGCACACGCTCTTCCGGCTCGGGCAGAAGGGCTTCCGGCTCGCGGCGGCCGACCTCAAGTACCCCGGGGAGTACCGGCCGCAGGAGCACCCGGAGGTCGAGATGCTGAAGTTCGACCCGGCAAACTCGCACGTCGACAACGTGCCGACTCGCTTCCGGGCCAAGGTGTTCGCGCTGCTGGCGCAGCACACGCGCGGGGCGGTCGAACTGCGGGGCGGGAAGTGGATCCCGACCTCGGGGTAGGCGGACCTCCCCCCAGCGCGAGCGGCAGCTAGGGGGCCGGCGCGCCCGTTCCGGCGACATGAACCGCCGGGGCTGGAGGGAGTGGTGTGTCCAGCCCCGGCGGGAGGGTGATTGGGGCCCCGGCGACGCCCTCGGCCGCCGCAACGGCCGCGGCCGGCGCCGGCCGCTCGATGAGGACGGCGGGCGCAAGCGGCGTGGGAGCAGGCTCGGGCACCGTCAGGCGGGTCGGCGGCAGCGGCTCGAGCGCCCTGACCATCTCGATGGCGTCGCGGGCGCCCCGGTACGCGTTCTTGTAGTAGCGCGACCGCACCCGGCGGATCGTGTAGCCCGACTTCAGGTAGAGGACGAGCGCCGCGTTGTTGCGCAGGTACACCTGCAGGATTGAGCGCTCCAGGCCCCGCTCTGCCATGATCCGCTCGGCGGTCTCGAGCAGCAGCCTTCCGAGTCCGTTGCCCTGCTCCGAGGGGTCCACGTCGAGCGTCTGCACGTAGCCGACGCGGCACCCCGACCTCCACGACACGATCACGAACCCCGCGGTGCGCCCGCTCTCCCGGTCCACCGCCAGTACGGTCTGCGCGTTCTTCGCGCGCAGGAACCGGTACAGCTCGCCGCGAAGGTAGGCGAGGTCCTCCGGGAAGCACGCGCGCTCGATCTCAACCATCCGGGAAAGGTCGCGCGCCCGCTCCGCGGGCCGCAGCTCGTAGCGGTAGGTGCGGTCCATGCTACGCACCGTCCCGCAGAGCCCACATTTCGTAACTTGATTTGTGCATCCCAATCCCACCTATGTGGCCGTCGATGAGCGTGGCTTCGAAGCGTTGGCAGCTATATCAAAGTGAAGTAGAGGCTAGCGAAAGTTGCCCCTCGTTTAAACGCGCCATTCAAGTAGCCAGGCGGGGCGGCCGGGGGGGTCAAGCCCCCTCATAAGTCCTTGGGCCGGGCCCCGTTGTTATGCGTCGGGAAACGCCGGGGGGCGGGGGGTCCTTCGGCCGATTCCCTCGTGGAGGGAGGGCATTCGCTCCGCCCCCCAGTCCACGCTCATATCCCCGCTCCCGACATGGGGAGGTGAGGCGCGGGGTGATGACTAGAACCGCGCGCATCGAGGAGCGCACGCGCCCTCGCGAAGACGGCATCGAGCATCCCCTCCGTGAGGAGGCCCGTCTGCGTGTTCCGCTGGCTCGGGTGGTACGAGACGACCACGTGCACCGGGCCGAGCGGGAACTCGGCGAGGTGGCCGAACCGCGGGGCCGGTCGGGGGGCGCGGCCGCCGGCCGCTGCCCACGCGCGCAGGAATTCGCGCATCGCGAGTTGGCCGAGCGGCACGACGACCTTCAGGTCCGGAAGCCTCTCGATCTCGCGCACGAGGAACGGCCGGCAGTTGGCGAACTCCCGCGCCGTCGGCCGGTTCCCGGGAGGCGCGCACCGCGCGGCGGCGGTGACGTAGCACCCCCGCAGCGCTAGGCCGTCGTCGCGCGACCTGGATTCCGGCTGGCTCGCGAAGCCCGCGCGGTGGAGCGCCCGGAACAGGAAGTCGCCGCTGCGGTCGCCCGTGAACATCCGCCCCGTGCGGTTGCCGCCGTGGGCGGCCGGCGCGAGGCCCACGACCAGGAGCTGCGCGCGCGGGTCCCCGAACCCGGGGAGCGGACGGCCCCAGTAGTCCCACTCCTCGAATGCCGCCCGCTTCTCGCGTGCGACCGCCTCACGGTGGCGGACGAGCCGCGGGCACCTCGAGCAGGCGACGACCTCCCTGTTGAGCACGGCGAGGGGGGATCGCAACGGACCCTCCGGCGGTTCCCCCCCTCTCCCCACGCAATCGCCGCCCTCGATCAAACCAGTGCACCGTAACGCATATTTCGGTGACGCCGGTGAAGGGCCGGCTTCCCGCGCAGGAGCGCCCCACCCCATGCGACCCGCCCCGTTGACGGCCGCCCTAGCCGCCCTCGTGTGCGCCGCCGCGCTCGTCGCGGCCGGGTGCCTCGGTCCCCCGGCCGCGCCGGCTCCGGGCCGGCTGGTGCTGCAGTCGACGACCTCGGTGCGCGACTCGGGGCTTCTCGACCACATCCTCCCCGACTTCGAGGCGGCGCACAACGCCGAGGTGGCGGTCGTCGCTGTCGGCTCCGGGCAGGCGCTCGAGAACGCGCGGCGCGGCGACGGGGACGTCCTCCTCGTCCACTCCCCGGAGGCGGAGCGCGCGTTCCTGGAAGACGGCAGCGGCGTGTCCCGCTGGCAGGTCATGTACAACTTCTACGCGATCGTGGGCCCCGACGCGGACCCCGCTGGCGTGCGGGGCGCGCCCACCGCGGCCGACGCACTCCAGCGGATCCTGGACAACCGGTCCGTCTTCGTGTCGCGCGGCGACCACTCGGGGACCCACGCCAAGGAGCTCTCGCTCTGGTCGTCCATCTCGCAAGACCCCTCGAGCTTCCCCGCCTCGTGGTACAAGTCCGTGGGTCGGGGGATGGCCGACACGCTGCGGACGGCGTTCGAGCTCGAGGGGTACGCGCTCACCGACGAGGGCACCTACTGGTCGCTGCCCGACATCGGCCCGGGAGCCGCCGCGGGCGGTCTCCACCTCCTGCTCGGCGGGCTCGCCCACCCCGCGGACGACCTGAGGAACGTCTACTCCGTGGTCCAGCTCAACCACACCCGGCTCCCCGGCATCAACTGGCGGCTCGCGGAAGACTTCGCCCTCTGGATCACCTCCCCCGAGACGGCGGCCAAGATCGGGAACTACTCGTCCGCCGGACACCCGCTCTTCTTCCCCGACCCCCGCCGCGCGTGAGGGCCCCCCCATGGCCGAAACGGTACTGCTCGACATCGCGCTCCTCAGCCTGCTCGTCTCGGGCAGCGCGACGGCGCTCTCCACCGCGGTGGGAGTCCCGCTCGGGTCGTGGCTCGGCGGCCGGGAGTTCCGGGGCCGCCGCGTCCTGCGCGCGCTCCTGCACGCGCTCTACGGGCTGCCCCCCGTGCTCCTCGGCCTGCTCCTCTACCTCATGCTCTCCCGCACGGGCCCGCTCGGGGCCCTGAGCTGGCTCTACACCCCCCAGGGGATGGTGCTCGCGCAGTTCCTCCTCACGCTCCCCTTCGTGGTGGGGCTCACCTGGAATGCCGTCGGCAGCGTCGACCGGTCCGTGCGGGACACCGCCCGGACGCTCGGCGCGGAGGGGCGGCAGCACCTGTGGGCGCTCGTCCGGGAGGCGCGCCTCGGGATCCTGGGGGCGGTCATGGTGGCCTTCGGCCGCGCCATCTCGGAGGTCGGCGCCGTGATCCTCGTGGGCGGGAACATCCAGGGGGAGACGGAGGTCCTGACGACCGCGATCGTCAAGGAGACGGGGCAGGGCGATTTTGCCGTCGCGGTCGGCCTCGGCCTCATCCTGCTCTCGCTCTCCATGTTCGTGTTCGCCGCCCTCACGCTCGTCCAGGAGCGTGAGCGCTGATGGGGGGCGGTGCCGACGCGGCGGCAGGCGAGCCGCTCCCCGACCGCCCGGTGGAGCGGGCGGACGGCCCGCCCCCGGACGCCAAGCGGCTCGCCGCCGAACAACTGTACGTGTCCTTCGACGGACGGAACGTGCTCGACGGGTGCTCGGTCGACGTCCGGGCGGGCGAACTGCACGTCGTCCTCGGCCCCAGCGGCGCGGGGAAGACGACCTTGCTCCGGACGCTCAACATGCTCGAGGAGCCCGGGGCGGGGCGCGTCCTCTTCGACCGGGCTGACGTGACATGGCGGAGGCGGCAGCGCGGGCTCACAGGGCCCCAGAAGGAGGCCCGCGCCCGGTGCGCCATGGTGCTGCAGAAGCCGGTCGTCTTCCGCCGCAGCGTGCTCGAGAACGCGGCCTTCGGGCTGCGCGTGCGCGGCGTCCCGAAGGCCGCCGCAAACGAGCGCGCCCGCCTGGCGCTGGAGCGGCTAGGGATCGGCCACCTCGGGGGCCGGCCCGCGCCCCGCCTCTCGGGCGGCGAGCAGCAGCGCCTCGCGTTCGCGCGCGCGACCGTCCTCGACCTCCGGTTCCTGCTGCTGGACGAGTTCACTGCCAACCTCGACCCGCCCAACGTGCTCGCGCTCGAGCGTGCGGCCCGCGACTTCGCACACAGCCGCGGCGGGGGGGTGCTCCTCGTCACGCACGACCTCTTCCAGGCCCGACGCCTGGCCGACCGCGTCAGCCTGCTCGCCGGCGGGGCCATCGTCGAGTCGGCGCCGCGGGACGGCTTCTTTGCCCGGCCGGCAGACGAGCGAACCCGGCGGTTCCTGTCGGGCGAGGCGCCCCTCTGAGCGACGGCCGCGCGCCCAGGAGGCCTCCGGCGATTTCCCTTCGTTGACCGTTCCAATCTTCTTAAATGGAGGTCGCCAGCATGCGCGGCGGGGGCTGTGGGCTCGGCCGACAAGGGCAATTCCGCAAGGGGCCGGCCGGGCGCGGAAGGCCCGATTGAGATCGACCCCGAGTCGGGCGCCCTCATGCAGGGCGGCCGGAAACTCGCCCTCTCCGGGCCCGAGCTCATCCTCGCGCTGCGCAAGGCCCTTGCGGCCGAGCACGCGAAGAGCTCCGCCATCGTGGACGCCCTCTCGGAGCCCATCCTCATCTTCGGCCCCGAGGCCACCCTCGAGTGGTCCAACGCCTTCGCGGAGTTCACGTTGGGCGCGCCGGCCGTCGTGCGAGGCACCCCCTGCCACCTGCTCGTGTGCGACCGGGCCGAGCCCTGCGCCGGCTGCCCGGTCGCCTCGTTCGCGGCCCAGCCGCGGAACCCCGGCACGGTGCGGGTGCGCCATGACATCCGCACGAGCGAGGGTTTCCTCCAGCCCTTCGAGCTCACGCTTCGCCGCGTCCAGGGCCCGCGGGAGTTGCCCCGCACGATGGTCCTCATGCGCGACATCGGCGAGGAGTCGGCCCACGAGGTGACCCTGCGCGAGCGGCTCAAGCGCGACGACCTGCGGCTGGAGATCTCGGACATGCTCCTCTCCTCGCGCACCCTCTCCGAGACCCTGTCGCGGTTCTGCGACCGCGCGGCGGGCGCGCTCGGCCTGTGCACGGTCGCGGTGCTCGTGCGCGCCTCCGACGGGTGGCTCGTCCCGTCCCACGTGGTGCACTTCGGCCAGGTCCAGGGGGGCCTCGGCCACCTCGTGGCGGCCGGCAGCCTCGGCCTCAACGCGGTGTTCGCCAGCCGGGAGGCGCTCCTCGTCCGGGACGTCGACAAGTCCGGCCGGGCGCTCAGCATCGCCGCCGTCCTCGAGCGGGAGCCCCGCGCCGGCTCGGGCTCCATGATCCTCGCCCCCCTCGAGAGCCGCTCGGGCGAGGTGATCGGCGCGCTCGTCGCCGGCCGGGTCGAGGTCGACGGATTCGAGCAGGAGGAGGTCGAGCTCCTCCAGGCGCTCGCCGCCCGCCTCGGACACGCCGTGGACGGCGGGCTGCTCGCAGAGGCCAGCGCGCGCGTGACGCGGCTCCAGGAGGCCCTCATCGACCAGGGGGAGCTCATCGCCACCCCCACGTCGGACTATGCGGCCACCACCCGCCGCGTGCTCCAGCGGCTCACGGAGGGCACGGGCATCACGCTCTCGGGCGCCGTCGTCCTGGACCCCCGCGACAACGCCGTCCGGCTATTCCACCTGTACACGACCGGCGGGGGCCACCGGGCGCTACCGACCGCGTCCCACCCGCTCCCCTCGTGCGCGTTCATGTCGGAGCTCGCGCGGCGGAACGAGGTCACCTTGGTGCACACGTCCACGCTGCTGCCCGCCGAACGGGCCGACCCCGTCGTCTCCCGCATCGTGGAGGAGGGCGAGCGGGGCGTCGCGTTCGTGCCCACCGGCATCGACGGCAAGGTGCTCGGGTGGTACGTCCTCGGCGTGCCCGACCCCCTATGGCTCTCCACCCCCGGCGAGGTCGAGGTGCTCCGCAACCTCGCGCAGCAGACACGCATCGCCCTCTCGTGGGTCGCCGCAGACGGGCGGGTCGAGGCCATGATGGACGACCTGCAGGGCCACGCGCGGCCGCGGGGCTAGCGCTTGTCGGGGGGGCGCCTGTCCGGCGCCTTCGAGGGCTCCCCGCCGTCCCCGCGGCTCTTGGCCCGCAGCTCCCCGATCCCGAAAGCCCGCGTGTACAGCCGCCGCAGCGCGAGCTGCGCGCCCAGCGTGATCACGAGGGCCGTGAGTGCGCTCCAGACGACGGAGTAGGTCGTCACCCCCAGGAACGTGACGGGCTCGTCGAGCGGGAAGGGCATCATGGGCCACAGCGAGAACACGGCGGTCGGGATCATGAGCAGGAGCGAGACGCGCACGAGGACCTCGACCCCGAGCTGCAGCCTCCAGGACGCCTCGAGGGACTGCTCCGAGAGCTTGGCCCGGACCGCGTTGGAGACGAGCTCGATCGTCGTCTCCATGTTCGTCTTCAGCCCCATCAGCCGGTCGAGCTCGTCGGCCAGCCGCGAGAGGTCCGGCTTGACCCCCTCCAGGGGCAGGAACCGCGCGCCGCCGCGCTCGAGCGTGAAGAAGAACTCGCGGACGAGGAAGAGCGTGGGCGAGAGGTTCTGCTCGAGGAACCGGTGGATGTCGAAGAGCGCCGTCTGGATCCCCGCCGGGTTGAAGGACTCCTCGAAGACGTTGTCGTACACCTGGCCTAGCCGCTTCGACTGGCGCTGGATCGCGCCCATCATCTCCGCCACGCAGGACTCGGCGATCTGAAGGAAGACGAACTCGCGGAACGACCCGAGCGGCTTGAACCCCCCCTCCGTCCGCGCGTGGACCGCGCTGTCCATCACCTTGCGCGCGTCGGCGATGGGGTCGTTGGGGACATCGGGCGGGTGCACCGTGACGACCGCGGACTCCCCCGCAGCCACGAGCACGCAGAACCGCGGCGTCCCCAAGTCCCGTACGAGGTAGGGCCACCCCAGGATGGAGCGCTTCTCCTGGTTCTGCACGATATAGTGCTCGCCCGACACCTTCGCATCGAAGGGCGCAAGCGCGCGCTCGGCGTCCTGCGCCTCGATGTCCACCCACACCTCGTGCGATTCCGACTGCTCGATGGCGCGCAGGACGTCGGAGAGGTCGTCCGACACGCTCTCGCGGACGCGCCCGCCGGAGGCGACGAGGATGTGGACGCGGTGCGCGCCAGGCAGCGAGGTCGTCGCGCGCGCGGCGGGCGCGGGCGGGGCCGGCCGGCCGGGCGGCGGGGCGGGGTCGGGCGAGCCCTCGCGCAGCGACCGGCGGGCGACCTCCGGGAGGTCGGAGCCGGCGCCGTCGCCAACGCCCGGGGAGGGGATCTCCGTGACCTCGACCATGCGGCCTCACTCCTCGATCCCGCGCCGGCCCTCCACGCCGCGGTCGAAGGGGTGCTTGAGGGCGTCCATCCGCGTGACATAGTCTGCGACCCCCATGAGCTCGATCGGGGCGCCCCGGCCCGTGCAGACGACCTCGACCGTCGGCGGGCGCGCCTCGATGACCTTGAGGAGGTCGCCGAGGGGGAGGAGCCCGAACTGGTAGGCGACGTTCACCTCGTCGAGGATCACCACGTCCCACTCGGACGACGTGATGACCTCCCGCGCGCGGGCAAGCGCCTTGCGCGCGGATTCCACGTCGGCGGGGTCCGGGTGCTTGGGGTTGACATGCCCCGCGCGCCCGAAGCACTCGAAGGTGACGTCCCCCGCCTTCCGGAGCGCCTCGCGCTCGCCGCCCTCGATGGCCTCCTTGAGGAACGAGAGGACGAAGACCCGGTACCCGTGGCCGGCGGCGCGGGCCGCGAGCCCCATCGCGGCGGTCGTCTTCCCCTTGCCGGTGCCTGTGTAGACGTGGAGCATGCCCTGCTGCAGGCGCGGGCGGGGGGTCCCACCGCCTCCCCCGGGGGCAGAGCTGGTGCTTTGCAACCCATCCCCCGGCGCCCGATGGGGCGGCCCCCCTTAAGGTTTTCACCCGCGCGGAAACTGCCTGGCGCTAGCCCCGCCGGCGGTCGGCATACTCGCCCCACGCGTCGCGCAGGACCTCGCAGATTTCGCCCACCGTCGCCCGCGCGCCCACCGCCCGCAGGACCGACGGCATGAGGTTTGCGCCCGCCCGCTCGTCGCGCGCAAGCTGCGCGAGCGCCGCCTTCCACGCGCGGCCGTCGCGGCGGCGGCGCAGCGCGGCAACCGCCCTGGCCTGCTCGGCTTCCGCCTCCTCCCGCACCTTGAGGGTGTCCGCACGCGGGCCCTTCCCCTCCGCCTCGTCCACGTGCACATTCACGCCCACCACCCGCGCATCGCCCGCCTCCACCCGCCGCTGGTGCGCGTACGCCGCCTCGTGGATCTCGCGCTGCGGGAAGCCGCGCTCGATGGCACGCACCATCCCCCCCATCGCGTCGACCCGCTCGATCAGCGCGCGCGCCTCGTCGGCGATCTCGCGCGTCTTGGCCTCGATCGCATAGGCGCCGGCGGCCGGGTCGACGGTGTTGGGGACGCCAGACTCGTGGGCGATGACCTGCTGCGTCCGCAAGGCGATGCGGGCGGCCTTCTCGGTGGGCAGCGCCAGGGCCTCGTCGAACGCGTTCGTGTGGAGCGACTGCGTCCCGCCCAGCACGGCGGCAAGCGCCTGGAGCGCCACGCGCACCAGGTTGTTCTCCGGCTGCTGGGCGGTGAGGGTCGAGCCGGCGGTCTGGGTGTGGAAGCGCAGCACCGCCGAGCGCGGGTCCTTCGCGGCGAACCGAAGGGCCATGATCTCCGCCCACAGCGTCCTTGCCGCCCGGAACTTCGCGACCTCCTCGATGAGGTCGTTGTGCGCGTTGAAGAAGAAGGCGAGCTGCGGCGCGAAGGCGTCGACGGGCACCCCCCGCTCGACGACCGCCTCCGTGTAGGCGATCCCGTCGGCCAGCGTGAACGCGACCTCCTGCACGGCGGTCGAGCCGGCCTCGCGGATGTGGTACCCGGAGATCGAGATCGGGTTGAAGTTGGGCGCCTCGCGCGCCGCGAACTCGATGATGTCGCAGGTGAGGCGCATCGAGGGGCCGGGCGGGAAGATGTAGGTGCCGCGCGCGATGTACTCCTTGAGCAGGTCGTTCTGCACCGTCCCCCGCACGTCTGCCCACGCCACGCCCTGCCCGCGGGCCACCGTGAGGTACATCGACATCAGGACGGCAGCCGTGGCGTTGATCGTCATGGACGTCGACACCTTGCCGAGCGGGATTCCTGCGAGCAGCGCCCGCATGTCCTCGACCGAGCCGATGGGCACGCCGGCGCGGCCCACCTCGCCCCGGGCGAGGGGGGCGTCGGAGTCGAGGCCCATCTGGGTCGGGAGGTCGAAGGCCGTCGAGAGGCCGGTCTGACCGTGGCGGAGGAGGTACCGGAACCGCTCGTTGGTCTCGGCGGCGGTGCCGAACCCCGCGTACTGCCGCATGGTCCAGAGGCGGCCGCGGTACATCGTGGGGTAGATCCCCCGGGTGAACGGGGGCTCCCCAGGAAAACCGGGGGCACCGCCCACGGGCGCGTCGGCCGACGTGTAGAGCCGCTCTTTGCCGCCGGTGGCCGCGGACGCGAGCCCGGCGGCGCCTTCCGGCGCCGCCCGGGCGAAGGGGGCAAGGGTCTCGCGCTCCCACCGCTCGCGTTCCGTGGCGGCCCCCCGCGCGCGGTCCTTCGCGCGGACGCGCTTGGCCATCCATGAAGCGTACGGGCGGGCCGCTCATCTAGTTTCGGTCAAGGGACGCCAAGGCCGGCCCCGGCCGCGGCCCGCCCGTGGCGGGTCAGCGGCCTAGGGCCAGCTGGCCCCCAGTCCTAACTCCCTCGTCTTCCACCACGGCTCGTGCGGCGCGGTGGAACCTAAGAGGGGCGCGGGCAGCGGCTGGGGCAGCCCGACCCGCAGCCGGGGAAGCCACTTCTCGTAGGCCATGAGCGCGACCAGCACGCTGATCAGCGTGACGCCGACGACCGCCGCCCCGTCCGCAAGGTCTCCGAAGAGGTCGGCCCCCGAGTCGATCGGCGTGGCGCCCATCGCCCCCTCCGCGGAGATGAGGAGGAAGATGAGGAGCCAACTGGGGCCCACGATGTCGCGCCGGGCCCGCGCGACGGTCGCGGCAAGCTGCGCGGTCGAGGAGCCGACCTGGAGGACGTCCTCGAGGCCCGCGCCGGGCGAGCGCAGCTGCTCAAGGAAGGCGCTTGTGAGGCGGCCCAGGGAGATGGCCATCGCGGGGGAGCATAGTTGGACGAATTCTGCCACCTCCGATGGCCGGGAGCCTCTGGCTCTCTAGGGGCGCAGCGCGGGCTATCAACGTCGCCGCAAGGTAAACCGGGATGTTGGTGAATGCCTGTCCGCCCCCGCCTTGCCCGTGGCCCCCTCTGCGCCCCGGCTGGGCGAGAGGCGACCGACGCCACTGGCCGATACACGGGACGGGATTTCGCGAAGTGCGGCGGTGCCCCGCCACCGTCCCCATGAGGCGGCCCTTCCCCTGAGGCGGACTAGTACACCGACTTCTCCCGGTACTCCCCGAACACGCCCCGCAGCACGTCGGTCGTCTCCCCCAGCGTGCAGTACGCCTTCGCGCACCCGATGAGGTAGGGCATCGTGTTCTCGTCGCCCTCGGCGGCTTTCCCTAGCGCGCGCAGCGCCGCCTCCGCCTTCCGCCGGTCGCGCTCGCGGCGCAGCCGCGCTAGGGCCTCCACCTGCTTCGCCTCGCCCCGCGGGTCCATCTCGAGCAGCGGCGGCTGCACGTCCTCCTCCATCACGAAGTCGTTCACGCCCACCACCGTCCGCCGCTTCTCGTCGATCTCCTTCTGGTAGCGGTAGGCCGCGTCCGCGATCTCCCGCTGGAAGAAGTTCTTCTCGATCGCGGGGATGACGCCCCCCAGCCCCTCGATCCGGTCGAAGTAGGCCATCGCCTCGTCCTCCATCTGCTCGGTGAGCGCCTCCAGGAAATACGAGCCCCCCAGCGGGTCGATCGTCCCGGCCACGCCCGACTCGTGCGCGATGATCTGCTGCGTGCGCAGCGCGATCCGCACGGCCTTGTCCGACGGGAGCGCGAGCGCCTCGTCCAGCGAGTTCGTGTGGAGCGACTGCGTGCCCCCGAGGACCGCCGCAAGCGCCTGCACCGCCACGCGCACGACATTGACCTCGGCCTGCTGGGCCGTCAGCGAGCAGCCGGCCGTCTGCGTGTGGAACTTGAGCATCCACGAGCGCGCCCGCTTGGCGCCGTACTTCCCCCGCAGCAGCCTCGCCCACAGGCGCCGCGCGGCCCGGTACTTCGCCACCTCCTCGAAGAGGTCGTTGTGCGCGTTGAAGAAGAACGAGAGCTTGGGGGCGAGCTCGTCCACGTCCATCCCGCGCTCGATCCCCGCGTCCAGGTACGCGAACCCGTCGGCCAGCGTGAACGCGAGCTCCTGCACGGCGGTCGAGCCCGCCTCGCGGATGTGGTAGCCCGAGACCGAGATCGGGTACCAGCGCGGCATGTGGCGGGCCGCGTACTCGAAGGTGTCCACCACGAGGCGCATCGACGGCAGCGGCGGGAAGATGAACTCCTTCTGCGCGATGTACTCCTTCAGGATGTCGTTCTGGATCGTCCCCCCCATCCGCTCGAGCGGCACGCCCTGCTTCACCCCGTTCACGATGTAGTACGACCAGATGGTCGATGCCGGGCTGTTGATCGTCATCGACGTCGTGACCTCGCCTACGGGGATGCCGGAGAAGAGCGTCTCCATGTCCTTGAGCGACGATACGCCGACGCCGCACTTGCCGAACTCGCCGACCGACCACCCGTGGTCCGTGTCGTAGCCGTAAAGCGTCGGCAGGTCGAACGCGACCGACAGCCCCGTCTGCCCGTTGGCCAGGAGGTACTTGAGGCGCCGGTTCGTCTCAGCCGCCGTGCCGAAACCGGAGAACATCCGCATGGTCCACAGGCGCCCGCGGTACATCGTCGGGTAGATGCCCCGGGTGAACGGGTACTCCCCGGGGAACCCGAGGTCCTCGACCTCGTCGATGCCGGCGACGTCCTCCGGCGTGTAGATCCGCTTCACGGGCACCGACGAGGTGGTGACGAACTCCTCCGCGCGCTCAGGCGCCTTGGCCATGAACGGCCGGAGCGTCTCCTGCTCCCAGCGCTCGCGCTCCTCCCGGGCTCGCTCGGGGGGCGTGGGCCGGCGCCTCCGGTCGGCGGGCTTCACGCGCGGCGTGGATCGGCTTGCCAAGGTTATGCGGCCTCGACGACGGGGAGAGGGCGGAAAAGCGTTTCTACGTCCGCGCGTGAGGGAGCGCGTCCGGGGCCGCGCGCTTGCCGATGAACGAATGGGTCGCCTACACGGGTGACCCCGACCTGCAGGACGGCCGGGTCCTCTCGGTGAACTGGAGGCGCGAGAGCCTCGAGGTGGAGGTGGAGGGCGGCAGCGGCGCGCAGGTCCTCACGCTGACCTTCCACCAGGTGGCGGAAGTCGGGACCGAGCGCCCCGTCGGGATGCAGATCGCCGGGCTCTCCGAGGTGCGTAGCCCCGAAGGGTCGCGCGGCTTCATCTTCCTCAACTGGGACGACGGCGACGGCCGTGCGCTCGAGGTGTGGGCGTCGTCGTTCTCGGTGAAGCGCCGGCCGAAATCGTGAAGCGCGGCGGCCGCCTCCCCGGGTATTACAGGTTCTTCCTTCCGCGCGAGCTGCCCGCGCAGCCCCCGCCGCGCTCCGGAACGGCTGCCTGGTGCCTCGAAGCACACCCTAAGATACTAGTGTGCCGTTCGAGCGAACCCAGAGGGGCCGTGCGGAAACACCCATGGGAAAGAGAGCCAACGACCTCTCCTGGATCGTCGGCGGCGCGCAGGGGTCGGGGATCGACACCTCCGCCACCATCTTCTCGCGCGCGTGCGCGCACGCCGGCCTCGAGGTGCTCGGCAAGCGCGAGTTCTACTCCAACATCAAGGGGAGGCACTCGTACTACCACGTGATGGTGAGCGACCGCCCGGTCCTCTCGCACCACGAGGAGGCCGACCTCGTCGCCTGCATCGACGCCGAGACGGCGATGCGCCACGCGCAGGGGGTCGTCGGCGGAGGCACGCTGATCTACAACACGGACGACGCCAAGAAGCCCGTCCGGGAGGTCCCCACCCTCGAGCACTCCGTGCAGGAGGACCTCGCGGGCCAGTGCGAGGCCGCAGGGAAGGAGCCGACGCTCGGAGGCGTCGTCGACCTCGCGCAGGCGCGGGGCGTCCACGCGCTCGGGCTCTCGTACGAGGAGATCCTCGGGAAGATCGCCCCCAAGGTCGGCGCGTCGTACGCCATGCAGATCCAGCGCGTCTCCAACACGGTGGTCGTCGGAGCCTCCTTCGGCCTGCTCGGCCTGCCGGAAGAGACGGTGCTGCGGGGCCTGCGTGACGTCTTCGGCAAGCGGCCCAAGCTCCTCGACATGAACGAGCACGGGTTGGCCGCCGGGTACGAGGCGGCCCGGCCCTTCGCGTCGAAATTCCCTGTCGCGCTCAAGCCCCGCAAGGCGGCGGGGCCCCGCATGTTCGTGACGGGCAACCAGGCCGTCGCGCTGGGGAAGGTCGCGGGCGGCTGCCGCTTCCAGACGTACTACCCGATCACGCCCGCCTCCGACGAGAGCGAGTACCTCGAGGGGCTCAAGGAGCTGCCCGTCCGCGGCGGCGGCTTGGCGCCCCTCGTCGTCATGCAGTGCGAGGACGAGATCTCGTCGATCACGATGGCCACGGGCGCCGCGCTTGCGGGCGCGCGCGCAGCGACGAGCACCTCCGGCCCCGGGTTCTCCCTGATGATGGAGGGCCTCGGCTGGGCTGCGATCAACGAGGTCCCCGTCGTCGTCACGCTCTACATGCGGTCCGGCCCCTCGACGGGGATGCCCACGCGCTCCGAGCAGGGCGACCTCCTCTTCGCCCTCCACGCCGGCCACGGCGACTTCCCGCGGATCCTGCTCGCCTCCGGCGACTTCCAGGAGCTCATCGAGGACGCAGCGTGGGCCCAGACGCTGGCCGAGGTGTACCAGACGCCCGTCATCCACCTCGTCGACAAGGCGCTCGCGGTCTCCACCGGCACGATCCCCATGCCGGACCTCTCGGCCATCGCGGTCGACCGGGGCGCGCTGATCACGCAGGCGGCGGAGCCGCAGGCGGGCGCGACGTTCCCCCGGTTCCAGGTGACGGACTCGGGCGTCTCACCGCGCCCCCCGTTCGGGCTGAAGGGGCACATCTTCTACTGCACGGGGGACGAGCACGACGAGTACGGCCACATCACGGAGGACCCGGCCACGCGCGACCGGATGATGGCCAAGCGCCGCCGCAAGCTCGAGCTGGCGGCGCGGGAGATCCCGGCCGGGCGCAAGACCTCCTACACCGGCCCCCCCAAGCCCGACCTGCTCCTCGTCGGCTGGGGCTCGCCGAAGGGGGCGATCCTCCACGCGCTCTCGACCCTCGAATCCGAGGGGAAGTCCGTCGGGTTCCTCCAGGTCCGCCTGCTCCACCCGTTCCCCGCCGAGGCGGTCGCCAGCGCCATCGGCCGCGCTCGCACGTGGGCCTGCCTCGAGGCCAACGAGGACGGGCAACTTGCCGACCTCATCGCGATGCGCACGGGGCTGCTCGCGCCCCACCGCCTCTGCAAGACGAACGGGCGCCCGGTCGTCCCCGCGGAGGTCGCCGAGTGCGCACGCGCGATCCTCGCCGGGCGGGGGCGCGCCCGGGAGGTGCTCACCCTTGGCCGTTGACGCGCCCCGCGCGCCGGCCGCGAAGGACTTCAAGAGCGGCGTCCACATCGACTGGTGCGCCGGCTGCGGGGACTTCGCCATCGTCACGGCGCTCCACCAGGCGCTCGCCCAGCTCGGCGTCGAGCCGCACGAGGTCGCGTTCATCACGGGGATCGGCTGCTCCGGCAAGACGTCGCACTACGCGAACGCGTTCGGCGCCCACACGATCCACGGGCGACTCCTCCCATACGCCACGGGGGTCAAGCTCGCGCGCCCGGAACTCACCGTCATCTGCGCGGGGGGCGACGGGGACGGCCTCGGGATCGGCGCTGGCCACTTCGTCAACGCGGGGCGGCGCAACGTGGACATGTCGTACATGTTCTTCAACAATGGAGTCTACGGGCTCACGAAGGGCCAGGCCTCGCCGACGCTACGACTAGGGGCGAAGCCCAAGTCGCTGCCCGTCGCGAACATCAACGAGGGCGTGAACCCCATCTGGCTCGCGGTCGCGTCGGGCTTCACCTGGGTGGGGCGCGCCTACTCGTTCGACGTGAAGCACCTGACGAAGATGATCGTCGAGTCCGTCCAGCACAAGGGGTTCGCGTTCCTGGACATCCTCCAGCCCTGCCCCACGTACAACGACCTGAACACCAAGGACTGGTACAGCGCGAAGGACGTCGTCGACACGGAGACCGGGGCCGCGGGGCCCCGCGTGTACAAGCTCGAGGAGCAGGACGGCCACGACCCCGTCGTGGACGAGCCCGACGAGGTGGACGAGAAGATGCTGCGCGCGATCGAGCTCGGCGCCCAGTGGGGCGACCGCATCCCCATCGGCGTGTTCTACAAGAACGCGCTCGTCACGCAGTTCGGGGACCGGATCGAGCAGCGGATCCCCCACTACCGGAAGCAGCCGCCGGCGCGGCAGGCCATTGCGGGGGCCGACGGGAAGACGAACGTGGACTTCGAGGCGCTCCTTGGGCCCGCCGCGCTTTGATCGGCGGCCGCTACAGCCGCTTGGCGAGGAGGCGCGCGGCGGAGGCCGCGTCCCGCCGGCGGCCCGCGACGTCCCTCACCAGCCGCTCGCCCCACGGCCCCGCGAGCGCGCCGTGCGCCCGCTCGCGCGCAGCCTCGACGAGCTCCTGGAGGATGATGTGGCGCGCGCGCGACACCTCGCCCTCCCGGTGGAGGCCCGAAGCCTTGAGGTGGCGCAGGTGGCCCTCGACGGCCGCGTGTAGCGCGTCGACCCCCTCCCCCTGCGACGCGACCGTGGAGAGGACGGGCGGCCGCCAGCCCGCCGGCGGCGCGTGCGCGCCAAGCGCGAGCATGGACTCGATCTCGCGCCGGATGGCGTCGGCCCCCTCGCGGTCGGCCTTGTTGACGACGAAGATGTCGCCGATCTCGAAGAGGCCGGCCTTGGCCACCTGCACCTCGTCGCCCGTCCCCGGCATGGTGACCACGACCACGGTGGCGGCGCAGCGGATGATGTCCGTCTCGAGCTGGCCGGTGCCCACCGTCTCGATGACCACCGTGTCGAAGCCCATCGCGTCGAAGACGACCGCCGCCTGGTACGTCGCGGGGGCGATCCCGCCCATCGACCCGCGGGAAGCCATCGACCGGATGACCACGCCGGGGTCGAGCGTGTGGTCGGACATGCGCACGCGGTCGCCGAGGATCGCGCCGCCCGTGAAGGGCGACGTGGGGTCAACCGCGACGATCGCCACCTTCCGGCCGTCGCTCCGGAACCTGCGGGTGAGCGCGTCCACAAGCGTGGACTTGCCCGACCCCGGCGGTCCGGTCACGCCCACGAGGTGAGCGCGCCCGCTCCTCCGGTAGAGCGCGCGGTAGGGCGCCCGACCGCGCGGGTCCCGGTCCTCAAGGAACGAGAGCAGCCTCGAGGCGGCGCGCCGGTCGCCCCGCATCACCGCCCGCGCAAGGTCGCTGCGCCCGCCGCCGCCGCCCATGCCGGCCCCCTGCAGCCCCAGACGCCGCGGCTCACCTGCGGCGCGCGATGCGCCGGACGTCCTCGACGATCGTCTCCGTGCTCGCCCCCGGCCCGTAGACGCCCGCCACGCCCATCCCCCGCAGCTTCTCCGCGTCGTCCTCCGGGATGATGCCGCCCACGAAAACGGGGATGTCCGGCGCGCCCTTCTTCTTGAGGAGTTGGAGCGTCACCGGGACGAGGTGCATGTGCGCGCCCGAAAGGATGGAGAGCCCGATCGCGTCCGCGTCCTCGTCGATCGCCGCCTGGACGACCTGCTCGGGGGTCACCTTGAGCCCGGTGTAGATGACCTCCATCCCGCCGTCGCGCAGCGCCCGCGCGACGACCTTCGCCCCGCGGTCGTGCCCGTCGAGCCCGGGCTTGGCGATGATGATGCGCAGGTGCTCGTCGCGCCCGCCCCGCGTCGCAGGCGCCGGCTTCCTTGCGGCCCGTTTCCGGGCGACCTTCGCCTTCGCCACGCCAAGCCCCCCGCAAACCAGCCGCATCCGGGTAGAAAACCGTTGTTGGGGGGCGCCTTCACCGCGCGCCCGCCGGCGGGTAGTCGTAGAACCCCTTCCCGCTCTTGCGGCCCAGCTGCCCGGCCCGCACCATCTTGCGCAGCAGCGGGCAGGGCCGGTACTTCGGGTCGCCGAAGCCCGCCTCGAGCACCTCCATGATCGCCAGGCACGTGTCGAGGCCGATGAAGTCCGCGAGCTCGAGGGGACCCATGGGGTGGTTCATCCCCCACCGCATCACCTTGTCCACCGCCTCCGGCTCCGCGACGTTCTCGTGGACGGCGAAGATCGCCTCGTTGATCATGGGCATGAGCACGCGGTTCGACACGAAGCCCGGGAAGTCGTTCACCGACACCGGGTCCTTCCCCATACGCACCGCGAGGGCGCGTGTCACCTCGTAGGTCGCGTCGCTCGTCTGGAGCCCCCGCACGACCTCGACGAGCCGCATGACCGGGACGGGGTTGAAGAAGTGCATCCCGATGAAACGATCCTGCCGCCCCGTCGCCCCCGCTAGCTCCGTGATCGAGATGGAGGACGTATTGGATGCGAGGACCGCCCCCTCCGGCACGACGCCGTCGAGCGAGCGGAAGACCGCCGCCTTGAGCGTGGGGTCCTCGGTCGCCGCCTCCACCACGAAGTCGCACGCGGCGAAGTCTCCGAGGTCGAGCGTCGTCCGGACGCGCGCCCGCGCCGCTCGGGCCGCCTCTGCGGACGCCTTCCCGCGCTCGACCCCCTTGGCCAGCGAGCGGTCGATCGAGGAGAGCCCGCGGTCCACGAACTCGCGCTTCACGTCCGACATGACGACGTCCAGCCCCGCTAGGGCCGCCACCTGGGCGATCCCGCTGCCCATCTGCCCCGCGCCCACGACCCCAAGCGACCGTACGGCTTTGGCGTCCACTTTGACCACGCTCCCCGCCCCCAACCGGGCCGCGCCGGAATAAGGCTCGCGGTGGGCGTGCGGCCGCCCCCCTGGGCCGCGCCCGCGGGCAACCTACTTCAAGGCGGCCACATGTGGCGCGGGCGTGTCGACACTCTGGGGCCGCATCAGCACGAGCGGGGGGGCGCTCGTCGTGGGCGGCCTTCTCATCTGGGCGATGGCTTGGGCCATCGACTTCTACGGGCACCTCACGGGCGGCGCCCCGGTAGACGCGTCGGGCCACGGCGGCGACGCGCTCGTGCGCGTCAACTTCCCGCTCTCCGGGTTCCCGCTCATCGTCCTCGGCGGCGTCCTGCTCCTCGGCGGCGACCGGCTCCTCGAGCGAGGCAACACGCCGCGCTTCGCCGCGGGGATGCTGATCGCCCTCGACGGCCTCGCCCACGCGTTCGCCTTCAACGACCACCTGGGGGAGCCGCTGTGGGCTGCGCTCTTCGCGGTCATCGCCCCCGCGCAGATCGCGCTCGGCCTCGCGCTGCCGTACCTCGACCGTTCGCTCGACCGGTGGTGGGTGCTCGGGATCATGGGGCTCCTCGTTGGGTACGCGGTGACGCGCGTTGTCTCGGTCCCCGCGCTAGGGTTTCCGGAGCCGGTGGAGGCCCTCGGCGTGTTCAGCAAGTCCACGGAGGCCGTGGCGCTCGCCGTGCTGGGACCGCGGGCGATGGGAGCGGGCGCCTCGCGCAGGAATCCCGCCGCCGCCGAAGCCGGGGCGCCCACGGGCGCCAAATGACCGCCCGGCGCACCTCACTTCCGCCGGCGCAGCGCGACGGCGCTGGCGGCCGCCAGGAGCGCCAGGGGCGCGAACGCGGCCTCGAAGCCCGGGACATTCTCCTCCGGCAATGACGCCGGAGGCGGCGGGGGGGCGCCGCCCCCGACGGTCAGCACGCCGCGCATCCCGGTCCCATAGTGCCCGAGCACATCGCACCAGTACTCCTTGCTCGTGTCGGGAACGACGAATCGGTCGCTTACCATGTTTTCTCCCGGCTCGAGCGTTGCCTTTGTCCCGATCCCCTCAGCCGCGAAGAGCACCTCCTCGCCGAAGATACCGATCGTGAAGTTGTGCGTCGTTCCCTGACCCGGAACGGCGTCGTTGAAGATGTGGAACTGCAGGACTTCGCCCGGCTCCGCCACGACCTCCTCGGGGAAGATGGACCAAAAGCCGAACGACCCCGGGGTCTGACGAAGGTGGATCTCAACGACCCGCGCGCCGCGGGTCGTGTTGAACGCCCCGTCCGCCGCGCACCCCGTGCAGGAGTACGTCCCGTTCGTCACCGGCGTGTCAAACGTCAGGTTGAGCCAGCCGACGCCCCCCGGGGCGACGGGCGGGCCGGGGGTCCCCGCGTAAGGCGCTGAGAACGCGAGCGATGATGGCACGGAGAGGTTGTTCCGCACGCGGAAGGAGACGTCGGCCCCGTCGATGATGTCGATCGCCGCAGGCACCGGCCCGCTGGGCTCCAGCGTGATGTTGAACACCCCGCCCTCGACGAGCGGTGTCTCGGGCGCCGGGCGGGCGGCCTCCTGCTTGGCCGCGACCCACGCGTCGAACTCCGCCTGGGACTCTATGACCACCACGGCGCGCATGTCAGAGTGCGCGGACCCGCAGAACTCCGCGCACTGCAGGAGGTAGGTGCCCTCCTTCTCCGCCCGGAACCAGAACGTGTTGATCGTCCCGGGGACTGCGTCGACCTTCACCCCTAAGTCAGGTATCCAAGCGGAATGCAGCACGTCGGACGCAGTGATCTTGAGGCCCACGGTCGCGTCGACCGGCGCGTGCAGCTCGGCGATCCGGCCCACGTCCGTCACGTTGTACCGCGGCTGCGGGTAGTGGAACTCCCAGAACCACTGGTGCGCGATGACCTCCACCTCGATGTCGACGGGCCGGTCGGGCTCCTCGATGTCGAGCAGCACCACGTAACTCGCGACGCCGATCCCGATGAAGACCGCTAGCGTGATGACGAAGAGCACCTTCTCGACCCGCGGGTCCCCGTGGTGCCTCGGCCGGAACACGCCCTCGCGCGGCTGCCCGTCGTCGGGCACGTGCTCCGCGGCCTCCGAGCCGCCCGCTTTCGTGTCCTGCCCCGCCTCCTCCTCGGCCGCCCGCTTCCTGGAGCTCAGGATCACCCAGACGATCGCCGCCTGCACGCCGACCCCGACCACCGCGGCGATGACCGTGATGATCCAGAACAGGTCGCTGATCTTGCGGGCCACCGGGGACGATGGGTCGGTGACCGCGCCGTCCGACTCCCCCTCGGGCGCCGCCGCAACCGCCACGGCGCAGCCGACGATGACGGCCGCAAGCGCGAGCGGCAGCAAGCGGACGCTGGCTCGCGTGGTGACCCCGCCGCGGCGGGCAGCGCGGGAGCCGGGGATAAAAATTTCCGTGCGCCCTGCCGGCGATCCGGACGAGCCAGTTCTCCGAGCCCTGGCCCGCGCGATCCAAACCCTTATGAGCAAAAGTGGGGCTGCCCCACTGCCCGTCTGGCTCCGCCGCCTGGCGCCCGACGGATTGCGGGCTTATCCCATGCACGCGGCCGCGCATGAGGCCTCCGCCCACGAGGAGGTGCACGACCCGGCGGAGCACCTGAGCCCCTGGCCCCTCGTCATCTCCATCGGCGTCCTCTTCCTCTACTTCGGCATCATCTTCGGTGGGCCCGTGCTCGGCGCGGGCATCATCCTGTTCCTGTCGGCCCTCTACGGGTGGATCACCCAGGACTACGTGCACTGGAAGAAGCACCCGGCCCCCGGCCACGGCGTGGAGGGGCACATCCTGCCCGGCGGCCGAGCCGAGCGCAGCCGCCTCGCCAACTGGGTCGCCGACCTCGTGGCCAAGCCCACCGCCTGGTGGGGCATCGTCCTCTTCCTGCTCACCGAGATCATGCTCTTCGGCGCCCTCTTCGCGCTCTACTTCGTCTCCAAAGGCCAGTACGCCGAATTCCCGCCCGCCGGTGCGCCGGAGCTCCCCGTCCTTGCCACCCTCGTCAACACGATCATCCTCGTCTCGAGCGGCGCCACCATGCACATCGGCCTCATTGCGCTGCGCAAGGACAACCGGCAGGGGTTCCTCGCCATGTTCGCTGCCACCATCTTCCTCGGCCTCGCGTTCCTCTACAACCAGGTCACCGAGTACCTCGACCTCTTCCACGAGGGCTTCACCCTCGACTCCGGCGTCTACGGCGCCGCGTTCTTCTCGCTCACGGGGGTCCACGGGGCTCACGTCACCGCAGGCCTGGCCGGCCTCGTCGCTGTCTTCGGGCGCGGGCTCGCCGGCCAGTTCGACTCGAAGCGCCACCTCGGCGTCGAGGGCGTGGCGATCTACTGGCACTTCGTCGACATCGTCTGGATCTTCCTGTTCCTCGTCATCTATGTCCGCGTGATCTAGGGGGCGGCGACCTTGGCGTACGCGACGCACGGGCCACCCGCCTGGAAGATGTGGCTCTTCACCACCGACCACAAGCGGATCGGAATCCTGTACATGGTCACCGCGTTCCTCTTCTTCATCCTCGGTGGGCTCGCCGCCCTCACCGTCCGCACGGAGCTTGCCACCGCCGGCCCGACCATCGTCCGCCAGTCCACCTTCAACGAGCTCTTCTCCGCGCACGGGATGACGATGATCTTCGCGTGGATCATCCCCGTCCTCGTCGGCGGGTTCGGGAACTACTTCCTGCCGCTCCAGATCGGCGCGAAGGACATGTCGTTCCCCCGCCTCAACGCGCTCTCGTACTGGATCTTCCTGTCGGCCTGCATCCTCCTCTGGTTCGGCTTCATCATCCACGAGCAGGCCGCGGTCGGGTGGACCGGCTACGTGCCGCTCACCGAGAACGTCGGCACGCCGGGGGTCGGCACCGACCTCTACCTGCTGGCGTTCCACCTGATCGGCTTATCCTCGATTCTGGGCGGCATCAATTTCCTGGTGACGGTGGTCAAGGAGCGCGCCCCCGGCGTGACGATCAAGAACCTCTCGCTGTTCGTCTGGTCCCAGATCATCACCGCCGTCCTCATCGTGCTCGCGACCCCCGTGGTGGGCACGGTGATGATGATGGTCTTCTTCGACCGCAACCTCGGGACGCACTTCTTCCTGCCCGAGGGCGGCGGGTCCCCCATCCTCTACCAGCACCTCTTCTGGTTCTACAGCCACCCCGCCGTGTACGTCATGATCCTCCCGGCCTTCGGGATCGTGTCGGAGGTCATCCCCCGGTTCTCCGGCAACCCCATCTTCGGTTACACCGGGATGGTCCTGGCTATCGCCTCCATCGGGATCCTCGGGTTCACCGTCTGGGCGCACCACATGTTCACCACGGGGATCGACCCGGGCGTCCGCGCCGGGTTCATGTTCACGACGATGATGATCGGCGTGCCCACGGGGATCAAGATCTTCAACTGGGTGGGCACGATGTGGGGGGGACGGTTACGGTTCACCACTGCCATGCTCTTCGCCGTCGGCTTCGTCGCGATGTTCACGATCGGCGGCATCGACGGGATCTACATGGCGTCGATCCCGATCGACTACCAGCTGCAGGACACCTACTGGGCCGTGGCGCATATCCACTATGTCCTCTTCGGCGGGTCCGTCTTCGGCGTGTTCGCCGGGTTCTACTACTGGTACCCGCGGATGACCGGCCGCATGATGAACGAGCGGCTGGGCAAGGTCCACTTCTGGGGGACATTCATTGGGTTCAACCTGACCTTCTTCTTCATGCACGTCCTCGGGCTCCTAGGGATGCCCCGCCGCGTCTACAACTACGACCCGTCGCTTGAGTTCTGGAACCAGTTCGCGACCGTGGGCGCCATCATGCTGGGCCTTGTCCAGTTGTTCTTCTTCTACAACGCGGTGGCCAGCTACTACCGCGGCGCGCCGGCCCCGGCCAACCCGTGGGACGTGCGCGACTCGCGCGAGTGGCCTGTCGGTGCGCGGAAGCCCCCGAGGCCGCGCGTGCCTTCCGCGCCGAGCCCTGCGGTAGCGGTGGCCAGCGTGGAGGCCGTGCTCGCGCCCCCCGCGCGCCCGCCTGGCAGCGCGTAGCGCGTGCGCCGGGACAGTCTATATCCGCCCGAGGGGGTTTCCCGGCCGTGTCGCTCCCGCTCCCTTACGGGAACAAGCCGGCGGGCGTGGAGCGCGAGCCGCCCGCCCCGGGGGCGCCGCGCCCCTACATCGAGCGCCTGCGGCAAGCACCCGAGCTCGTCGAGAAGGTCGGGCCGTCCCGCAACTCCGTCGTGAGCGCGTTGCCCACCGCGTCGGCGGTCCTCCTCATCGGGGGCGCCGTGGCGCCCGTCGCCTACGCCCACCCGGCGATCCGCGCGGCCCTCTTCGAGCCGCTCGCGCGCGCGTCCGACCCCCTCTCGATGGGCCTCGTGTTCGCCGCCGACGCCGTGTGGTACGGCTGGCAGGGTGCCCTCCTGCTCTCCATCGCGGCGGTCCTCGGCTTCGCCGCGTGGCGCCTGGCGGCCGGCGGGTCCGCGTGGCTCGCGGGCCGCGGGCGCCTTGCCGTGTCCAGCGCGGTCTTCGCCCTCCTCGCCCTGGCCTCCGCCGTCGGCGTGATGGGCCTCTCGCAGGGCGACCTCGTGTACTCCGCGGGCGCCGCCTGGGTCCTCATGACGGGCGCGGGGGGCGCCTACGGCGCGTGGGCCGCGCAGTCCCGGCGGGACTTCCAAGCGTCGGTCGGCGGCGCCGCCGCCCTCCTGATGGGCGGGCGCTTCGTCTTCGGCGGCGTGGCGCTCCTGTGCCTCGCGCTTAGCGACAAGGAGTTCCCCGGGCAGGCAGTGGCCCCCTACAGCTGGCGGAAGTCGCAGGTGTCCATCGAGCCCGTCCGCGCGCGCCCCGCGCCCACCTTCGAGGAGGCGGACTGGGACGCCCTGTGGCGCGCGCGCGCCGCGCGGGCGTGGGCCCCGACGGCGGCCGGACTCCTCCTCGTGATCGGCGCCCTTGCCCCCTTCGGGTACTGGCCGCCCTTCCGCGATGCCCTCTTCGGCCCCCTCGTGGAGGCGCTCATGCCGCTCACGGCCTTCGTGCCCATCGTGTCCGACGCGTTCTGGAGCCTCAACCCGCTGTTCGTGGCGTACATCGCGGTCACGAGCCTGGTCGCCGCCGGGGCCGCGCGGTTCGCGTTTGCCGGGCGGCGCCCCGGGGCCGTGGCCGCCGGAGCCGTCATCCTGCTTGCAAGCGGCCGCGTGATCACGGGGCTTGCGGTGCTCGTCGTGCTCACGCTGACCTACGACCAATTCCGCGCGCGCCACGATGGGCCTGGGGGCACGGGCGCGGCGGAGGGCCAGGATTCGGCGGCCCCCGTGCGGTAGCGCGCCGCCGCCTGCCGCCCCTCCCCCCGCGCGCCTCCCCGGTTGGCACGCCTCCCGCATGCCCGCGCGCTCAGACCGCCTCGACGAGCGTGGCTAACCCCTCTCCCCCACCGAGGCACATCGCGGCCATCCCCCGCGGCGCCTGCCGCTTGCGCATCGCCCACAACAGCGTCGTGAGGATCCGCGCGCCACTCATCCCGATCGGGTGGCCGAGCGCCACCGCCCCGCCGTGGACGTTCGTCCGGTCGAGCGGGATCGGGACCTCGTGGAGGATCGCGAGCGTCTGCGACGCAAACGCCTCGTTCTCCTCGAAGAGCGGCAGCTCCTCCGGGCGGACCGCGTTGCGCTTCAGCACGCTCTGGATCGCCCCCACGGGGCCGATCATCACCTCGAGCGGCGCCACGCCCGACGCGTCGTAGTCGACGATCCTCGCCAGCGGCTTGACCGATTGGCTCGCGGCCGCCTCCTCGCTCATCACCACGAGCGCGGCGGCAGCGTCCGAGATCTGCGAGGCGTTGCCCGCCGTGACCGTCCCGCCCTCCGAGAACACGGGGTGGAGCCGCTGCAGCTTCTCGAGCGAGGTGTCCGGGCGCGGGCCCTCGTCGGCCGCCACGAGCGTCCTCTCGCCGCTGCGGTCCTCCACCGCCACAGGGACGATCTCCCGGTCGAAGTCCCCCGACTTCGCCGCGCGCACCGCCTTCTGGTGCGAGAAGAGCGCGAACGCGTCCTGCCGCTCCCGTGAGATCTCGTACTTGCGCGCGATGTGGTCCCCCGTCGAGCCCATGTGGATGTGCTCGAAGGAGCACCAGAGCCCGTCGTGGATCATGGAGTCCACCGCCTCGCTGTTGCCCAGGCGAAGGCCCTGGCGCGCGCCCGGCAGCAGGTAGGGCGCGCGCGACATGGACTCCATGCCCCCCGCGATGACGATGTCCGCGTCGCCCGCCTTGATCGCCTGCGTGGCCGCGTGGACCGCCTTCATCCCCGAACCGCACACCATCCCCACCTGGTAGGCGGAGACCGCGTGCGGCAGCCCCGCGCGCAGCGCCACCTGGCGCGCGGGGTTCTGCCCGAGGCCCGCCGTGAGCACGTTGCCGAACACGACGAGGTCGACGGAGGCCGGGTCGAGCTTCGTCCGCTCAAGCAGCGCGCGCACGGTGGTCGAGCCCAACTCCGTGGCCGGCACGGCGGAGAGGGCCCCGTTCATCTTCCCCATGGGGGTGCGGACGGCATCCACGATCACCGCGGACTTCAGGACGACCACCGATCCGGCCGCGCAAGCGCATCGGCGCCTCATAAAGGCGAGCCACATGCCATCAGATGGCGTGAACGCGGTCGGGCGGGGCCGCCGCCGAGGCCGGTGGGCCGCGCTAGAGCGAGGGCAGCACCCATGTGATCCCGTACCACAGGATGTAGAGGGCGGCTGCCACGACAGCCACCCCCGCGACGCGTTCGATGTGCGGCAGGAGCGCGCGCAGCCGCCCCAGGGTCGCGTTGCGCGTCACGGAGACGTACATGGAGAGAGCGACCATGAGGACGCTGTAGCCGGCGGCGTAGGCGACCATCACGAGCGCCGAGGACAGGCCCCCTCCGAGGCCCCCCGCCGCGCCGGCGGCAAGCGCCGCGCTGACGACGAGGAGGAATACGGGGAGCAAGCACCCCGTGGAGACGAAGGCGTAGCCAACGCCGAAGAGGTAGGAGGAGGCCCAGCTCGCGCGGGCCGGCGCGAAGACCCTTAGGGTCACGGAGAGCGGCCGGCCAGCCGCCATGGCGGCGCCGAGGCCCAACAGGACCACGGCCGACCCCAGCGCGACGTAGGGCAGCGCGTCGGCGGCCGCCCCCTGCGTGGCGGCAAGCGCGAGCCCCACGCCGCCGAACACGGTCACAAAGCCCGCGGACACGACGAGGCCGAGCGCTGCGCCGCGCGCCCCTCCGCGGACGAGCGCGGCACGGGCGCCTAGAGGAATGTCCCGGGCCGCGCGCGCGGTGGCGCCGGCCAGCGCGGCCGTTGCGGCTCCCGAGCCCGCCGCCGCCACAGCGGGCCAGGTCCAAGGGCCCTGCGGGATGCCGCCCTCCGGTGGCGCCGCGAGGTGGGCGAGGGACACGAGGAGCGCGGCCGACGCCACGACGAGCCCCAGGAGGGCGGCCACGAAGGCGCGCGGCAGCTCCGGCCCCCCGTCCGCTCCCCCCGCTTCCTTGGGCAGGTAGAGCCCGATGTACGCGGGGACGAGGGCGACGCTGCACGGGGCGAAGAACGCGAGCAGTCCCGCGACAAAGGCGAGCCCGAGGAAATCGGCCATCCCGACCCGCCTAGAGGAGCGGCTCGATCTGCTCCGACAGCTTCGCCGTGGAGGTGAACCCCGTCCGGTACACGATCGTGCCCCCCGCGTCCACGAGGAAGATCGTCGGCAGCGATACGACGCCGTACTCGATGGCGATCGCCTCGTTGTCCAGCGCGATGTCCCAGTCGCCCCCGTTGCGCGCCATGAAGTCGATCGCGTCCTGCGGGTCCTCCGTCCCGAGGACCCCGCCCACATCCAGGCTGACCATGGTGAGCCCTTGCGCGCGGTAGGCCGACGACACCTCGTTGAGCGTCGGCATCTGGGCCTCGCACGACGTGCAGTGGGACCCCATGAACTCGATCAGCGTCGGCCCACCCGCGCCCGAGAGGTCGAAGGTCCCCGCGCGGTTGACGAGCGGCACGGCGAACCCGCACGCGGGCTGCCCCGCGCGGTCGCTCGTGCACTCGGGGGGCCCGCCTGCCGGGACGACGGACGTGGGAGCAGACGCCACCACCACGAGCGCCGCCATGGTGACAGCCGCCGCGCCGCCGAGGAGCCCCACCTGCCGCAGGCGCCGCCTGCGCTCGTAGGCCGCTACGCGGCCGGAGACTTTGCCGCCGCCCCGCGCGCCGTCTTCCCCCACGAAGCCGCCTCCTGGGGTGCCGCCTGGCGCCCCACGGTGACGACGGGGCCACAGTACTTGAGCGCTTGCCACAATCGTTGGCAAGCGCCTCGAAGGGCCCATCACCACCCGGCGCGCTCGATCTCGCGGTCCTTCTTCGTGGCCTTCTTGTAGTCACGCCAGTGGTTGCGGCACAGGCCGACCGATCGGCCGCGCGCCGCGATCCGCAGGTCGGGCAGCGCCGCAGCCACCTTCCCGTGGGAGAGGTGGCGCTTCGCCACCTCCTTGCACCCGTCGATGCCGCACGCCTCCACGCGCGCGCCGGGGCGCGCGCGCACGGCGGGAGCTTCCTCGTTGCGGGGTGGCCGCCGAACGCGTCCCAAGGGGATCTGTGGCCCATCCCCCTTGCCCGCGAAAAACGTTTGCGGCCGACCGCCTGCCGCCGGCACCCATCACAAGCTTCTGGCCTCCCATTTCCTGCTGGGTGGGGCGCGGGACAAGAAGGTTTAAGACCCGACCTTGGCCATCCCCGCCGTAACCCCCAAGGGGTTTGGGGACGCTTCTCCCATGGCCGCCCGTGACCAGGTAAAGGAGGCCCTGGCGGCCTTTTCCCAACAGCACCAGGGCGTCCACTTCGCGCTCGTCTCCCGGGAGGGTCTGCCGGTGGCGTCCAAGCTGCCCGGCGCAGTCCACGAGGAGACCTTCGCCATCATGTCGGCGACCATGTTGGGGGCCGCCTCGACGGTCAACAACGAGCTGAAGGGAGAGGAGCCGGAGGTCATCTCCGTGAAGTCAGCCAACTTCGAGACCTTCCTCGCTGGGGTGACCAAGGACCTCCTCGTCGTCATGATCGCCACGCCCCAGACCTCCCGGGAGGCCGTCCTCGAGTTCCTCCACGGCCTGCGGGCGGCGCGGGGGTAAGCCGAGGGGCCGCCTCCCCGGGGGGGGGGAGGCCAATGGGCACCAGGAGCGCGCACAGCCTGTTTTGGGCCGCTTAGGGCCCTCCCCCCCTGGCTTCCCCCGCCCCCCGGCCTGGGCGATCCCCAGGCCGGTCTGGCGCCCCCCAAAAGTCCGCGTCCCGACCCCACAACCCTCTTATATACCGCCTGGATTGCCCGCGCCGTGTTGCAGGAAGGCGTCCGGGCGGTAGCCTGTGCCTCATGCGGCATCCGCCTCACCGAGAGGGGCTTCGCCACCTTCATGTGCCCGGCGTGTGGCGAGCAGCCCATGGGCCGCTGCGTCCGGTGCCGCGACCAGGGCGTCCGCTACCGCTGCCGAAAGTGCGGCTTCGAGGGCCCGTGACCCGCGGGGGGAACGCCCCATGGGGAATGTCCTCGTCACGTACCGCATCATGCCCGAGGGGACGGAGGTCCCGCTCGACCGGCTCACCGCCCGCGTGAGGGACATCGGGAAGGTCGCGCAGCGGTTCGAAGTTACGGAACAGCCGTTCGCCTTCGGCCTCAAGGTGCTCATCGCGAAGTTCATCGTGGCCGACGGGTCAGGCCTCTCCGACCAGATCGAGGCGCAGCTAGGGGCCCTCGACGGCGTCTCCTCCGTCGAGTGCCTCGAAGTCGGGCTGCTCTGAGCCCCTAGGCAGCCCGCGCCGCGGGCCCGGCCGGGCGGCCGACGGGGGCCGAAGCCCTCTTCTATGGGGTGCTGAGATAGGAGATGCGCCGAGGGGTGGGGGATGTCCGCAAAGCGCGCCGTGCGGCGCTATTCGGGAAAGGCCAGGGGTGGAGCGAAGCAGATCGCTAGGTCGCGCTCGAAGATCCGGAAGGTCGAGCGCCGACTCGTCGAGGACGTGGTCAGCCTCGAGCGCTCGGCCGTCCGCAAGGCCAAGCGCGTGGAGAAGGCGGCCGTGCGCGGCGCCAAGGAAGGTGGCCGGAAGGCTCTCCGCGGCGCTGGCCACCTCGCCAAGGACACGACGCTCTTCTGCGACAACTGCGGCCGTGCGATGCGCCCGGGAGGCCACGTGTCGCGGATGTTCGGCGGCCACGAGCTGCGGTTTTGCTCGGCCCTGTGCTCGGCCAAGTACCGACCGGACCTGTAGCGGCGCGGGGCCCGCACTGCCCGGCGCGCGCGCTTGGCGACACGGGTCGAGTTGGTGGGGGCCTAAGACTTATCCGGCGCCTTGCCATTGGCTGACCGGGGCGGGGCGTGACGCACAAAGTCCTCGTCGTTGAGGACGACACGGTCGTGCGCGAGGCCATGGTTGCCGTGATCGGCGGCACGGGCGTCGGCGTGGTCGAGGCCGAGGACGGCGCGGAGGCGATCGCGCGGCTGCGCGGCGGGGGGGTCGCGCTCGTGGTCCTCGACCTCGGGCTCCCCGGAATCTCCGGCCTGCGCGTACTCGAGTGGATGAGCCAGAACGCCCAGGCAATCCCGGTGCTCGTCGTGACCGGGCTCGAGAACCCGCCCAATGTGCTCAACCGGTTCCCGAACCTCGTGCGGATCATGGAAAAGAAACCCGTCTCTAACGACCTCTTGCAGCACCTCGTCGAGACCTACCTGCTCGACGGGTGATGGGCCGCCCCACCCAGCGAAGGGCGCTCCGACGGCCGCCCCTCTGTGTTGGCCGCCGCCATGTATGCGGCTACCGCGCCGCCGGGCCCTTTGCCCACCAAGGCCAGGAAGAGGAGGATGAGCGCGAACGGGACCCCCCACGCCCAGAGGGACCGCGACCAGCCGGCCCCGTGGACGCCGAGGCTGGCGCCGAGGAGCACGAACCCGAGGACGAGGAAGCGGCCGTCCACGGGCCCCCTCATGGCCCGCGCGGGCGCAAAAGGGTTTGGCGCCGGGCCCGGCGGAAAAATTGAATAGACGCGGCGCCCAAACGGGGTTGGATGTCCGGGCTGCGCGCGCCGTCCCGCAAGGTCCTGGTGGGCCTGCTGCTGGTCGCGGCGGTCGGCAGCGTGGCGGCGGTGGCCGCCGGCGAGTACTTGGTCGCACCCCTCCAGCCCGCGCCCGCCGGGACGGCAGTCGCGCTGGGCGATTCAGGGGACGGGCTCAACGGTGAGCCGGAGGGGTACCGCTGCAACGGGTGGCACAGCAACCCCTTCGGCTGGCTCGGATAGGGCAGCGGCCCGCGCGCGCCATCGCGTTGCCCGTGTCCCCGTCGGCGGCTACTGGATACGGGCCGGCGGCCGCCCGACCGACTCCCGCAGGTCTTCCACGTGCCCGTTGAAGTCTGCCTCCATCTGGCGGAGGAACGACTTGCGGGCCAGGCGCATGAGCGCTCCGGCCAGCCCACCGGGCGCGACCGTCCCGCGTACCTCCAGCCGCGTCCCGTTGAGCGAGGGGCGGGCCGACCACGTGGCGTCGTACCCGAAGTCGCCCTCGATCCGCAATTCGTTGCGCGCGGGGGCGAGGGTCACCTTCGCCCGGAACCGCCTGCGGCCCCACGAGTCCTCGATCTCCACGGTGTCCCCCACCCGCGCCACGACGGTGCGCCGGGCGGCCCGCTGCCTCTTGGGGGGCGTTCCGGCCCCGCGGAAGAAGGCCGGGCGCGCGTGGTCGTCCTCACCGTAGTCGGTGAGCCAAGCGAACACGACCGCGGGGTCGGCTTCCACGTCCACCGCGAAATCCCACCGGATCGCGGCCACACACCCCGAATCGCCTGGCGGCTCATCAAACGTGCTGCCGCGCCGGCTCGCCCGAAAGCCCCATAAGGCGGGGGGCCGTCGCGATTCCGGGTCCAATGCGGGCGAAGGTCGTTCATTTTGAGATTCCGGCCGATGACATGGACCGCGCTCGCAGTCTCTGCGCGTCCTGCTTCGGCTAGGAGGTCGACTCGGTCCCCGGGACGGGCCACACCCTCGTCCGGACGGTTGATGTGGCCGACAAGCAGCGCCCCAAGGAGGTCGGAGCGATCAACGGGGGGATGCCCAAGCGCCAGCACCCGATCGAATCGGTCGTGAATACGCTTGATGTGGAGAACGACGACGCGGCCCTGGAGCGCGTGAGCCGCTCAGGCGGGAAGGTCGTGCGCGGCAGGCGGCGCGTCGGCGACATCGGCCTTGGCGCCTACGTGGAGGACAGCGAGGGCAACGTGATGGGCCTGTGGCAGCGCGCGCGCTGGCCGGAGCGCCCGAAACAAGAAAGAGGGAAGCCGGGGGGGGCTGCTCGCCCCCCCCCGGAAACCTGGCGTGCGCGGCGCGTGGGCCTACTCCGTCTCGCGGCGCCGTGAGAGCGCGAAGAACAGCACCGCCATCGCCGCGCCCAAGAGCCCCGCCCCCGCACCGATCAGGACCTCGTTGCCGATCCCGCCGCCGCCTTCGGGCCGTGGCTGAACGACTGCAGGCACCGCCACCTCGACCCGGTTTGCCAAGGTGTTCACATTCCCCGCGTCGTCACGCACCGACACCGTCACCGAGTAGTTGCCCTCCGTGATCGGGAGGTTCCACTGCACCGTGAAGAACCGGTCCACCACATCGTACTCCTGGCCGTTGATCCGCACCTTCTCGATCCCCGCCTCCGTCG
>Ga0302046_10000444_pt1 | contig 42390 bp, 26 predicted proteins | sample RVTome_11_FD_200261 | JGI IMG/M metagenome (GOLD analysis project Ga0302046, IMG submission 200261) | Soil microbial communities from uranium-contaminated site in the Upper Colorado River Basin, Wyoming, United States - RVT147D111 (version 2) ...
GTCGGGCACGACCGCTACCGGACCGGCACGCTGCCCGTGGCCGCCCCGGAAATCATCCTGCACGAGGGGCGGTATTACATTGCCGCCCTCAAGCCCGGCCTCGACGGCATCCGCATCGCCAGGCTGCGCTGGGAATAGGGGGTAAGGCGCGCGGCTCTCCCGAGCCGCAGCGGATGGGATTGGCCCATCGGGGTGAGAATGAGTCCGCCGTATGAGGCATGCCAACCCGCTGCGAGTTTCGTGATCTAGGCGAAGACTGATGTAGCCCGCCCCCTGCGAGTTAATCCACCCGCAGGCGATAAAATCGGGGTGTGTCGGCATCGTTGTCCTCCAGGAATTGCACCCCCCCGTCTCCAGCCATCGTGGCTTGGATGGTCCAGTTCGTTGCGCTTGCGGCGTCCGCTGATTCCACGGCGTAGGTCCGACCCTGCACCGTGGCGAAGGAGGCTTGGAACCTTCCCATCTGGACTCGGGCATCAAACAGTTTCAGGTCGCCCAACAGTCGGGCCAGCTCGTGTCGGGTTCCGTTATTGACATGCTCGAAACCGCCTCCCAGGAGAACGCGGCCATCCGGCTGGGGGATGACTTGGGTCACCAAACCGTCCGGCCCGGGGATGGGACGGAAGGTGGTGTCGAATTGGCCATCGGAGTGTAGTCGCAACCCTCTGGAAAAGGGGCCGAAAAGGTTTCCCGACGTAACGGCGATGAGGACCTTGCCGTCCGCCAGCGGAGAGACCGCGGTGATGCCGGTGAATGCCTGGAGATCGGGAGCGAAGTGCATGTCAAACTGGCCGCCGGGAAGATATCGGACTAGATGATGCAGGTGGCCGTTGAAACCATTGAAGTGCTTGAATGTTCCGGCCAGCAGAATGCCTCCGTCCGGCTGAACCGCAACGAGGTGAACGAACTCGTCTGTTAGCGGACTGATGGGCACCTCAAAGGAAGTGTCCACCTCTCCGTCGGGAAACAGCCTGGCTGCCTTTTGGATCAGCACACCGCTGATGGCCGTGAAGTCCCCGGCTACGAGCAGGCAGCCATCGGGCAGCAATGCCAGGTCGTGGACCGTCCCGTTGGGGATGGGGGCAAAGTTTGGATCCAGTTCGCCGGTCGCCGAGAACCTGGCCAGCCGTTGCTGGGGAATGAACACATTGAACGCGAATTCGCCTCCTGCGTAGAGCGTGCCATCTGCGTCCAGGACCAGGGCATGCACTGCGCCGGGTAGTGCCGGCGCGGGTATCGGCATTTCCCAGGGGACCTCGCCGCCGCCGCCCATGGCGTTCCGTCGCCACACGCCGCCGACAAAGGATCCGCCCACGAGCACATCCCCGTTCGGCGCCACAATCAAGGACTGCGCCTCGCCTGGAAGGAGGATCGGTTCGAAGGTTGCGTCCGGGGATCCATCCGGCTCGAGCCGGATCACGCGGCTCTCCGCCGGTGCGTCCCCGTCGGGAAGGGGCAGGTAGGTCACGAGCAACCGACTGTCCGCCTGCAGGGCCATGGGACCCACATGGTTGGTGGAGGCGAGTGGCGGATAGAAATCCACATCCAGGGCGCCGGCGGCCAATGGCTGATCCACGGCGAGATCCAGGGGAGGTGTCGACAGCTGCCCCGTGGTGTGATGCACCAGGGCGGAGATCTCGCCCACGTTGGCCAGGCGGTAGTTTGTCAAAAGGAGTGAGGCATTGGTGGCACCGGGAAGGTTGGTGCCATGCAACTGCCATTGGACTTCAAAGGCGGTTGGAGGCCAACACCCGGTATCGAGATTCAAGAGGAGATTGGTTCCCCCCGGAATGATCAACCCGGAACCCGGGGGCACGATCGTTGGCGAGGTGACGGGGCCTGGACTGAGCCGCGCCAAGGCGCGTCGAGGCGTTTCCTGCACCTCGGTGAACTCGCCTCCCACCGTAAGCGGGCCACTGGCCTGCAACTCCAGCGCGTGCACCAGGCCGTTGGCCTTGAGGCCCGCCGCCGCCGCAAACGCCGGATCGGGTGTGCCGTCAGGGTGAAACGCGGCCAACCCCGGTTGGGGGTTGCCGTTGACGTGTTTGAAGGCGCCTCCCACCAGCACCGTGCCACAGGGCGATTCATGCACCACTCGCACATCCGGTGGCTCGAATTCGGTTTCCCAGGCGCCATCGACCATTTGACCATAACGCCCCAGTAACGCCGCTCCGTGCCGGGGCACGCCATTGATCATGGTAAATGCGCCCACCACCAACATCGATCCCCCCTTGAGAACCGTCACGTCGTGGATCGGCCCGTCCGTGGTGGCGATGGTGGCATAGTCGTAAGGGGTGGTCTCGTGATACAAGGCTAGGGCGGGCCGTTCTTCCCGGTCTGCCGGATCGGACCCGGCCATCAACACATCCCCCCACGGGGATGCCGCCAATGCCCTGACCGGACCCACGCGGCTGTACCACAAGAGTTCGGGAGAGGCCAGCGTCCCATTCGGGTGCAGTCTCAGGATGTAATGCGCCAGCACGTTGTTGAACCACTCAAAGTCACCTCCCACCCAAATGAGGCCATCCGGCTGAAGCAGGAGCGAGCGCACGTCCTGATCGAATCCATCGCCCATGGCGAAGGAGAGATCCGGTAACCCATCCGCATGGAGTCGGACCAGGTTGCGGCGGAGCAGGCCATTCACCCTTGCAAACCGTCCCCCAACCCAAATCGCTCCGCCGGGTTCCACAGCCAGAGTGTGGATGCTGACAAAGGTGCCCGGCTCACCCTCGATCTGTGGAGGTTGAAATGAGGCATCCAGCGAGCCGTCCGGATGGATGCGAGCCAGGTGACGACTCGGTTCGCCATGCACGGTGGTGAACGAACCGGCCAGAATCAACCTGCCATCGGGCTGGGCTGCCAAGGCCTGCACAGATTGGTTGGGTCCCCACGTGACGTCGGTCACACTTTCCGGCAGGAGCGTTCCGATTTCATCATTCTTCGGGAGGACCTCAAGCATGGCCGGGGCGCTTGTCACGACCCCCAGTGCATTGCTGACCACGACATCATAGGCTCCCGCATCCATCGTCGTCACGGCTCGAAGCCACAGGGTGGGGCCGCTGGCCTCCGGCAGGGTGACTCCGTTCCGTCGCCAGCGATAGCTGGCCGGAGGTGCGGCGTGGGCTTCGATGAAGAACCTGGCGTGCTGTTCTTCCACCCGTGTCAGGCTGACGGGGTCCGTGATGACCTCCGGTGGCGTCGGCCCGTCTCCCTGCAGTTGGGCCACGTTGTTGCGGGAGACACCCCCCATGGTCTGGAAGCTGCCCGCGACGAGAATCGTTCCATTCCTGCGCAGCAAAAGGTGCTCAATGCCCAGGTAGGAATCGGAGTTGTCGGCCAGGGAAGGATCCAGTGTGCCATCGGGGAACAATCGAGCCAGACCACGACGCGGGACACCGTTCACGCTGGTGAAATCCCCGGCCACCAGCAGGTTGCCATCCTCCTGCACGACCATCGCGCGCACCACTCCCGGCCCTGAATAATATGCGAGCTCCGGGACATACTCCTCATCCCACTGCCCGTCCGGGAGGTGCCTCGCAAGGCTGCTGACGGGTCGCGATCTTTGGAACTCTCCGCCGAGAAGCAAACGGCCATCGGGTTGGCGGGCCATGCAGAGCAAACCATTGCCGACGCCATAGATTACAGGAGGGTGAAATGTCAGATCAGGAGCTCCATTCGCCAGCCATCGTTGCACGATGATGGTCAGCATCGTCAGCACGCTCCCATCTTCTTGCGCCAGGACCGCCCGGCTCGGAATTCTTTCCTCCTCACCCAGCAGGGCCCCGCCCAAAGGAATGCCATTGTAAAGGGGGCTCACAAAGTCCTCCACCAGGGTACCATCGGAATCCAGTTGAATCGCCACGGGGGCCACGGTGCCCGAGGCGACCGAGACGGCCAACAAGTAGCGGTCCGCCGGCAACCGTTCGATATCCCTGACCACCTGGGTCACGTTGGTGCCGGCGTCGAACTTGAGGTCCACACTGCCGTCCGAGAGCAGGCGAACCAGGTTGACTCGAGGCACGGCATTGACCAGGGTAAACTCCCCGCCGACGAGGATCCGGCCGTCGGGGAGCGGGCAGATGACATGCACCGAGCCGCGGAAATCGATGCTCGATGCGAAGGATGGATCAGGTTCGCCATGGCCCAGTCGCCGCTCGAGGCGGGAGGTGTTTTGGCCGCTGGCGAGCAGGATGTTTTCATTCACGTCCACAGCCATCGCCACGACTTCCTGTGCACCCCAAAGTTGCGACTCCACGTCCACTTCGCCAGGACCAATCGGGGCGGGCGTTACGGTGAGCAGGGCGGAATCGCTTTCGGCAACGCCCAGGCTGTTGCTGGCCACCAGCGTGTAGAATCCGGCCTGGTTGGTGCGGACATTCCAGATATCATAATAACTCTGCGTCGCACCGGGCACGTCCTGCCCGTTGAACCGCCACTGGAAGGTCGCGGGCGGTATTGCGGTGACGTTGGCCCAGAACATAACCTTGTCGCCTTCGCGAGCCTGGGCATCCTGCGGCTGCGTAGTGAACTCCGGGTCTTTCATCTCTTCCGCCATCGCTCCCGCCATCCCCACCAACAGGCCGGCCATTGAGAACACCAGGTTTTTGGATGGGAAACGAAATCGGAGCATGACGTATCCGTCGCGGAGATGATGGAGAATGGGCGACACTGTATTGGAATGAGGGCGCATCAACGAGATCTTTTTTCCGAAGCCAACGCCCGAGACCGGCACGAATCCGGGCTTGCCTGTGGATGGGCGCGGACGTTTGATGCCTCTCATGATCGTCGAGATGTGCAGGTCATCAATCCAGGCGTTCCGGCTCGTCATCGTGTTGTCCGTGTGTGGATCAGCGTGCCTCATCGCCCCGGCACTCCACGCCGACGTGGGGGATCCCCAGGTGCGGACCGATCATCCCTGGTACCCGGGCGAGCTGGCCTGCTCGACGTTTGAACGGCTCTTTGCCACGCAGGCAGAGCAGTATCAACAGGCCACCGGCATCACACCTTCCAGTGAGGAACAGAAGGCGCTTGCCTCGTGGCTGTGGCGCAATACCCACTATGCACACGGCGAGGAGGGGGCCGAGGATCTTTGGGGAAAGGGTTTCCAGCAGGGCGATCTTCGCACGCGCGAGTATTGGACCGGCCTGTTCGCCCATGGCTTCGGCCTGTGCGGCACCACCCACTCCCAGTGGACCGCCGAGATGGAAAAGCTCCTGGGACATGGCCGCGGCCGCGGCGTGGGTGTCGAGGGTCACAATGCCTTCGAGGTGTTTCTCACTGGTGGACCTTACGGTGCCGGTCGCTGGGCGCTTCTGGACCATGACCTTTCCACCGTGATCTTTGACCTTACCGGCCAGCGTTTGTTGTCGATTGAGGAGGTGAAGGAGGACCTGGCCCGGTATGTGGATCGAGCCTATGCTCCTGGACGGCAGCAAGGCTGGCTGGTCTGCGCGTTGCATCCGGATGACGGTGCCGCCTATCGGCAGTTCAATGTGGCGGAGTACCTGCCCGGCTACGCCGGGGTGCCGCAGGCTGGTGGCAAGGAGGTCGTATGAGCCAAGAAGTAAAGGATCGGTCTGATCCGACTGATCAGTCCGATCCGCTCCCGACGTTCACAGCGCCCGCAGCGTGATCGAGATCCGGCGCCCCGTCCGCTGCCTGGAACGAGGGACCTCGTGCGTGTAGGCCCGGTTCGTCGCGTAGGGCATGACGAAGACCGTGCGATCGTCCGCGGGAAAATCGATCCGCCCCCGCGTCTGATGCGGGCGCAGGCGGAAGGTGCGCGATGCCCCCAGGGAAAGCGTCACGATCGGCGCGCCCGGCGCCATGCCGGTGATGCTGTCCCGGTGCGGCCCGATGTAATGGCCCAGTGCGCCTTCATACCAATTGACCAGGATGCCATTGAGCCGCGCGTCGATCTGTTCCCGGGCCCAGCGGAGCACCGGTTGCAGGAGTTCCGGCACCGGCCGGGCCCGATTGACGCGGCCGGTGTAGTGGTAATCCCGGCCGTAAGCCTGCTGCCAGCGCGGCGTCTTCACCAGCCGCCCGTGCATCTTGATTTCATGAAAGGCCGCTGGATGCAGATGCCACAGGCGGTCGAAGTGGTCCGCGGCGGCGAGGAGGTCGTCCGGTAACCGACCGACCAGGAAGAGATGCCGGTCATCGAGGGGATGTGTGACGAATCCCACGGCCGCAGTGGCCGGCGCCGGCGAAGTCGCACCTGGTGGAGTCGGGGGAAGTGGCATGTCGTAATGGATCTGGCGGTACCTCGACAAAGCCGGCGTCACCCTCTCACCAGTCGTCACCCAGGACTGAGGACACGGCCCTGTGGTAGGTGGTGGGTTCCCGTTGTCCGGGCTCGACCAGGCGCGCGCGTTCATGGCCGTAGGTGCCCCAGTAGTGCAGCACCCGCGTCGCCGCGGGGAGCAGGCAGTTGGACCAGACCAGCTGCCAATTCTGCCAATGGATGGGATAGAACACCTCTGGAGGCACCACCTGCACCTGGCCCGGATGAGCCCGGCAGACATCGGTGAACAGCGCGGGACCGAGCATGTTGAAGGACTGGCTGTCGGGTTCGGTTTGCGTCAGCCGGCGCTCGCAGGCCTCGAGCAAGACCTTGAAAACCGGGGAACCGGCCTCCACATCGAGCACGGCAATATTGAGGATGCCCGGCCGTTCCTCACCGGCCAGCACGCTGCATCCCTCTGGCCGCGACAGGGGCCGAAGTGAAATCGTGTCAAAATCCAGGTAGAGGCCACCGTGTACAAAGAGAACATGGTAACGAATGTAGTCGGACAGGACGTAGCGGTTGTGAGTCCGCCCGGGGTGGGGTGGAAGGGGCTTCATGGAAACCCCCTCCAAATCCATCATGGCATCCCAGTGGGCGTTCCCCGCGGGGGCCTGGCCGGTCCACACCCATATCGACTCTGGTTGATGCACGCGTTGCGCCGTGCGGACCGACAACAGGTCGGCATAGGCGAAATCGGGTCCGGACCAGAAGAAATGCACACGGGACGGCATCGGAGGCCCGGTATGCGGGAACCCAATGCGGACGTCAAGCGCCGGGCGGTCGGGAGTCGAGTTGCGTCACAAGGTGAAACAGTGGCGACGAGAGCACTCTACATCGCACCTCATCAAAGGCCCCTCACCCCAACCCTCTCCCCGCCGGGCGAGGGAGCAGCAAGCTCCGTGGAGGGTACGGGTTCGGATCGGAAGCCTTTCTCCGTGCGGAGGACGCTACTCCCTCTCCCCCCGGGAGAGGGTTGGGGTGAGGGGCCTGGCAAAACCACAACAGGTGGGTCGTTCGTTTCGGGTAAGGACCAGTTCCCATCACGCTTGGGCGGTCCAAATCGACCTTGTATATCGAACCGCGTTTCCACTACCATAACCGACATATCTAAAAAGGAGGGACGATGAGACTTCGGAAGGCACACTTTCTGACGGTGATCATCTTGGGATCGCTTGGGATCCCCAGACTTGAAGCGCAGTTGAATGAATTGGATCTGGAGTTTCGGGCCCAGGACGCCTCCCAGTGGTGCTGGGCCGCCTGCGCGGAAATGGTCCTCGATCACTACGGGTATTCCGTCGAGCAGTGCGGCCTGGCTCGTCTGAAGTTCCACTACCTGGCCTGCGATTGCGATCCGCCCCCTCCCGACTTCAACCTGCTGCCCTGCAATCAACCGGGCTGGCCGACCCTCTGGTGCACGCACCTGAATGGCTACAAGACGTTCTTTGAATGCTACGGCCTGAACAAGCCCAAGAGAACCTACTTTGCTCCGCTGAGTTGGTCCAAGATCAAGAGCCAAATCGTGCAGAAGCAACAGCCCATCGTCTTCTCCTGGCAATGGCACGATGACACGGGCACGCCCGGTCCGACCGGGCACATGATGGTGATGATCGGGTGCGGGGTCGTGGGAGGTCAAAAGGTGGTCTCCTACTACGACCCGATCGACGGGTACAAGGTCATCCAATATGATGAGTATGTGTCCGGGCAGAATTACAGTCATTGGCATGACTATTACGAGCTCGGACACTGAGGGAGGCGCCATGAAACGATTTCTACTTGCCATCTCGCTCGTTGCCGCCCTGCGGGTCGCGGCTCAACCCGTCGAGGTTCAGACGGCCGCCACCAACGCCCTGGCCACGCTGGCCCAACTGACCACGTCGAGGAACTTCGACAAGCTGGGCTTTGCCACCACCAACGACACGTCGCACATGACGCTGGGCGGGCCGTTCCCCCTCTACGTGCTGGGTTCGCCCCAGGTCTTCCACCCCTCGGCCGTCACCAACGCCAATTCGCTGTTCCTGCTGACCAACGTCACCCACTACCTCTATCCGGTCATCGTGAGCAACCAGGTCCGAACCTCATTCACCATTCAGAAACACGGCAATCAATGGCGCGGCACCGCCTATGGCGATGCCGACTTCGTGCGCCTCCTGGTCACCACGCAGACGAACCTGCTCGCGCCGGGCAATCCCGCCCTGGCCACATCCTTTGCCGTGCGGGTGCCCCCGTTGGGCGCGCAGTTTCTGGGCTACACCGGGGGTCAGGATGTGCAGTTGACCCTCCTGGCCCAGCGCGCCTCGCTCGACTCGTTGGCGGTGGGCTCGCCCACCAATGCGAACCGGGTCCTGGGCGAGGTGCGCACCGCCATCGATGAGAAGAGTGGTTTTCCCGAATAACGAGGGACCCGCCGATAAGCCGGGACGGAAGCACGGCTCGCGTTCCAATACAACCACAACCAAGAGTGAGGTTTCATGCCAGACAACAACGAACACATCGATCCGGGCGGCAACAACCCCAACGACACCAACCGCGGGGGTGGCAACCAAACCCAAGGCGGCAAGCCATGCCCCGGCCCGCGCCAGGGGCGCTACACTCCCGCCGTGTTGGAAGTGCTGCTCCAGCCGGGCCAGACCATTCGCATCACCGCTGAGTGCGTCGAGTCCGGGGACGAACCCGGCGGCCCGGGGGAAGGTTCGCCCAGCCCCTCCCTCAAGCAGGGTGACGGCAACGGTTGAGGCAACAGTCCTGACCACGGCACCCACCCAGGACGGCGGTGCGCTGCAAGCCGAGTGACCCCTCCGCGAAGGATGGCGTGTGCCTCGGATAGGCGAAGGCAAGGGCTCTCATCATGCCTGATCAGTTGATTCTCAGGAATTGGCACTCGCCCGGAGACATCGTCATGCTCACCGCGGCCGTCCGGGACCTGCACCGCCGCTATCCGGGCCGGTTCGTGACCGATGTCCGAACCCCCTGCCCGGCGCTGTGGGAAAACAATCCCCATCTCACGCCCCTCGCCTCCAAGGATCCCGGCGTCGATTTGATTGAATGCGGCTACCCCCTGATCGAGCGGGCCAACCGCAGCGCCTGCCATTGCCTGCACGGCTTCATCCAGTTCCTCAACCAACGCCTGGACCTGCAAATCCAACTGAGCGCCTTCCAGGGGGACATCCACCTGTCCGATGAGGAGAAGTCCGCCCCCTCGCAGGTGGCCGAGATGGTGGGCGAGGAGATCCCCTACTGGCTCATCGTCGCGGGGGGGAAGTTTGACGCCACCATCAAGTGGTGGGACATCGGCCGGTTCCAGGATGTGGTCGATCACTTTCGCGGCCGGATCCAGTTCGTGCAGGTCGGACAACTGGGCCACTACCATCCTCCGCTCAATGGCGTCATCGATCTGCGCGGCGCGACCACCCTGCGCGGCCTGGTCCGCCTGGTGCACCATGCCCAGGGCGTGCTGTGCCCGGTCACCTGCGCCATGCATCTGGCGGCCGCCGTCCAGACCCGGCCCGGCCAGCCGCCCCATCGTCCCTGCGTCGTGGTGGCGGGCGGACGCGAACCCAGCCACTGGGAGGCCTACCCGCACCACCAATACCTCCACACCGTCGGGGCGTTGTCCTGCTGCAGCCGGGGCGGCTGCTGGCGCTCCCGCACCGAGGCGCTGGGCGACGGCCAGGAACAGGATCGGGAGGAAAACCTCTGCCTCGACCGGGTCGGGCGGTTGCCGCGCTGCATGGATCTCATCACGCCCCGCCAGGTCATCGACAGCATTGGGCTCTATTTCGAAGGGGGCCACCTTCGTTACCTGGGCCGGGACCAGGCCCGTGTCGCCGACGTCGCCGTTCCACCCTCCGATCCCAACCCCGGTCCGGAGGTGAGGCTCGACCGCTACAACGCCCGCACCGCCGCGGATCACTTCCTCAAGACCGTCGGTCCGCCCCCCGAGGAGTTGGCCGGCCGGGGCATCGTGATCTGTGCCGGCGGCCCCCGCCTCCTGACCTGCGCCTGGGTCTGCATCCACATGCTTCGCCGCGTCGGTTGCCGGCTGCCCATCGAAGTGTGGCACATGGGGGAGGACGAACTGGACGACGGCATGCGGGCCCTCCTCGAGCCGCTGGGCGTGCGCTGCGTGGACGCGGAGCAGGTGCGCGCGCGGCATCCCGTGCGCCGGCTGGGGGGCTGGCCCTTGAAGCCGTACGCCATGATCCACTCGGCGTTCCGCGAGGTGCTTCTCCTCGATGCGGACAATGTGCCCGTGCAAAACCCCGAATCCCTGTTCTCAGCCGAACCATATCGGCAGACCGGAGCCGTGTTCTGGCCCGACCGGGAACGCTGGGAGATCCATCGGCCCATCTGGGAGTTTGCGGGCGTGCCCTATCGGGACGAACCCGCCTTCGAAAGCGGCCAGATCCTGATCGACAAACATCGATGCTGGAAGCCCCTGCAGTTGGCCATGTGGTACAACGAGCATTCGGACTTCTTCTATCAGCACGTCTATGGAGACAAGGACACCTTCCGCCTGGCCTTCCGCCGGCTCGGGATGCCATGGGCCATGCCCTCAAGCCCCTCGCGATTCGTGGATGGCGTCTTCTATCACCCGGATCTCGACGGCCATGAATTGTTCCAGCACCGCATCAAGAACAAGTGGAACCTTTTTCTGAACCATCACATCCTGCCCGACTTTCGCCATGAGAAGGATTGCATAGGTTACGTACGGGACCTGCGCCGGCGATGGGCGGCGGGCATGGATCGAATCCGGAGCCGCCGTCAAGGTTCCGAGATCGCGGCCCTGCATGCCGGCTTTCGGGCCGAGACGGATAGTCCCCCCCGGATCCTTCCCGTGATGCTCTCCTGCCCGGCACGGGAGGCCGTGCGGAACCAGACGCTCGAGTCCCTGCGGCGCAGTGATCTGGCCGGGTTGATGCCGCGCGTGCGCGTGGATGACCGGAACGGCGGCCGGCCAAAGGAGAACCAGGCGCGCAATGCGCATCGGCTGATGCGGGAAAGCCTGGCTGAGCCCTATGAGTACCTGCTCTTCCTGGAGGACGACCTGATGGTCAACGGCCACCTGCTCGCCAATCTCCGGAAGTGGCGGCTGCTGCAACGCGGTGAGATCGCCATGGCCACCCTCTTCAACCCGGGATTTCGTGCCATGGCCTGCGATGTGGAAAACGACGCTCTGGTGGTCGATCCCGAAAGGTACTATGGTGCGCTCGCCCTCGTGCTGTCGCGGCCGACCGTGCAATACATGGTCGAGCATTGGGAGAGTGAGACCGGGGCGCATGACACGCGCATGGGCCGGTTGCTGGCCCGGCTGCGCGAGCCGGTCTATGTTCACACCCCTTCGCTGGTCCAGCACACCGGCGAGCAAAGCACCTGGGGTAACGGGTTCATCCTGGCCGCGAACTTTCAGCCCGCCTGGAAGCGCTGATTCCCGCGTCCCTTTGTGGTCACGATTCAACGTGGGTGACCCAACTGAGAAAGACCAAGATAGCAATTCTTACCCTTGACCCGAACAGAACGTCCAACATGTTGTCGCGTTGCCGGGCCCCTCACCCCGGCCCTCTCCCGGCGGGAGAGGGAGGATCGTCTTCCGCACGGAGAAAGGCTTCCGATCGGATCCCATACCCTCCACGCGGTATGCGGCTCCCTCTCCCGCCGGGAGAGGGTTGGGGTGAGGGGCCTGTGATGGGGGGCGATGTAGGGTGCTCTCCTCGCCCATGGTGCACCTTGTGTCGCCATCCGCTGCGCAGCCTTCTTTCCCCAGCATGGTCTGGGGAATGACCTACTCATGCTCTTACTCTTGCTATTCCTCCGTTTCGAAACCAGCGGTTGAATGGGATCCCGGCATCACTCATTTCCAATCACACCCTCCCTCCGGAGCACGCCGCGCCGCGCCATGCCATGCCTCCGACCGCGGTCACGGAACGGGCACGGAGGGCGCTGTCTCAAGTTCCCCCATCCGTCGCAGCCAGGCGGCGTTGTCCGGATCCTCTTCGAGCAGGTGTTGAAGATGGAATCGTTCCCCGCCCCGGTTTCCCTCGGTCCGCCGGTCCGCCATCTGACGCTCGTGCCATTCCCGGATCGAGGTTGACGAGGGGAGATCGGGTCCGCTCCTCTCGGCCGTGAGTTGGATCCACAAGTCGCGCAGCTCCTGCAGTTCCAACGGCATGGCCACACCAAAGGTGTCCACTTCATACCGCGCCAGCAGTTGGGACCATCGCTTCAACTCCGCCACGGGGCGGGGATCGGGGGTGAGATCCCAGTAACGGTGAATGCCGCGGCGTTCCTCCGTAACCAGCCCCTTGCCGTTGGCCACGAAGACGGCGTCAAACACGTGATAGGCATGCCGCAGCGGGGGCGTGATGGGCGCGCCGTAGCGGGCATCCCAGACCCGGGCGGTTTTATCCCGGCACCCGGTGGCGATCCAATCACTGTCCGGGCTGAAGGAGGCGCAAATGACTTCGTCCTTGTGCGGGAGGGGCGCGGCCAGCTTGCGCAGGGTGCGCGCGCTCCAGGTCTGTGCGAGATTGTCCTCCCCGCTGGAGACGATGCGCCGATCGTCCGGACTGAACGAAGCTGACCAGACCCCGTCCTGGTGCAGCATGGGTTCGCCCAGGGGCTCTCCCGTCTCGGCCTCCCATAATTGGGCCGCGTATTTCGTAAAACTGCCGTCCTTGCAGGTCGTCAGGATTTTCGTGCCGTCATTGCTGAAGGCCACGTCGGAAACCTGGGTGGGGTGGGGTAGGAGGAGCGGGCGGCCCGTTCCGGAGAGATCGATCACTTCAGCCTGGCGGCCAACCGCGAACAGGAGTCGGCGCTCCGATGGGTCGAAGGTCGGGAACTGCACTTCTTCATCCCGCTCGAGGTGCTGCTTGCGTTGTCCGGAGGCGGTGTCCCAGATATCCGCCTCGCTTCCCGCATAGGCGACAAACATACGGCCGGAGTGACTGAGCGCCAGCAGGTGGTAGGACCTGGCATAGGGAAACATAGGGCCCAGCGACACGCCGCGGATCGGATCCCAGAGCTGCGCTCCGTACCGTGTGAGTTCCGGGGACTCAACCCACTTGTGCACCGTGACTAATCGGTCGCCCCGCCGGCTCAGGTAGGCGCGGAACACGTTGCTTGAGACCGCGAAGGAAGGTCCCAGGGGTTGGCGTGCCTCGGCGCCCCACAACCTCGCGTCCTCCCCGACCAGCGAGAGGTACCGCAGGCCGTCCCCGCTATAGACATCCTTGAGGACGGGGGGGCGCCAGCCGGTGGGAATCAGGTTCCAGATCGAGACCGCCCCGTGGGCCGTCGAGCTGGCGAGGAGGTAGCCCTCCGGATTGAAGGAGACATCGTAGGGATAGGAGCTGTGCCGGACGGGCGGTCCAGCCAGCTTGCCAGTCTCCGCCGACCAGAACCGCGTCATGAGATCCCAGCAAGCCGTGGCCACGATCTGCCCATCCGGGCTGAACTCCGCGCTGCGCACTGCCTGGTCGTGCTCGATGGTCAGCCCGGGTGCGCCGGTGGCGGCATCCCAGATCCTCGCCGTTTTGTCATATCCCGCCGTCAGGATACGCGCGCCGTCGGGACTGAACGTGGCCTGGTAAACCCAGTCGCCATGGACCAGGGGGTCGCCGATCGGCTCCCCTGTCCACCGGTCCCAGATCTGCGCGGTGCCGTCCTGACTGGCCGTAACGATCCTCGAACCATCCGGGCTGAATGCGGCATGGCGGACGTGGTCGGTATGGACATTAGCGTAGCGCATGGCGACCGACTTCTGCTGCCAGTCCCAGAGGATCGCCTGGCGATCCGATCCGGCCGCAAGGAGGAAATCCCCAGTCCGGTCAAAGCGGACCGAGTAAACCATGCCTGTATGTTGGATCGTCGTGGCCACGGTGCCATCGGCCGTGTGCCAGACCCGGATGGTGCCGTTGGTGTCGGCTGCCGCCAGGTAATTCCCGTCCGGGCTGAAGGAGGCGCTCATGACATCGCCGGCCATGCCGGTGAATCCCGGCCGAGCCAGGCCGGTGGTGACTTCGAAGACCTTGACCAAGCCCATGCTGCCCGCCACGGCCAGGAGTTGGCCGTCGGGGTTGAACCGGGCGCTGTGCGCCTCCCCCTCAAGGAACCACATGTGCACCAGTTGCGGGCACTGCTGCAACGTCAGGGCGATCTGGATCCGGTCACGACGCGCCCGTTCACGGCTGCCTCCGTCCATTTCCAGAGCCCGGGTGTACCAGGGCAGCGCGCTGATCAAGTCGCCCTCTTCCACCAGGAGGTTCCCCCTCACCGCATAGGAGTCGGCCAGGAGACGCTTGGTGGCAAGGTTGGAACGGTAAGTCATGAACCCGCCTGCGGCGGCAAAGATCAGAATGACCAGCGTCGCGCGGATGGCGCCACGGATGTAGGCTTCGCGCTGCCGGCGCTTCTCCGCATCGGGCATGTGGGCGTCGGTCCAGCGCCGGTTGAAGGTGCGTCGATAGACCTCGTTGCGCAGGCGCAGCACACCGTCCTGGGCGCGCACGATGCCGGACAGGCGCAACAGGGTGACCACCTGGTTGGTCCGCTCATCGGGCACCTTCCGGATGCCGCGGAGAATCTTGCGATAGGTGCTGAGGAGGTCCTCCCGCCGGACTTCGCCGCGGAGGAGCCGTTCCCTCACGAAGATGAGGTTGTCGTCTTCCTGGCGCGCACTGCTGGTCAGGAAGAGCTCGCGGCAGGCGCGGTCCACCATGCCCCTGCCCTGCGGCTCCCAGGGGCGCCATCCCATGGCCTCGGCTTCCTGCTGCAACTGCTTCCGGTGGTCGGTGAGATACTCGCACAGTCGCTGCGTCAGGTAGGGATGGCCGTGGGTCCAGTGCATCACCCGCTCAAGCAGCGACTCGGTGTCCAGGTTCTTCAATTGCAATCCCCGGGCCAGGGGCTTGACCTCCTCCGCGGTGAAGTCGTCCAGTTCGATCCGGCGGCCGATGTTGAACGGCGTGGTGCGCGTGTCCCTGATCAGGTCCGAAGGTGTCGCCACACCGAGCAGACAGAAGGTGACCTGCTTGTAAACCTCGTCCTCCGCCCGTCGATTGTAGCAGGAGCGGATGGCCGCAAAGAACTCGTCGGTGCTGAATGGCAGGCTCCGCACGGTGTCGATCTCGTCCAGGAAGATGACCAGCGACTGCTGCAGGCGGGGCAGGGCGGCCTCCCGGATCATGCCAAACAGGCGCTGGACCGGGCTGAGCCGCATGTGTTCCAACCAGTAGGCCTCCAGTTCCTCCTCCAGGTGCAGCTGTTGCCCGATGCGCGTCATCATCCCGTCATACCACTGCTCGGGATTGATGTTCTGGCCCAGTTGCGTCAGGTCAATCACCACCACATGAATGCCCTGACCTTTCAGCTTCTCCGCCGTGTGGACCATGAGCGAGGACTTGCCCATCTGTCGGGAGGTGAGGATGTAACAGAACTCCGCCTCCAGCAGGCCGCGCAACAGATCCGCGTCCGCCTCACGTTCCAGGTAGGACGGCGCATCCCAATGCATCGTCCCACCTGTTGTGTAGAATCTGTTCATGGTTCACCTCGCTTGAAGGCGGTGTGCCCGATCCACTCCCAAGGGCGACGGGGTGTGTCGTTCTTTCGGCAACAGACACCGTCGGCCTGGTGGGACTGTATCGGAAGCAAGGGTGCATGGGCAAGAAGGCTTCGCGGGCGGCGGGTGAGGGCGTGATGGGAAGCCGAGTAAGGGTAAAGGGTCCGTCATTCCCCAGACGCTGCTGGGGAATAAAGGCTGCGCAGCGGGTTGCGACACAAGGTGAAACAGGGGCGACCAGAGCACTCTACATCGCACCCTATCAAAGGCCCCTCACCCCTGCCCTCTCCCGGCGGGAGAGGGAGACCTGTCCTCCGCGCGGAGAGAGGCTGCTGCCCTGATCCCTTCACCCAGGGGTGGCATGCTGTTCCCTCTCCCCGCGGGAGAGGGTCAGGGTGAGGGGCCCGGTAAAACGACAACATGTGGGTCGTTCGTTTCGGATAAAGGGTAGGAGTAAGAACAAGAAGTGCCATCTTGCTCTTGCTCTTGCTCTTGCTCTTGCTCTTGCTCTTGCTCACTCCTACCCCCCCCCGACCTCACCCACACCCCGCGTGGCCGCGCTAGCGCCCCTCCCTGACGCCATCCTCTCGACCGTCACGCCGGGGCCCGGTTCCAGGTCTGTGTGGCCCTTCCGCAATGCCGCGCCACTGCGTCCCTTTCCCGATTGACAGCAGGGCGTTCTCCCACGATCACAGAGCCCATGCACCCATTGCTGCGCGCCTTGGTCCTGTCGGTCGGCTTCGCCCTGGGCCCCCATCTGTTCGCCGCCCAGGCCGATCTCATCCTCCACCACGGCAAGGTGGTCACGGTGGATGACGCCTTCTCCGTCCAGGAAGCCATCGCGGTCAGGGAGGGGCGCATCCTGGCGGTCGGCGGCAACGAGCGGATCCTCGCGTTGGGTGGTCCGGACACGGATGTCGTGGACCTGCAGGGGAAGCTGGTCCTCCCCGGCCTGATGGATTCGCATGTGCATCCCGTCAGCGCCTGCCAGTATGAATTTGATCATGTCGTGCCGCCCATGGATGGCATTGAGGACGTGCTCGCCTACATCCGCGAACGGGCTCGCGTCCTTCCCGAGGGGCAATGGATTGTCCTGCAGCAGGTCTTCATCACCCGGCTCAAGGAACAGCGCTACCCCACGCGCTCCGAGCTGGATCGTGCTGCACCCCGGCATCCGGTCATGTTCCGCACCGGGCCGGACGCCTCCTTGAACACGCTGGCCCTGCAGCTCAGTGGGATCGACCGCGACTTCAAGGTGAACGACGGCAGCGGCGGCTTTGCCGAGCTGGATGCCGTCACGGGCGAACCGACGGGCATTCTCCGCAATGCCCGGTCCCACGTGAAGGTCCGCGACCCGCAACGGCAGCCGACGGACGAGGAGACCCTCCGGTTGCTGCAACGGCTCTTTGCCGACTACAACGCCGTCGGCCTGACCAGCGTTTGTGACCGCAACGCCAGCCGCCACGACATCGGACTCTACCGCCGCCTGCGCGATGCCGGCGCGTTGAGCGTGCGGCTCAGCGTCTCGCAGGGCATCGGCTCCACCGGCCCCATCGAGCAGATTGAGGCGGCCATCCGCGCGGTCGCCGGGGATCCTCTCTTCCGCGAACGCGATGACTGGCTGCGGATCATCGGGATCAAGACGTTCCTGGATGGCGGCATGCTGACGGGCAGCGCCTACATGCGCCAGCCCTGGGGAGTCAGCGCCATCTACGGCATCAGCGATCCCGGCTATCGGGGCGTGCGGTTCATTCCGGAAGACCGGTTGGACGCGATGGTGCGGGCGGCGGTGCGGAGCGGGTTGCAGTTCACCGCGCACGCGGTGGGCGACGGGGCCGTGCACGCCTTGCTCGACGCCTACGAGCGGGTCAATCGCGATGTCCCCGTGCGCCCGACGCGCCCCTGCATTAGCCATTCCAACTTCATGAGCCGCGAGGCGGTGGATCAGGCGGCGCGGCTGGGCGTGATGGTGGACATCCAGCCGCCCTGGCTCCTGCTGGACACGCGCACCCTGTCCCTTCAGTTCGATGACGAACGACTCCGCTGGTTTCAACCTCTTCGCAGCCTGTTCGAGGCGGGTGTCGTGGCGGGGGGTGGATCCGACCACATGCAGAAGATTGGGCCTCAACGTTCGGTCAATCCCTACAATCCGTTTCTGGGTATGGCCACGGCGGTGACTCGGCGGGCGGGCGGCGACGAGGACCGGCTGCATCCGGAGGAAGCGTTGAACAGGGAGCAGGTGATCCGGTTCTACACCATCAACAATGCGAGGATCATGCGATGCGACGACCGTCTGGGTTCGCTGGAAGTGGGCAAGCTCGCGGACCTGGTGGTGCTGGACACCGACCTGCTGACCTGTCCGGAGGAGGCCATGGAGGAAACCCTGGTCCTCCGGACCTACGTGGGGGGGAAGCTGGTGCACGCACGCTGATGTCTGAAGCGCCTTATCCCTCAGCCTTCGGGCTCGGGCGGCAAGCGCATGGCGTAGTGGATCTGGCGGGCCACCTCGACGAATCCGGCATCGGGATAGAGATGGGAGCCAACGGGGTTTTGTTCCAGCGTTTCGATGCGGGCGCCGGCCATGCCCTGGCGGGTCATGAACTCCAGGGCGTGCCGGATCAGGCGCCGGCCCAGTCCCCGGCCCTGGCGGGCCGGGGCCACGGCGAGGTTGGGAATCCAGCCGATGCGGGTTTCGTGATCCAAACGAAGGCTGATGTAACCCGCGACCTGGCCCTCCACCTCGGCGACAAAGACGTGCCGGCCGGGTGCGTCCGCGGCATCCTCCTCGACCGCGCGGGCTTTGCGCCAGCGCCAGTCCCTGTCCCCGATCACGCCCAATCGCTCCTCCATGTTGCGATCAATGGAGACACCCTCGAAGCAGACGACCGTCAGGTGTCGGATGGCCTCCAGATCGGCGCGGCGGAAGGGGCGGATCATCAGGGACGAGACTATGCGGCGGGATGAAGAGGAATGAAACCCGGAAAGTGGGGGCTTTGCAGCCATCGCCAAACCGTGCAGCATGCCCTCATGCATGCACGAAGAGGGTGGAGTTCGCAGTGGAGCCGCGATGAATGGCAGAGGTTGAAGCCAACTCATCCGGCCCGCGCGACACAACCATGAACAGGCCACGTTTCGATCGGGTTCCCCTCACGCTGTGGCACGTCGCCCTGGCCTGCCTGCTCGCCAGCATCTTGCCGCCCGTCGCTGCGCAAGCGCCCCTTCCTGACGCCATCCCTCCCACCGTCACGCAGGCGGATGGGGATACAGGCGGCACCTTTTTCGGACACCCTCCGGACCCTGCCCGCACGCGCCATTACTACATCGCCGCGGAGCCCGGCATGTGGGATTACCTGCCGCTGGGGCGCGACGTGGTCTGCGGACTTCCCGTGCCTGCGCCCCTGCTGGGGGAACGCCGGGTGGCCAAGATTCGCTACGTGGAATACCTCGATCCGCAGTTCCAGACCGCCGCCATCACCACGACGCGCCTCGGCATCATGGGACCCGTCCTGCGGGGGCAGGTGGGTGAATACATCGCGGTCACCTTCTACAACCGCACCAGCCGACCGCTTTCCATGCATCCCCACGGGGTCAAGTATGACAAGGACAGCGAAGGCGCATGGTATGAGCCGGCTCCCGGCCGCGGCGCGGCGGTCGGTCCCGGGGCGCGGTTCACCTACGTCTGGCATCTCGACGAAGCCTCCGGTCCCGCGCCCGACGAGCCCAGCTCGAAGGGATGGCTTTACCACAGTCATGTGGTGCCCGATGAGGAGATCAATCTCGGCCTGTCCGGTGGCATTGTGGTCACCGATCCCGCCCGGGCCCGCGAGGACGGCACGCCCACCGACGTGGACCGCGAGATGGCGGCGCTGTTCATGATCTTTGATGAAAGCGGGCTCGGCGAGGCCGAACGCGAAGCGGCGGAGTACGCCAGTCTGCCGGGCGGTGGCCCGCCGGCCAAGACCTGGACCGAGGTGCAGCAGATGCTCGAAGCCGGCGCGCGCGTGTCCATCAATGGTTATGTGTTCGGCAACCTGCCCGGGTTGGAGATGAGCGAGGGCGAACGGGTGCGCTGGTATCTCTTCGGCCTCGGGTCCATCGAGGATTTCCACACCGCCCACTGGCATGGCGTGAAGGTGGTGGAGGAGGGGCGGCGCCGGACGGACGTGGTCGAGTTGTTGCCCGCGACCATGAAGGTGGCCGACATGGTGGCCGACAACCCCGGGACCTGGCTGTTTCATTGCCATGTCGATGAACACATGCGCGAGGGGATGTTTGCCAACATGACGATTCACCCGGCCGCCTCCTTTTGGAAGCAGCGAACCTCTGCCCCCGCGTTCCTCGGCCGCGAGACCGACAAGCATTCGATGCGCGTGGCGCAGGCCGACGCCGTGGTCGGTGCGGCGCCTGGAAGCCACCGGATTGGCGGCCTCCGGCTGCGCGGGGAGGCCACCGTGTATCAGGCCTTCTCCGTGTTCACGCAACCCATCGGCGTCCGCATCGGGAACCGCCCGGCCACTTTCAAGCCGGACACAAAAGGGGTGGCTGCGTCTCCTGAAGGCACGCTGCGCATCCTCAATGCCAGCGAGTTTGGGGTGGTCTATGGCGGCTTGCTGAAGTTCGAATTCGACCTTCACGGCGAGGCCTGGGGCGAGGCGCTCGGCCCCACCGGCCTGGCCGACCCGGAGGCCGAAGCGGTCTTCGCCCCCGTCGATGTCGAGGTCCAGATCGGCCAGGCGCATCACAAGGACCGCGTGGCCTTCCGCCTGGTGCGGGAGTAGATGGAGGCTTGTCTTCCCCGGCTCAAGAATTCAACCTGCCCGCAAGGAGGTCGTATGAGCCAAGAAGAACCGGATCGGACCGATCCGTCGGATCGGACCGATCGGTCGGATGACACGCCCCAACGCAACCGCCTGCGTCCTGGCGGGGGCTATCGTCGGCTGCGCAGTTTCCAGGTGGCGACCATCATCTATGATACCACGGCTGGTTTCTGCCGCCGATTCATGGACTGCCGGTCCCGGACTGTGGATCAGATGGTGCAGGCCGCCCGCAGCGGCCGCCAGAACATCGCCGAAGGAAGCCGCGCTTCCACCACTTCCACCGAAGGCGAGCTCAAGCTCGTCAACGTCGCGCGAAGCAGCCTGGAGGAATTGCTCCTGGACTATGAGGATTTCCTGGACCAGCGTGGCCTGCCTCGGTGGGAAAGCCGCCACCCAGAAGCCCTGGCGGTGCGGGCGATCGGGAGGAATCGGACCGATCCGTCGGATCTGTCGGATCGGTCCGAAGAAAGCCGCCGCAACAGGCTCAACGGCCCTTACCCCACCTTGGGCGGGGCAAAGCCGTCGCGGTATTCGCGGGAGAGGATCTCCCTGTTCGCCTTGTCGCTGTTGGTGAAGCGGAAGTTGGCCGCGTCCCAGCGCAGTTCCTCGCCCGGAAAACGCGTGGCCTTGACCGCCAGCAACGCAGGCTCGGTGATGCGCCATCCAATGGTGAGCGGCGTCCAGAGCGGCTTGTTGTCCCCCAGGCAATTGTCGGCCCAATCCTTCCAGTGATCCCGCGGCGCCACTTCGGGCATCGGCTCGTTGTTCTCCACCTTGCCCTTGCGGAAGATGGTGATCTTGCCGTCGGCCTGCAACAGCAGGGTGCCCTCCTCGCACACCACCATGGTGTGGTTGGCGCCCACCTTGCTCGGGGGCAGCCCCAGCGAAGCGAAGGAAGGCAGCAGCGCGTCGTCGTTGTAGTGCACCACGAACTTCTCCCGCACAAACGGCCCGCCGCCCGGATAGGTGATCGTGCTCAGGTTGTGGGCCGTGTGTCCCGTGTTGGAGGGGCGCGGCGTGTGCGTCTGCACCGCCTCTGGCTCCGGCATGTCGTAAGCAAAGTAAAGAAGGTCGAGGAGATGGCAGCCCCAGTCCGCCAGTTGACCTCCGCCCGTCTCCCAGAAGGCGCGCCAGCGGCGCGGCGCGATGTCCTCCGAGTAGGGAATCTGCTCCGGCAGCGGGCCGTTCCACAGGTTCCAGTCCAGGGTCGCCGGAACCGGCTGCGCCGGCGGATAGGAAGACCACGGATCGACAAAGTAATGGCCGCGTGATACGCCGCCCGTCCAGACATAGGCCGCGACCGGCCGGCCGAGTTGGTTGCGCCGCAGGATCTCCACCGCTTGCATGCGGCCCTTGTGACACGCGCGCTGGTTGCCCATCTGCGTGACCAGGTCAGGCCGCGCATTCAACCCGTCCCGCACCATCTTCAGCTCGGCCAGTTGGTGGACCAGCGGCTTCTGGGCATAGACGTGCTTGCCGTGCTTCAGCGCCGTCAGGATCATCGGCGCATGGTGGAAGTCCGGCACGTCCACGATGACCGCATCGAACTGGTCCACCCGATCGGCGAACGCCTCGCGGTAATCCTTGATCTTCCACGCGCCGGGAAACCCGGACGCCACCTGGTCGAGCGTCGGGCCGTCCACATCGCAAAACCCGACAAACTCCACCTTGGGATGACCCTTCAGCTGGTCTCGCTGAAGGCCGCCGATGCCGCCTGCGCCTATCTGGAAGATGCGCAGCTTGCTGTTCTTGTTGACCTGGGCCCGGGCCTGGAACGACAGGGTGGCCACTGTGGCGCCGATGGTCGCACCCGTCTTCATGAAGGAACGCCGGGTGACAAGTTGGGATGAGCGAGGAATCTTGGTCGTTTTCATGGTGTGATCGCCATCATGCATGGAACCCATGGGGACTCAAGAAAAAGGATGAGCGGGGGGTGGGGCGAATACGCCACTAGGCCAATGGGCGAAGGAGAGGGGTAGGTGGGTGGGTCAGTAGGTGGGTATGTGGGTGAGTGGGGGACTGAGCGGATGGGTGAATGGGGGTGCAAGGGGGGGAGAGGGCCTGCCCTCCGAAGCGCGCAGCGCGTAGGAGGGGGCTTCACTGCTTCATCACCACCGTCTTGATGTTGGTGAATTCCTTGATGCCGTAGTGGGACAGTTCGCGACCGTAGCCGCTCTCCTTGATGCCGCCGAACGGCAGGCGCGGATCCGACTTCACGAAGTCGTTCACAAAGCAGTTTCCGGCCTCGAGTTCCGTCGTGGCGATCTCCTCGCCCAGGGCCGTGTCTCGGGTGAAGACGGCGGCGCCCAGGCCGTAGCTCGAATCGTTGGCCAGCTTCACGGCGTCGCGGCGGTTCTTGGCTGAGATGATCGCCGCCACGGGGCCGAAGAGTTCCTCCCGAAAGGCAGGCATGCGCCGCGTCACGTCGGTCAGCACCGTGGGCGGGTAAAACGCGCCCGGCCCTTCCGGGATGCCGCCGCCCATCAGGCATCGCGCTCCGGCCTTGAGGCTGGCCTGCACCTGTCGATGCAGCTCGTCGCGAAGGTTGCGGCGGGCCATGGGTCCCATCGTGGTCCGTTCCTTGAGCGGGTCACCCATCACGGCCGCCTTCATTGCTGGAATGAGCTTTTCCTCGAACGCCTCCTTTACGGACGCCACGACAATGAAGCGCTTGGCCGCGATGCAGCTCTGGCCTGAGTTGATGAGCCGGCTGGTGGCGCAGATCCGGGCTGCCCGGTCCAGGTCTGCGTCCTCCAGGATCAGATAGGGATCGCTGCCGCCCAGTTCGAGCACCGATTTCTTCAGGAGCCGCCCCGCCGTCTGGGCGATGGCGCGGCCTGCCTCCGTGCTGCCGGTCAGGGTGACGGCCGCGACGCGCTTGTTGCGCAGGACCGCCTTCACCTGCTGGCTGTGGATCATCAGGGTGCGGAAAAGGTGCTCGGGCAGGCCGGCCTCCCGGAACACCTCCTCGATGGCCAGGGCGCAGCCCGGGACGTTGGAGGCGTGCTTGAGCAACACTCCGTTGCCCGCCATGAGGGCGGGCGCGGCAAAGCGAAAGACCTGCCAGAAGGGGAAGTTCCAGGGCATCACGGCCAAAACCACGCCCAGAGGCTGGAACGTGACCTGGCTGCGGAAGCCGTCCGTCTCGACCGGTTCCGGCTGGAGAAAGGTCGCCGCGTGGTCGGCGTAGTAATCGCAGGCCCAAGCGCATTTCTCGATCTCGGCCCGCCCCTGTCCAACCGGTTTCCCCATCTCCTCCGCCATGAGCCTGGCGTAGAGGTCGCTGTTGCGTCGCAGGACGCGGGCGGCGGCCTTGAGTTCGTTGGAACGCAGGTTGAAGGGGGTGGCCCGCCATTTGCGGTGCGCCTGCTCGGTCGCCGTAATGGCCGGGCCGATGGCACTGTTTTCGAGGAGGGGATACTCCTTGATCACCTCGCCGCTGGTGGGATTGATGGAGGTTGGCATCTTGGGTTTCTGCGTTCGGCACATGGAACAGGTCAGGGATGACCGCGCCATTTGACCCCGCATCCATCCGCCCTGTCCAAACCTTTCCCGCCCCCCGCCCCCCCCCTGGCCGACGGTCCGTACGGCACCTTTTTCGTACACATCGACGTGTACGCTTTAAGGCCCGTACGGCACGTATTTCGTACACGCGGATGTGTACGAAAAAAGGACCGTACGGACCTGCGTGGCGGCGAAGGGGCGGGGTGGCCCGATCAGAATTCCATCGGCGTGATCTTGATGTTGCGGAACGCCACGGGGCCGTGGTCGCCCTGGAACATGATCGGCCCCTTGGCCGCTTCGCGTCCGGTCACGCCGCTCGGCGTCGGGCCCTTCATCTCGATGTCCTCCTGGATCACCTGGCCGTTGAGCTCCACCTTGATGAACCGGCCGTTCCCGGTCTTCTTGCCGGCCGCGTCGAACGTGGGCGCCTTGAAGTCGATCACACACGTCTGCCATTCGCCCGCCTTCTTGCAGGCGTTCACACGCGCCGGTTTCGCGCCGTAGATGGCGCCCATGTCGCCGTTGCCCATCTTCTCCTTGCCGTAGCTGTCGAGGATCTGGACCTCGTATTCGCCCATCACATACACGCCGGAGTTGGCGCCCTTGGCGACCATGAACTCGACCTCGATCCGGCAGCTGCCCCACTTGTCCTTGGAGTAGATGTCCCAGCTCTGGCCGTGGCCGGTCACGTGGTTGACGAAGGCGCCGGTGCCTTCCTTTATGGTGAAGGACTCCGGATGCTCGGCGTTGAGCGAGGGTGTTCCAACCACCCACTTGTTGGCGCCCTGGTTCGGCTTGGACTTCACCTCCCAGTTGTTGAGATCCTTCCCGTTGAATGGCATGTCGGCACCGAAGGCTCCGGCTGCAAGGGATGCGGTGACAACGCAGGCCAGCAGGGTCAGAAATGGCTTCATGAGGGAACGCTTGTCCGGCCGGGCAACCCGGTCAATACAATTCTTCGCCCGGAAAACTCTTGATAGAATACCAGCTTGCGGCCAAGGCGATGCGCCCGGACCTGTTCGTGGCCATGGCGGCATACCGGTTCATGGAGAGGCCCCACTTCCAATCGGGATGGGTTGCGCACCTGGATCCTGAACCTGGCAGATCGAGCACGAGCGCATGCCACGTAGCCGCCGCCGTGAGGCGGCGGACCCTGTCGTGAGGAAGAACGAGAAGATCCGCCGCGTCACCGCGGCGGCTATGTTGTGGGGACAAGCGATTGCGCGTAGCCGCCGCCGTGAGGCGGCGGACTCTGTCGTGAGGAAGAACGAGAAGATCCGCCGCGTCACCGCGGCGGCTACGTTGTGGGGACAAGCGATTGCGCGTAGCCGCCGCCGTGAGGCGGCGGACCCTGTCGTGAGGAAGAACGAGAAGATCCGCCGCGTCACCGCGGCGGCTACGTTGCGGGGACAAGCGATTGCGCGTAGCCGCCGCCGTGAGGCGGCGGACTCTGGCGTGATGATGACGTGCCCATCCACCCCCTCCAAATGAATATGGAAGCGCAATGGACCATGAACCGAGGGGAAGCCCGGACCGGCTAAAGCCGGGACTACAAACGCCGGACGCCACGCTCGTCGTTGCGGGGAATCGCTCAACGTTTGGCCAGTGGTTTCCCTAGGCCAGGATGTCGGTCAGCAGCGTGGAGGTCTTGGTGACGGTGGTGAGGCGCTGGTTGAGGCCGCCGGCGATGGGGTAGGTCAGCCTGGTGTGGTCCATGCCCAGGAGGTGCAGCAGGGTGGCGTGCAGGTCCTGCACCTGGACGGGATGGGTGGCGGGTTGGAAGCCAATCTCGTCGGTCTCCCCGAAGGCGTGGCCACGCTTCACGCCGCCGCCGGCCAGCCAGAGCGTGTAGCAGAAGGGGTGATGATCGCGTCCCGGCGAGCTTGCCTTCACACCGCCGCGATTCTCCTGCATGGGGGTGCGGCCGAATTCGCCGCCCCAGATGACCAGCGTCTCGTCGAGCAGACCGCGGGCCTCGAGGTCGGCCAGCAGGGCCGCCATCGGCTGGTCGATCTCCCTGCACTTGCTGGGAAAGGCGTCGTCCAGTCCGGTGTGATGATCCCAGCCCCAGTCATAGAGCTGGACGTAGCGGACGCCCCGCTCAACGAGGCGCCGGGCCAGGAGGCAGTTGTTGGCGAAGCTCTCCTTGCCGGGCTGCGTGCCGTAGAGTTCGTGCATGGCTTGGGGTTCGAGAGAGAGGTCCATGGCCTCGCTCGCGGCCATCTGCATGCGGAACGCCATTTCATATTGGGCGATGCGGGTGACGGTTTCAGTGTCGCCGATCTGTTCGTAGGCGCGCCGGTTCAGCTTGTTGACCGTTTCCACCACGCTGCCCCGCAAGGGGCGCGTCACGCCGGGCGGGTTGGAGAGATAGAGGACGGGGTCCCCCTCGCTGCGGCACTGGACTCCCTGGTAAACGCTGGGCAGGAAACCGCTGCCCCAGGCGGCCTTGCCGGCGTCGGGGTTTTGTCCGCCCGATAGCAGCACGACGAAGCCGGGCATGTTTTCGTTCTCGCTGCCCAGGCCGTAGAGCACCCACGACCCGATGCTGGCCGACCCGAGGTTCTGGCTGCCGGTGTGGACCAGGAGCTGCGCGGGCGCATGGTTGAACTGGTCGCTGGTCATGGTGCGGACGAAGCAGACCTTGTCCATCTGCCGTTCAAAGTGCGGCAGCCGGTCGGAGATCCACAGGCCGGTCCGGGCTTCCTGATGAAAGGGAAAGAGCGGTCCGAGCAATTGGGGCGTGCCGCGGATGAAGGCGAAGCGCTTGCCTTCGAGGAAGACCTGCGGGCAATCCTGGTTGTTGAGCCGGACCAGCTCGGGCTTGTAATCGAACAGCTCAAGCTGGCTGGGCGCGCCGGTCATGTGGAGGTAGATGATGTTCTTCGCCCGGGCCGGGAACAGGGACGCCAGGGGCGCGGCCGGCCGCACCGGGTCGCGCACCACGCTGCCCTGCACGGCGAGTCCGCGCTGGGCCAGCCAGAGTGAACCGAGGCCGGCGACGGAACGGGCCAGGAAATGGCGGCGCGTGACCTGATGCAGGGTGTCTCGATGGATGGAGTTCAGGGGCGGGGTCATTTGGTGAGTACCACGTCAAGGTTGAGGATGGCGTTGGCCACCAGCGCAAGGGCAGCCACATTGGGATCATGGCCGAGCGGTTCGGCCAGCTTGGGATCGGCCTGATAGGCGTCCAGGGCGGTGCGATGAAGCTCCATGAGGTCAGCCAGGTCGGGCGCCATGGGGCGGCGTCCGGTGGCGAGCCGATACCCGCGCACGATCTGGCGTCTCAACCGATCGCCCCCTTCCTCCTGCATGCGGCGCGCCAGGGCCACGGCGCACTCCATGTAAACCGGATCGTTGAGCGTGACCAGCGCCTGCAGGGGCGTGCTCGTCGCGATGCGGCGCGCGGAGCAGACCAGCCGGTTGGGGGCATCGAAGGTGAGCAGGCTCGGGTAGGGACTGGATCGTCGCCAGTACGTGTAGAGCGCGCGGCGATGCGCGTCCGCGCCCTGGGAGGGTTCCCACTTCATGCTGCTGCGCGCCGCGCGCCAGATGCCGTCGGGTTGGGGAGGCATGACCGGCGGGCCGTACATGTCCAGCGAAAGCAATCCGGACACGGCCAGCGCGTTGTCCCGCACCATTTCCGCGGTGAGCCGATTGCGGGGGCCGCGCGAGAGGAGGCGGTTGTCGGGATCCTTTTCCAGTTCCTGCGCGCGCGAGGCATGGGATTGCCGGTATGCGCTGGAGAGGACCAGTTCCCGCAGGAGCGTCTTCACACTCCAGCCCATGTCGGTCTGGAACCGCGCCGCCAGGTCGTCGAGGAGCAGGGGATGCGAGGGGGACTGGCCGGTGCTGCCGAAGTCCTCCACGGTTTCGACAATGCCGGTGCCGAAGATCTGTTCCCAGAATCGATTCACCGCCACGCGTGCGGTGAGCGGGTTGTCCAGTGAGACCAGCCAGCGCGCCATGGCCAGGCGGTCGGCGGATGTCTCCGGGTTGAGCTGGGGAAACAGACTAGGCACACCCGCGGTCACGGGCCGGCCTTTGTTCAGCCAGTTGCCGCGCTGAAACACGGCGGTGCCGCGCTGGAAGTTGGACTGCTGTTCGGCCATGACCGGCAAAGCGGCGCTCTTGATGCCACGCCGTTCCCTGGCCAGGGCGGTCATCTGCTCCCGATCCTTGCCGAAGGCCTCTTCCGACACCCAATCGGTCCAGGCGGGCCGATCGGTCAGCGCGTAGCGGGACCGGTTCATGACCAGGGGAGCCATGTCGTTGGGCGCGGCTTCCTGCCGGATCACGAGGCGCAAGACCGCCCCCTTGGGGATCGGAACCGGGGTGCGCGGGACGAGGATCAGATGGCGCGGGCCGGTGATGCGGGGCAAGGCGCCCCAGCCCTGATCATCCGGGTGCAGGGTGCGTTGGGCGTCTTGGAACGGATCGGTCTCATCGCCGAACGCGAAGGCGAGCTCGACGTTTCCGGGCGGGGTGGCCTCGAGTTCGTCGGCCTCCTTCTTGAGCGGTTTCTTCTCGTCGTCCTTGGCCTTGGCCTCAGCCTCGCGAGCTTCGGCCAGCGCCTTGGCGTGGAGGTCGCGATCGGCCTGGTTCTCCCCGGTCAGGAACTGGGCGCGGACCTCGGAGAGGATGAACCCCAGCTCGGGGTTGAAGGCGGCGCGCTCGGCATCGAGCGGGAATGCGTCGATGCGCAGCGCGGTCAGGGCGGGCGTCGCGTCCGGGACGGCCAGGTCGATGGTGAAGCGGGAGTCGTGCGAGACGGTGCCTTCGGTGAGGACTTCGGCGGTGCCACCTTCGACCTCGCGGATCTTCATCTGGGTTTGACCGGTGGACTCGGCGTGAGTGGGCTTGAGCGGTTTCCACTGCGCTGAATCGGCGGCGATGGCCTGGCTGTGGGTGTGCTCACGCGACTTCAGATCGGCCAGGCGCCGGTCCAGGTCGCGGGCCTGCGGGAACTCGGCGATGTCCAGGGGCACGTCGAGCTTGGGGACGTCCGACGTCAGGTCCCAATCCTGGCTGGTGTTGAAGAAGGCGAGGAAGCGGTAGAAGTCGTCGTGGTCGATCGGTTCGTAGGGATGGGAATGGCACTGGACGCAATTAAAGCTGAGGGCCTGCCAGGTTTTCCAGGTGGTGGCGACGCGGTCCAGGGCGGCGGTGAGTCGGAACTCCTCGTCGTCGGTGCCACCCTCGGTATTGGTGGGGGTGTTGCGATGGAACGCGGTGGCCACGATGGCGTCCAGGTCGGCCTCGGGCAGGAGATCGCCGGCGAGTTGCTGGAGAGTGAACTGGTCGAAGGGCATGTCCTCGTTGAAGGCGCGGATGAGCCAGTCGCGATAGGGCCAGGCGGTGCGGCCGCCGTCCTTTTCGTAGCCCTGCGAATCGGCGTAGCGGGCAAGGTCGAGCCACATCGAGGCCCAGCGTTCGCCGAAATGCGGGGAATCGAGCAGGGCATCCACGGCGCGCGCATGCGCGCCCGGGGCGCGATCATTGCGGAAGTCGCGAAGCTGCTCGGGCGAGGGGGGCAGGCCGGTGAGATCGAGGGAGACGCGCCGCAACCATTGCACGCGCTGGGCCTGGGGCGCGGGCGACAAGCCGGCCGCGTCGAGCCGGGCGAGGATGAAGGCGTCGATGGGTTGGCGGCACCAGCCCTCATCGGAGACGGCGGGTGGGGCGTGGGGAGTGGGCGGTGTGTAGGCCCAATGCGCCTCCCACGGCGCGCCTTGCTCGATCCATTCGCGCAGGAGGGCGACCTCGTCGTCGGACAGGCGCGGCTCCTCCTTGATGGGGGGCATCCGGTCGTCCTCGTCCTGAGTGGTGACGCGGCGGAAGAGTTCGGAGCCGTCGAGGCTGCCGGGTTGGAGGGGGATGGCGCCGGACTTGGCGGGACGCAGGGCGAGGTCCCGGGATATGAAGGAGACGTCGCCAGCGCGTTTCACGCCGCCATGGCACTTGGTGCAATGCTTGTTGAATAGCTGATGCACGCGAGGCGCGAGCTCGGAGTGGGCCGCGGCCGGGGACCGGGTGGGGAGGAGAGACGTCGCCAAGGCGAGCAGCAACGCCGAAACAGGAAGGCACCGCATAGTGGCGGACTATAAACGGGCGGGCCTTCACCGGCCAGAGCAAAGACCGGCTGCATCTTGCCGGATGCGCGCGACAAAATCGGTGGGGGCACCACGAACCGAGCGGGGTGGTGGACCACGAAACACACGAAACACACGAAAGCCGGACTGACCAGGTTCATGGCCCGAGTGCGTGCGCCTGACGTTGGCGGATCCTTTCTCTCCATGAACCGGGAAGATGCTTCACCTGTGAAGGGGCCCCTCACCCCAGCCCTCTTCCAGGGGGAGAGGGAGACCTGTCCTCCGCGCGGAGAGAGGCTACTGCCCTGATCCCTTTACCCTGGGGTGGCATGCTGTTCCCTCTCCCGGCGGGAGAGGGCAAGGGTGAGGGGCCCCTGCAAAACGACAACATATTGGTCGTTCTTCTCGGGTAAAGGATAGGAGCAGGATGGGCACTTCTTACTCATACGCTTGCTCTTACTCTTAATCTTCCTCCCTTCATTACCCTGCAGTGACACAGCACATCATCACCCGGCTCCAACCACGCCCGGGCTGAAAGGCCCGTCAGCTTTCGGACTTTTCAATCTCCTTCAGCGATGCTAAACGCACTTCTCCCAGCCGCCTCCCGGACGTCCCTGCGCGACGCCTGGCGGGCGGCCGGCGAGCAAGACCGAATCCCATCACCACGAATCACGCCACATCATGAAACGATTGACCCTCCTCCTGCGCGGCGGCCTGGCCCTCCTCCTGACCACCCTGGCCGCCCAGGCCGCCATCCAGATCGCGGACTCCGAGAAAATCGCCGGCATCGCCGTCGGCTGCCAGGCCTACACCTTCAAACGCTTCAGCGTCTTTGAAGCCATCGAGAAGACCGACCAGGCCGGCGGGCGCGTCATCGAGTTCTATCCCGGACAGATGCTCAGCCCCGAGGAGCCCAACGTCCGCTGGGACCACAACGCCTCCCCCGAGTTGATCGCCAAGGTCCAGGACAAGCTCAAGCGCCACAACATCACCGCGGTCAACTACGGCGTGGTGGGCGGACGCGACGCGGCGGAGTGGCGCAAGATCTTCGAGTTCGCCAAGACCCTCGGCCTCTACGGCGTGACCACCGAGGACATCGGCAAGCTGGACATCATCGAGCCGCTGGTGAAGGAGTTCGACATCCGCCTGGGCATCCACGAGCACGCCAAGCGCGCGGACGATCCCAGCTACAAGATCTGGGATCCCAACTATGTGCTGTCCCTGGTCAAGGACCGCGACCCGCGCATGGGCGCATGCGCGGACACCGGACACTGGGCCTCCTCGGGCCTGGAACCGGTCGAATGCGTGAAGATCCTCAAGGGCCGCATCATGAGCCTGCACCTCAAGGAGCGGAGCAGGATCGGATCGCACCTGCCCGACACCGTCTATGGGCGCGGCGTGTGCGACATCAAGGGTGTGCTCGACGAACTGAAGAAGCAGGGCTTCAACGGCCACATCTCGATCGAATACGAGAACAACTGGGATCACTCCGTGCCGGACGTGGCCCAGTGCATCGGCTTCATCCGCGGCTGGGCCGTCTCCAGCGGCCACTAACCGCCCTTCCAAGAACAGCCCCTGCAGTAACCGCCACCCTGACAGTAACCGCCACTCTGCAGTAGCCGCCGAGGTCACGAGGTGGTCTTGTGGTCTGCTGGTCCCCAACGAGTCATCCCACGCATTCCCCACCCCATCCGCACCCGCCCGAACCCCTACGGCTTTGCAGCGTGTTTCCGGATCGACCACTGCCCGCCGGATCGCTTCCACCACCAATTCAGCACGACCTGCCGTCCCACCCGGCGGTGGTGCCGGATGGCCCCGGTCACGTAATCCTTGGCCTGCCTGACAGCCCGCGTCAGGGCGTGTCCCCGAGCCAGGTAAGCCGTCAGCGCGGCGGCGTAGGTGCAGCCGGTGCCGTGGGCGCGGACGCGGGCCACGCGCGGGGCGCTTAACATCAGCTCCGTTTTTCCATCGTAAAAGAGGTCCACCGACTCGCGCAGCCCGCGCAGGTGCCCTCCCTTGAGCAGCACCGCGCAGCCGTGCTGCTCGAACAGCGCCCGCGCGGCCGTGCGCAGGTCTTCCGGACTGCGCAGGCGCAGGCCGGTCAGCGCCTCCGCCTCCGGCACATTGGGCGTCATGACGAGGGCCTTTGGAAGCAGGCTGGATTGCAGCGCCTTGAGGGCGGAGGGTTTGAGCAGGCGGGCCCCGCTGGTCGCCACCGACACCGGATCCACCACCAGGGGGAAGGAGCGGTCCTCCGGAAACATGGACGCCACCCGTTCGATGATGGATGTGTCGTAGAGCATGCCGGTCTTGCAGGCCGCCACCTTGAACCCCTCCGCCACCGCCTCCACCTGCGCCTCCACCATGTCGGGATGAGCGGCCTGCACGGCCAACACCTCGCCGGGGTTCTGGGCGGTCAGGCAGGTGATCGCGCTCGTGCCGTGCACACCCAGCGCGGCGAACGTGTTGAGGTCCGCCTGCACGCCCGCCCCGCCTCCGCTGTCCGATCCCGCAATGGTCAGGCAGCATGGAACAACTGGTCGCTTCATCATGCCCCGATCCTCACGCAATCGAGCCCTCTCGCCAAGGAGACTCGTCGGTTTGTCGTCCCGTCCGGTAGCCGCCGACGTCAGGAGGCGGACTCTCACAGGATGCTTGACGAGATTCGGGTTGCTCCCGCCAAGCCGCCAAGGCGCAAAGGAAAAGGGGTGGATCATCGGTTTCCCCCTTCGCGGCTTGGCGGCTTGGCGGGAGGCTTTTCCGGTTGGTGCCCGACGTTCGATTACGAGCACGAGCACAACGTTGGGGGCACTTCTGGCTTGCGCGGGCTTGCTTATCCGCTACGGCTCTGGAGAGCCGCGCTCCCGACCCGCATTCGGCCTTGGCCACGGCGCGCGGCCCGATACAATGACCCCATGGACAAGCAGCAGGTGGCGGACATCCTTTCTGAAATCGCGATGCTCCTGGAGTTGAAGGGAGAGAATCCGTTCAAGACGCGCGCCTACCTGAATGCGGCACGCACGCTTGAATCGCTCAACGAACCCCTCGCCACCGTGGTGGAGGAGGATCGGCTCGGCACCATCAAGGGCATCGGCGAGGCGCTCCAGCAGAAGATCAGCGAACTCGTCACAACCGGCCGCCTCAAGTACCACGAGGACCTCAAGGCCTCGCTCCCGGCCGGCCTGATCGAGATGATGGACATCCCCGGCCTCGGCCCCAAGAAGGTCAAGGCCGTCCATGACAAGCTCGGCATCGACTCGGTGGAAGCCCTCGAGGACGCCTGCAAGGAGGGGCGCATCGCGGAGCTGGACGGCTTCGGCGCCAAGTCGCAGGAGAAGATCCTGGAGGGAATCGCCTTTCGTCGTTCCTACGCCTCGAAGCACCGCATCGGCGATGCGCTGGCCGCGGCGCAACCGCTGCTCGAAAAGCTTGCCCAGCACGCCGATGTCAAACACTGCGGCACCGCCGGCAGCCTGCGCCGCCACAAGGAGATCATCGGCGACATCGACTTGGTGGTGTCGAGCGCCAACCCGGACCGCGTGATTGCCTTCTTCTGCGAGCAACCCGGCATCCAGAGCGTCCTGGCCCGGGGCGACACCAAGGCCAGTGTCATCCTGGAAGGCGGCATCCAGGCCGACCTGCGGGTGGTGTCGGACGATGAGTATCCCTTTGCCCTCGCCTACTTCACCGGCAGCAAGGAACACAACATCGTCATGCGCCAGCGCGCCATCCAACGCGGGCTGCGCCTCAACGAATACGGCTTGTTCCGGTCGAAGGAGGAAACCCGTGAGGCGTCCAAGCGGGTCCCCTGCCGCTCGGAAGAGGAGCTCTTCAACAAGCTGGGCCTGCAGTACATCCCGCCCGAGCTGCGCGAGGACCAGGGGGAGTTCGAGGCCGCGGAGAAGAAGCACATCCCCGATCTGCTCGAGCCCGGCGACCTCCGGGGCTCCCTCCACAACCACTCCACCTGGAGCGACGGCCACCAGACGCTGGAGGAGATCATCGAGACCGCGCGCCGGCTCAAGTGCAACTACTGGGCCATCACCGACCATTCGCGGTCCTCCTTCCAGGCGCACGGACTCGACCCGGCCAAGGTCCGCCGGCAGATCAAGGCCGTCAACGCCCTTAACGAAAAACTGAAGGACGAAGGAGTGGCGTTCCGGCTCTTCACGGGCACGGAGGTGGACATCCTGGGCAAGGGCAAGCTCGACTTCGACGATGACTTGCTCGCCGATCTCGACGTGGTCGTGGCCAGCATCCATTCCGGGTTCACCCAGAGCGAGGCGGAGATGACGCAGCGGCTGATCAAGGCGGCCGACAACCCGCACGTCCACATGCTCGGGCACCTGACAGGGCGCCTGCTTCTCGAGCGCGAAGCTTACAAGGTGAACCAGCAGGCGGTGATCGACGCCTGTGCCGAGACCGGCACCTGGATCGAATTCAACGCCAGCCCCTACCGGCTCGACCTCGACTGGCGCCTCTGGCACTACGCCAAAGAGAAGGGGGTCAAATGCGTCATCAACTGCGACGCCCACCGCGCCGAACACTTCGCCTACCTGCAGCTTGGCGCCGGCGTGGCCCGCAAGGGTTGGCTGGAAAAGAAGGACGTCATCAACACCCTCCCCTACGCCAAACTCCGCAAGGCGCTCCAGGGGACCACAAATTCGAAACTCGAAACTCGAAACTCGAAACAATAATGGAATTTCAAATGATGAAAACCAGTGCCGGGGGGGTGGGGGGCACTGTTGGGCGTGGCTGCTGACAAAGTCCGCGAGTCGAGGCGTTGTCGCCGTCAGACTTGCCGGTTTCATCTTACTCTTACGCTTTACCCGAAAAGAACGACCAATATGTTGTCGTTTTGCTGGGGCCCCTCACCCTGACCCTCTCCCGAGGGGAGAGGGAACAGCGAGCCGGGATCGGTGAGAGGGTTGAGCGCAGGGGCCTTTCTCCGCGGAGAGGACAGGTCTCCCTCTCCCAGCGGGAGAGGGTTGGGGTGAGGGGCCGGCAAAACGACACCATGTGGGTCGTTCCTTTCGGATGAAGAGCAAGAAGCGCCCATCTTGCTCGTTTGGGTCACCCACGTTTCATCACCCACGGCATGGTTCGGCGAGCCAATGCTGGGAGCTCCCAGGATGGGGTGGTTTCAAAACTTTCGAGCTTGAATATTGTTTCGGATTTCGAGTTTCCCATTCCCTTCCGCGCCGTTTTCTGTTACACATGAATCCATGCCCCATGGTTTGCGCCTTGCCTTGCTGTGCTTGTGGCCGGTCCTGATCGCGAATCCGGCCCGGGCCGGGGAGATGCCCGTGGACCTGCGCGTGATGAGCTTCAACATCTGGGTCAACGGCGGCAACAGCCTGACCCGTTGCATCGAGGCGATCCAGTTGGCCGACGCGGACATCGTCGGGCTGCAGGAATGCAACGCCGCCACCGCCCAGACCATCGCCACCAGCCTCGGCTACCAGCATCTCGGGGTAAACGACGTGTCGATTGTCAGCCGCTTTCCCATCACCCAGGTGCTGCCGGCCAATGGCGGCTCGGGCGTCACCATCCAGATCGGCCCGGGCCATTTCGTCCACCTGTTCAACTGCCACCTCACCGCCTATCCTTACGGGCCCTACAGCTTGAACGACGGACAGAGCCAGGCATTCGTCATCGACCAGGAGAACACCACCCGCATGCCGCGGCTCAACTCCCTGCTGGCCGACATGGCCCCTTACCTCGCCTCGCCAAATCCATGCTTTCTGGTCGGCGACTTCAATGCGCCGTCCCATCGCGATTACGCCGACTTTCCCTGGCCCACCTCCCTTGCTAGTGAGAATGCGGGCATGGTGGATGCCTACCACGCCGCGCATCCCGGGCATGCCACCTACCCGCCGGCCTTCGCCTACGAGGATCCGGGCGTGACCTGGACACCCATGCCGGCGCAGGAACCGGAAGGGGTGTTTGACCGCATCGACTTCGTGTTCCACGGCAACGGGGACGGCCTGACGTTGATGTCGTGCGTGGAGCTGGACGGACGCAACAGCGCCAACCCATGGCCGTCCGACCACCGCGCCGTGCTGGCCCACTACACGGCACAACCACCGGAGCCCGTGCCCCAGGCTTCCCTGCCCTTTCCGGCGGACGGCTCCGGACAGGTCAGCCTGGAACCACTCTTGACCTGGCTGCCCGGCGCGGACAGCCAAGCCCATCGCGTCCATTTCGGCACCACTTCGCCGGGCGACTTTGTGGTGGAACAAACCAACGCCACGCATGCCCCCGGCCCGCTCGAGGCGGACACCACTTACTTCTGGCGCATCGACGAGGTGACGACGAGCGGCACGGTCACGGGACAGGTCTGGTCCTTCACCACACGATCCCGAAATGCCTATGAATGGAATTTCGCAGGCGGCGACCTGACACCTTCCCTGGGGGACGGCGTGATGACGTATGCCGACGGCGCGGCCACGTCGAACCTCACCACCTTCGGCGTGACGGGCGCCTTTCCGCCGGACATCCACAATGAGACCGCCCATTACATGCGCGTGCCGGCCTTCACCCATCCCGCCAACGGGTACCATGTCTCGTTCACCGGCAGTGTCCCCAATGGAGGCGGCGTCTATATCAACCAATTCACCATGATCTGGGATCTTCTCATCCCGGGACCGCTCAACTGGACGCCCTTGTTCAACACCAACCCCGAAAACGCCAACGACGCCGATTTCTATGTCGATGCGGCCGGGGCGGTGGGGATTGCCGCGATTGTCTATTCAGCGGCGGGTGTCTTCCAGCCCGACACCTGGCATCGCCTGGCCTTTGCCGCGGACCTGGGTACGGGTCAGGTCAGCTATTACCTGGACGGGCAGCCGATCGCGACGGGCAGCGCGGGCTTGGACGGGCGGCATTCCTTGTATTCGAGCATTGATCCCGGACCGGACCTGCTGTTGTTCAACGAGGGCGATGGGTCGGGCGTGTACACCCATGAGCTTTACCTGAGCGCCTTTCATGTCACCGACCGCACGCTCACGCCGGAGGAGGTTGAGACCTTGGGGGGGCCCGACGCCAACGGCATCCTGGCGACCCCGGGCCCCCTGGTGGTGGAGATCCGCCTGACCGATCTGGAGATCCGCCTGCAATGGCGCGGCGGCACGCCGCCGTTTCAGGTGCTGGGTTCGGTGGGGTTGAATCCGCCCGTTTGGGAGGATGTGCTTGGGACCACGATCAACACCCGCTCGGTCATCCTCCCGCGGGACCCCGGCCCGGCCTTCTTCCAGGTCGTCATGCCCTGAGGGGGAGGGGTCAGAAAGGCTCGATGTGCACCGCCACGTCGAGGATGCCGTGGTCGGTGGCGAGCAGGGCGTCCTTCACCCGATGCCCCAGGTCGTGGCCCTCCCGCACGCTGATGCCGCCGTCCACCACCACGTGGATCTCGACGAACAGGGCCAGCCCGCTGCGGCGCACCCGGCATTTGTCGATGGCCTTCACCCCCTCCACGGCCGCGGCCGTGTCCCGAATGGCCTGCACCACCGCTTCCGGCGCCGACACATCCAGCACCTCCGTCCAGGTCGATCGGAAGAGCCGGGCGGCATTATAGACGATGACCCCGGCTGCGAAGAGGGCCGCCCAGTCATCGGCGCTTTCGTATCCAGGCCCGCCCCAGAGCGCGATGCTGATGCCCAGGAAGGCGGCGATGGAGGTGAGGGAATCGGAGCGATGATGCCAGGCATCAGCCTGCATCGCCTTGCTGCCGATGGATTCGCCGGTGCGGACAAGGACGCGGAACAAAACCTCCTTGGTCGTCACGACGAGCACCAGCACGACCAGGGTGAACGGTGCGGGCAGGCGATCGGGGTGTCGGATCTCATGAATGCTGTGCACCGTGATCCAGATGGCTGCCCCGAACAGCGCGGTGGCCACGGCGAGTCCGGCCAGGGGCTCGGCCTTGGTGTAGCCGTAGGGAAACCTTTCGTTGGCCGGTTGCGTGGCGATCCGCAGGCTGCCCCAGACAATCATGGAACTCATGATGTCGAGCAACGACTCGATCCCGTCCGCGACGAGGGCATACGAGTGCCCCAGGATGCCGGCACCGACCTTGATGACGGCCAGCACGCTGCTGACCACGACCCCGAGCATGGTGGCGAGCAGGCCACGCCGCGTCGAGGCCTGCAGGCGCGCGCGGGCATCAGCGGCGGGTTGGTCGGCGGGGGCCATGATATCGCGCGTGAAGTGGAAACGCTCCGGTGCGGCTGATTAAAACCCTGCCATGCGAGACTGTCACCACGGAAAGCGTCGGGCGGCAAGAGCGTTGGACCATGCCACGCCAAGCCCCCACGCTCCCGCCTCCTCCCTCGAGTCACCTCCCCTGCGGGGCTTGGGCCACGCAGGCGATTGAAAGGGCGGAGTGAGGGGCCATCTGGTTCCACGTAGCCCCCGCCGTGAGGCGGGGGACTCCGTCGTGAAGAAATGAAGCAAGGCAGGAGGAAGACTCAAGTACAGGGCCAAGGTGGGGCCGTGGCAGTTCCTTTCAACTTGGGACTTCAGACTCTCGTTTTATAGAGTTGCCAAGGAGGGCAGGTCGGGTCAAAAGATAGCTTGAACCCCTCATCATATGAATCGTGCCATTCTTTTGATTGCGCCGGCTCTGGTGTTTGTGGCGGAGATCGCTCATTGCCAGGGAACCATCATTTTTGCCAACACCCCTTCCACGCCCGTGTCCTGGGCCCGCTACGATCGGTTGGTGCAGACAGGGGAGTATGTCGCCGGTTTGTATTACACCACGGATCTGACGGCCCAACCCGACACTGATGTGCCGATCGATGACTTCCAGCTCGCCACCGTCGTGCCCATCTCTTCGAATCCGCTTTTTCCCGGTGTCTATGTCGGAGGTCTCGTCGCCATTCCGGGTGTGCCGGGAGGTACCGAGGTGCGGATCCAGGTCCGTGCATGGTGGGCGGCCTATGAAAGCTACAGCGAAGCGTGGATGCTGGGCCGACCGCCCGAGGACCTGGGGGCGTCCAATGTCGGCATCGTCACCCTGGGCGGCGACACACAACCAACCCCCTCCACCAGCAGCTTCGTCCAGGGCTTCGCAGTGACCGCTGTGGTCCCGGAACCTTCCACACTCCTCCTGGGACTGGTCGGCGCCTTGGGACTGGGACTGCATCGGCCCTTTCGTCGGCGCTGAGGCGGCCCCCTGCTCGCCGATCCCCCTTGACGGCGAATACTGCCTTTCGCCCGCAACCAGCGTCTGCCTTGGGAAGGAGCTTTCACCAACTGCCTGAAGGCAGGACTACGAACCGGGCGGCCTTGGTTTGTAGTCCTGCCTTCAGGCAGTCCTTTCGATCCCCCCACGAATGTTCCCTTCAAAGCCGCGAAGCCGCCAAGGACCCGATCATCGGCCATCCAGCACCAGCGTTGACGGTCCCTGCCCCGGACGCTATGAACGGCGGAAACGTCAGGCGCAATCCAACCCAAGCCAAAGGACGGTCAACTGCATGTTCGGCGCTTCGCCACTCACCAAAGCACTCCGGACCTGGATCAAGGAAGGCGGGTCCCTCTGGGACGCCTTGGAGGACCTCGAAAACCAGATCACCAACCGCAAGGAAGCCGACGCGCTCCTGGACGCGCTCCGGCATCACCAGAACGGCACCAGGCCGGACACGGGCGATGACGAACCGGCCTCCTCGAACCTCCATTGCCTGACCGCCTTGTTTCAAAACGTGGAGGCGTCCGAGGCGTTCGAGCGACTCGTGGAGGAAGGCCTGCCGGGACTGCGTTGGGAGGTGCAAAACGCGTTGAACGGGGAACCCATCGTCGGGGATGACGTCCTGTTCGTGCTGAAGGTGCTCGCCTTGTATCGCCAGGAGGAGGACGTCGCGCTCATCGCGCGCGCCGCCCGGGCAGGATATGAAGAGGACGCCTACATGTGGTCGATCATCTTCAACGTCTTCCAGGAGGAACACCCCCATCTGCACCTCATGATTGACGCCCTGCGGGATCCGCTGCCGACGGGGTTCATCGCCGTTTCCTACCTCGATTTGTGCAACAGCGCCGCCATCGCCAGCCAGCTTGAGGTGCATCCATTCGCCTCGGCGCCCGGCCTGGCCCTCCTGACCCGCTGGCTGCAGTCCGAGGACAAGGAGCAGTTCAGCTACGCTCACAGCACGACGGCAGCCCTCCCATTCGTGCCGGAAGCGGCGCGCAACTCATTGCTCGACCTGGCCCAGCGGCATCCCTCCGTGGGCGTGCGTCTCGAAGCCGCCTGGGCCTCCGCCCGAACCGGGGACCGGGACGGCTTGGCCCAACTCGCCGAGTTCTGCCGAGACCCCAACCACAGCACGACCGCCCAGCAATACCTTTCCGAACTGGGTGCCGCGGACGAAATCCCCGAGCCCTGCAAGGATCCCAACTTCCAGGCACTGGCCGAAATGGCGCATTGGCTGGCGCACCCCCAGGAGTTTGGCCGCCCACCCACCCGGATGGAAATCCTGGACACCCGCGAACTCCACTGGCCCCCCACCGAGGACGAGCGACGTCTTTGGCTCGTCAAGTACACCTACGACGAGCCGGGCGAGGAAACGGACATCGGCGTGGGCATGGTTGGCTCCATCACCTTCGCCCTGTTCGGTGAAGCCACCATCGAGTTGTCACCCGAAGACATCTACGGACTTCATTGCTGCTGGGAACTGCAGGCCCGCGAGGACCCCCGTGCCCCGGAGGAACGAACCCCCGCCATCGGCCGCCAAATCCTCGCCGAACACAACGAGGGCTTCTGACGTCCCGCCAACATGTAGCCGCCGACGTCAGGAGGCGGTTCCCATGAAACCCTTCCACACCGGGTCCACCTCGTTACCTCGGCGGCCACTTTTTATCGGAGCTTTGACCTCTCCTTCAGCTCATACCCAGTAAAACCGGCGTGGCGACCGGCTCCCAGGTGCTGCTTCAAGTGCGAGGATGGAGCGCCGCCGACGCCAGCTACGCCGACGCCGTATCCGATACGGGCGCCGGGGCATTGGTGGGCGCCTCGAACCTCATTGGCCCCGTGACCGTGGGTCAATCCATCGACCTGGGCACGTTCGTGCAGAGTTTCACCCTCACGCCCGTTCCCGAACCTTCCTTCAGTGCGCTCGCTCTACTCGCGGTGCTGGGAGGTGCTCGTCGATTCTTCCGGAAAGCCATCAAGCGGAAGGACGTCAGGAACCTCTGCAGTAGCCGCCGAGGGAACGAGGCGGAACAAGATGTGATCTAGGTCAGCAATGACGCCAAGATTACCAGAAGTTCAAAGCGCCTGGTCACGACCAGCCTCAGGGCTGTCCCCCATCAAGTCCTCCCCCCTTGCGGCAAGCACATTAGAACACCACTTCGGAAGTGCGCACCGTGGTGACCCATCGGATCTCGGTTGCATCAACCCCGGTCGCCTGCACGGTCAGCACCCCATTGGTGGCCGGGGCGAACAGGTTCACGTCCCATTCCCCGGGGAAAATGGCGCCCAGGGAGGTCTTGATCGGCGGGGCCAGCATGACGGTGGTCCCCGCATTGTTCTGCGCGGCACCCTGAAGACGCCAGGCCGCCGAATTGCCCAACTCATCCCGAGCCACCACCAGGACGTCCAACGCCCAGGTCCCGTTGTCCGGAACCACCATGCGCTCACCCTCCCCATCCAGGAACAGTTCCGTGGTGGTCCCATCGCTCGTCGTGCCACGCAGGACCATCGTGGACGTCTGCGCATCCCCCGCCGCGGCGAAGGCTCCACTGGCATAGGCCATCTGACCGTGATTCGAGGCCGTCGCATCCTTGCCTCCGGGGATCGTGCTGTAGCTGGCGTTCGCAACGTTGCTGGCTCCTCCGCCAACCGTGGCATGCGTGGCAATTCCAACCGTATTGTCAGCGCCTCCGCCGATGGTGGAGTAATACCCGCCGCTTATGGCATTCCCACGACCCCCACCAATGGTTGCGGCACTCCCCTGAGTAATCTGATTATTCGCACCGCCGGCAACTGTTGCATCCGAACCCCAATTCCGGTTCCCTCGCCCGCCCCCAATCGTTGCTGAGTCCAGAACTCCTGACATAGCAGGGTGGCAAAATGTCCGCTTTTTTTCAGTTTGACTCGCGGATGGCGTAGCGCAGGCGCAGGGAGGAGCCGGGGAATCG
>Ga0302046_10000445_pt1 | contig 42386 bp, 43 predicted proteins | sample RVTome_11_FD_200261 | JGI IMG/M metagenome (GOLD analysis project Ga0302046, IMG submission 200261) | Soil microbial communities from uranium-contaminated site in the Upper Colorado River Basin, Wyoming, United States - RVT147D111 (version 2) ...
CAAACCTACGCGAACGACATCGTCCCCAAGGCGCGCGGGGCCCAGGTCAGCGTCGTCGAGGGCGCGCGCGCCTACCGCAGCCGCGTCATCGCCGACGCCGAGGGCGAGACGTCGCGCTTCCTCCAGCTTGCGGGCGAATACGAGCGTGCGCCGGCGGTCACGCGCCAGCGGCTCTACCTCGAGACGATGGAACAGGTGCTGGGCTCCGCGGCCAAGATCCTGGTCGACGTCGAAGGCTCGGGCAGCATGATCTATCTGCCGCTCGACAAACTGCTCGAGCAGCGCGGCCAGCGCGCGGTCGTCGAAACGCCGCCGACAATCCGCCTGGAGGACGGCAGCGAAGTGGACGCGGCAGACCCTCGCGCCCGGAAGGAGCGCTGATGAACCGTCTCTACCTCCAGGTCGTGATCGGCGGGCTCGTCCTTCTCTGGCTCGCAAGCGCCGCGATGTTCCAGGTGAAGGAAACGGAGCTCGCCATCAAGTTCCGCCTGCGCGAAATCGTCGCGACCGACTTCGAACCGGGCCTGCATTTCATGATTCCCTGGATCCACGCGGTCCAGAAGTTCGACCGCCGGGTGCTGACGCGGAACTATCCTTCAGAGCAGTTCCTGACGAGCGAAGGCAAGATCCTCAACGTCGACTTCTTCGTGAAATGGCGGGTCTCCGACGTCGCGCGCTACTACCTCGCGACCGACGGTGACGAGGAGCAGGCGGCCGGGCGGCTCGCCGAAATCGTCAAGGACGGGCTCAAAGGCGTCATCGCCAAGCGGACGATCCAGCAGGTGGTCGCGGCGGAGCGCGCCGAGTTCATCGGAGACATCCTCGAGGTCGCGGGCCAGTCGGTCGGCCAGCTCGGATTGACGCTCGTGGACGTGCGCGTGAAGCGCATCGACCTGCCGGAAGAAGTGTCCGAATCGGTGTACAACCGCATGCGGCAGAACTTCGCGCGCCAGGCGTCGCAGCTTCGCGCCGAGGGCGACGAGCAGGCGCAGCGGATCCGCGCGGAAGCGGAGCGCGAGCGGACCGAACTGCTCGCGGTCGGTAATCGCGACGCGGAAGTCATACGCGGCGAAGGCGATGCGAAGGCGGCAGCCACCTACGCACGCGCCTACCAGCGCTATCCGGAATTCTATTCTTTCCACCGCAGCCTCCAGGCCTACCGCAACTCGATCGGCCAGCCGAACGACGTGCTCGTGATCGCCCCCGAAGGCGAATTTTTCAAGTACCTGAAGCAGTCGAACCGCTGAACTGCCGATGAACATCGCATGGCCCGATCTCGCGGCCGCGCTCGGACTGTTGCTGGTGATCGAAGGCATCCTGCCATTCCTGAGCCCGGGCGCGATCAAGCGCGCGCTCGCGAAATTCGCCGCGATGGATGACACGACGCTCCGCGTGGCGGGCGCCGTGAGCATGGTCGGCGGCCTCGTGCTGCTCTGGCTGGTCCGTTCCTGAAGCGCGCCGTGGGACGCTTCGTCGTCGTGGTCGGCGCCCAATGGGGCGATGAAGGCAAAGGCAAGGTCGTCGACCTCCTGACCGAGCGCGTCAGCGCAGTGGCGCGCTTCCAGGGCGGACACAACGCCGGGCACACGCTCGTCATCGGCGGCGTGAAGACCGTGCTCTCGCTGATCCCGTCGGGCGTGCTCCGCGATGGGGTCCGCTGCTACATCGGCAATGGTGTCGTGGTTTCACTCGAGGCGCTGCTTTCGGAGGCGGGAATGCTTTCCGGCCGCGGAGTGCCGGTGTTCGAGCGCCTCGTCGTCAGCCCGCAATGCCCGCTGGTCCTGCCATCGCACGCGCTGATCGACCGCGCGCGTGAGCGGGCATCCGGCGCCCGCAAGATCGGCACGACCGGCCGCGGGGTGGGCCCCGCCTACGAGGACAAGGTCGCCCGCCGCGCCGTGCGCGTCGGCGACCTGCAGCAGCCTCGGCAGTTCGAACCCCGCCTGCGCGAACTCGTCGAGTACCACAACTTCCTGCTCGAGCGGCAGCTCGGCGAAGCGCCGGTCGACTACGCCCGGACACGGGACGAATGCCTCGCCCAGGGCGAGCGCATCCGGCCGCTCGTGGGTGACGTCACGCTGAAGCTGCACGAGCTCCGTGCCGCGGGGGGCAGCGTGCTGTTCGAGGGCGCGCAGGGCGCCATGCTCGACGTCGACCACGGCACTTATCCGTTCGTCACGTCATCGAACACCGTAGCTGGGTACGCCTCCGTAGGCACGGGGCTCGGACCGCGAGACATCGACGACGTGCTCGGAATCGTGAAGGCCTATGCGACGCGTGTCGGCGCGGGGCCGTTTCCGACCGAGCTCGACGACGAGACCGGCCGGCACCTGTCGCGCGTGGGCCAGGAGTTCGGCGCCGTGACCGGGCGCCCGCGCCGGACGGGTTGGTTCGACGCCGTCTCGTTGCGGCGCTCGATCATCAATAACGGCATCACGGCGCTCTGCGTCACGAAGCTCGACGTGCTGGACGGGCTCGAGCAGGTGAAGATCTGCGTCGCATACGACGGCGACGGCGGGCCGCGCTACGATTCGATGCCTGGCTGGAAGGAGCGGACCGCGGCGCGGAAGTCGCTCGCCGAACTGCCGGCGGCGGCGCGCGCCTATCTCGCGCGGCTCGAGTCCGTCTGCGGGGTGCCGATCACGATCGTCTCGACCGGTGCCGAGCGGGACGAGACGATCGTGTCGCGGCATCCTTTCGACTGACGCTCGCCTCGAGTTTCTCGATCCGTCGCTGCAATGCGCTGATTTCCCCGGCGGAAGGCATGCCGAGCTGGTGCAGCGCGCGCTGCACACGCGTTTGGAAGATTTTCTCGAGGTTGTCCCAGGTCTCGCCGGCCTGTTCCTTGACCGTGTCCACGCGCTGGTTGACGGTTTTTTGCGCGCCCTGGAACGCCTGCATCACGACTTTCTGCGCGGCATCGAGCGCACCGCCCTGCAGCTTCGAGCCTTCGCGCATCAGCTCGTCGAAGATCCTCGGGGCGCCCGCCTGCGCGCGCGACAGGGCGCCGAGTCCCGCGAGCCAGATCTGGTGCGCGGAATAGAGGAGGTCCTGCTCCTGCTTCGGCGCGCCCGCGCCGCCGAGCTTGCCCTTTTTCTTCGCCGCCATGATCCTCTCCTTGCCTCGGTCCGCTCGCCGCGGGTCGATGCGGCAGAATACCGCGTTCTCGACGGGAGTTCATGATGGCCGGCGCGAAGACGCTCCGTTTTCCCTACGACCCGAAACCCTACAGTTACGACGGCGAGGCATTGCGCCGGTCGTGGAACCGGTTGCACAAGGGCGATTGCGAGCCGTATCCGGACGCCGCGGCCGTGCAGCAAGCCTGGCGCGCATTCCACCGCGGCGATTTCACGGACGCGATCGCACGGGGCGCGAAGGGAAGCCCGTTGGGGTCGCTGGCCGCCAGCAAGGCCGCGGCAGTCGCTGCAACCTATCTCGAGGAAGACGACCGTCGCGCGCTCAAGTTGCTCGAAGTCGCGGCGAAGCGCGCGGAGGAAGCGACGCGCAAGCTCCCGGATCACGCGAATTCCTGGTACCTGCTGGCCTTCGCGCTGGGCCGCTATGCGCAACGCATTTCCATCGTCAAGGCGCTGGCTGAAGGCATCGGCGGCAAGGTGCGCCACGCGCTCGACCGCGCGCTGGAACTCGAGCCGAAGCATGCCGATGCCCACATCGCGCTTGGCCTGTACCACGCGGAGATCATCGACAAGGTCGGCGCGCTCGCGGGACGCCTGACTTACGGCGCGGACGCCGGGAAGTCGGTCAAGCATTTCGAGCAGGCCCTGAAGCTCAATCCGGACTCCGCGATCGCGCACATGGAATTTGCGAACGGACTGCTGATGCTGCGCGGCGATGCGAAGAAGCAGCAGGCGGTCGAGCTCTATCGCAAGGCGGCGGCCTGCAAGCCCGCGGACGCGATGGAGCACCTCGACGTCGAGCAGGCGAAGGCCGAGCTCGAATGAACCGATTCAGCGGCCTTGCTCAAGGAACCCCTGATCTACCCGCGCATGGGGCGCGTAACGCGCCCCATGCGCGGGTAGATCAGGGGTTCCTTAGGTAGGGCCCGAGCAGGACCGACAGCACGACCTTCTCGAACTCCTCGCGGAAGCGGGCGGTGACCGCCGCAGGATCCGGCACGCGCTTCTGGTCCGTGATGAGGCCAAACTGCACCTGGCCGGCGTAGGAAAGGATGCTGATGCCGAGGCCGATGTCGCCCGACTGCGGGACCCAGAAGATCAGCCGCGAGATCCGCCCGCCGGCCAGGAAGAGCGGCTCCTGCGGCCCGGGGACATTGGTCGCGACCGCTGTCGCCTTGGTCGACAGGAGATCGATCGCCACTGCCTCGACGGAGCCCGGCATCCAGCCGAGCGCGGCCATCAGGCCGAGCGTCAGCACCGGCTGATACGAGCACTTCAACGCCGACATCGAGGCGCGCACCGTGAACAGGCGCTCAAGCGGATCGCGGATCCCGATCGGCAACTCGAGGAACACTAACCCGAAGTAGTTGCCGAGCGACGCCGCCGCCCCGGGATCGCGGAGATTGACCGGCACGGCCGCGCGAATCGTCATGCCGTCCGTGTTCTCGCCGTGCTGCCGAAGATAGCCGCCGAGCGCGCCGGCGGCCGTCGACATCAGCAGATCATTGATCGTGCAACCGAGAGCCCGGGCGACGCACTTGACCTCGGTGAGCGGCAGCGCATCGGTCCAGGCCGCGACCTTGCGCGTGCCGAGCGGCCCCTTGAAGCGCGTCGGCGGATCGTCGGCGAGCGTCGCGACGCGCGCAAGCTCGCCCGCGACGCCGAGCGCGTGGCGCGCGATCTCGCTCGCCAGCTCCGGATTCTTCGTCAGGTCGACGGCGCGCGCGAGCCACTCGGCGCCTTCGGCGTAGGCTTGCTGCAGGAGACCTGCGCCCGGGACGTTCAGCCGGCCAAGCGCGGGCTCCGCTTCGTCGCCGGCGCCGGGGAGTGCGGGCCCGGTAGGCGCCGCGCGCAGGCGCGCGGCCGGTTCCGCCTGCGGATCCGTCAGTGTCAGGAACACGCGGATCATCGCGATGCCGTCCGCGTAGCAATGGTGGATGCGCAGGATGGCGGCGCTGCCGCCCTCGAAGTCGTCGATGAACTGGAACTGCCACATCGGCCGCCGGCGGTCGAGATCCGTGCCCGCGAGCTGCGACACGAATGACTCGAGCTCGGCCTGGCCGCCGGGTGCAGGGAGTGCCGCGCGGACCACGTGCTGGTCCAGGTCGAAGTCGGAGTCCGGTTCCCAGCTCGCGAAAACGGTGTCCTGCCGCGCGCGGCAACGGAACCGCGCGAACTCCAGGAAACGATCCTCGATCGTGCTGCGGAAGCGCCTGAATTCAACCCGCGACTCGAACACGATGACCCCGACGATCAACATCAGGTTGGTCGGCCGATCCATCCGGAGCCACGCGGCATCCACCGCGGACATTCGTTCCGTTTCCTGGACCATCGGATTACAGTAAAGCACATGGCGTATTTCGTCACCGGCGCGACCGGGTTCATCGGCCGCTACCTCGTCGAGCGCCTCCTGGCGCGCGGCGAGCGCGTCTACGTGCTCGTGCGGCCGCAATCGGCGCAGAAATTCGAGGCGCTGCGCGGGTTCTGGGGCGCGCGCGCGAGCCGTGCGGTGCCGATCGCGGGCGATCTCTCCGGGCGCGATCTCGGCGTATCGAAGGCGGATCTCCGCAAGCTCACCGGCAAGATCGATCACCTGTTCCACCTGGCGGCGGTGTACGACCTGCAGGCCGGCAGCGAGGAACAGGACAACGCGAACATTGTCGGCACCGATCACGCATTGCAGTTCGCAGACAGTGTCCAGGCGGGCTGCTTTCACCTGGTGAGCTCGATCGCGGCGGCAGGACTCTACAAGGGCAGCTTCCGCGAGAGCATGTTCGAGGAGGCGACGGGACTCGATCATCCGTATTTCCGCACGAAGCACGAGTCGGAAGCGCTCGTTCGCGGCCGCAGCAATCGCCCCTGGCGCGTGTACCGGCCGGGCATCGTCGTCGGCCACTCCCAGACCGGCCACATCGACAAGATCGACGGGCCCTATTACTTCTTCAAGACGATCCAGAAGCTGCGGCAATCGCTGCCGCCCTGGCTGCCGCTGATCGGCCTCGAAGGCGGCTACATCAATCTCGTGCCCGTGGACTACGTCGTGGCGGCGATGGACCACCTCGCGCACCTGCCCGGTCAGGACGGGCAGTGCTTCCACCTGACGGACCCGCGTCAGCGGCGCGTTGGCGAAGTGCTCAACTTGTTCGCCCGCGCAGGACACGCGCCGACCATGGCGTTTCGCGTCGATCCGAAACTGGTCGAGCTCATACCCGCGAGCGTGACCGCCTCGCTGTCGAATTACCGCCCGCTGCAGCAGGTCGTGGACACGATCCTGCGCGATCTCCGGATCCCGCGCGACGTCATGCAGTTCTTCAACTGGCAGACCCGTTTCGACAGCACGCGGACGCAGCGGCTGCTCGAAGGCACGGACATCCGGGTGCCGAGCCTCGAGGACTATGCCTGGCGACTGTGGGACTACTGGGAGCGCCACCTCGATCCCGACCTGTCGCTCGACCACAGCCTGGCGGGCGCGGTCCGCGGCAAGGTCGTCGCGATCACCGGCGGCTCGTCCGGCATCGGCCTCGCGGCAGCGGAGCGCTGCGCGGATGCCGGCGCGCAGGTCGTCATCGTCGCGCGCGACCCGGAGAAACTCGAGGCGGCGCGCACCAGGCTCGCCGAGCGGGGCGGCACGGTATTTGCCTATGCCTGCGACGTCTCCGACTACGCCGCCTGCGACGCATTCGCAACGCAGGTCGTCGCCGAACACGGCGGGGTCGATTTTCTCGTCAACAACGCCGGGCGCTCGATCCGGCGCTCGATTGACCTGTCGCATGATCGCTTCCACGACTTCGAGCGCACGATGCAGCTCAATTACTTCGCGGTCGTGCGCCTGACCATGGCATTGATGCCATCGCTGCTCGCGCGCGGCGGCCACGTCGTGAATATCTCCTCGATCGGCGTGCTGTCGAACGCACCGCGCTTTTCGGCGTATGTCTCGTCCAAGGCGGCGATGGAAGCCTGGACGCGCTGCGCAGCCGCCGAGTTCGCGGATCGCGGCGTGACGTTCACCATCATCAACATGCCGCTCGTGCGCACGCCGATGATCGCGCCGACGAAGATCTATGAGCAGTTCCCAGTCGCGACGCCGGAGGAGGCGGCCGACATGATCGCGAAGGCGATCACCGACCGGCCGAAGCGCATCGCGACGCGGCTCGGGATCGCGGCGGAAGTGCTGCACCTCGTCGCGCCGCGCATCACGGAGGTCGTGATGAACACGGCCTATCGCATGTTCCCGGACTCGGCCGCGTCGAAGGGGGAACAGTCCGGAGCGAAACCGGAAGCGCCGCCGACGAAGGAAGCGTTGGTGTTCGCGTCGCTGCTCCGCGGCGTGCACTGGTGAGACGGCGCAAGTGCAGCAAGGCCAGCCAGCGGAAAGTGCGGCAGGCGGCGCGCGGGTGCCGCGGAAGCCGCGACGGAAGCGCTGAATCTGGGCGGAGCTGTCGCGGCCCTCGCCGCTGGATTACAATGCGCGCGCGAGAATGGTGCCCAGGAGAGGACTCGAACCTCCACGCCTCGCGGCACTAATACCTGAAACTAGCGCGTCTACCAATTCCGCCACCTGGGCACAGGTTGCGACCGGGGAGGGCCCCGGCAAGGGCGCGTCAATTTACGCAGGCACCCGTTCGATGTCAATTTCCAACACGCCATGAGCCGCAAGCCGCGCTGGCAGCGGGAGGATCCGCGGTTTCGCGAAGAATCGGAGCGTTATTCGCAGCCGATTCCGAGCCGCGAATTGCTGCTCGCAAAGCTAGCTGAAGCGCGGAAGCCGATCGGTTTCGACGCGCTTGCGGCCATGCTTGGCATTCGCGACCCGGCGGAACGCGAGGCGCTGTCGAAGCGCTTCGGTGCGATGGTGCGCGACGGCCAGCTCCTGCTCAATCGCGCGAACGAATACTGCCTGATCGAGCGCCTTCCCGTCGTCGTCGGCACGGCGAGCGGCCATCGTGACGGCTTTGGATTTCTGGTGCCGGACTCCGGCGGCGATGACCTGTTCCTGCCGCCTCGCGAGATGCGCATGCTGTTCCACGGCGATCGCGCGGCGGCGCGCGTGACCGGCCGCGACGAGCGGGGCCGCCAGGAAGGCGCAATCGTCGAGGTGCTCGAACGGCGCACGCGGCAGGTCGCCGGCCGTTTCTCGCTCGAGGGCGGCGTCGGGTTCGTGGTGCCGGACAATCGCCGCATCAGCCAGCGCGTCGTCGTGCCGCGCGAAGCGGTCGGTAGCGCCCGCCACGGCGACCTCGCAGTCGTGGAAATCATCGAGCAGCCGAGCCGCGACCGCGACGCGGTCGGCAGGGTGCTCCGCGTCCTGCCCGAGAGTGGCGGCGCCGACACCGCGATTGATCTCGCGATCGCGTCGTACGGCCTTTCACACGAGTTTCCTCCGGAGGCGCTGGCCGAGGCGCGCCAGTTCGGCCGCGAATTATCGGCTGCGGCGCGCTCGGGCCGCGAGGACTTGCGCGCGCTGCCGCTCGTGACGATCGACGGCGAGGACGCGCGCGACTTTGACGATGCGGTCTGGGCCGAGGAAAACGCCGCCGGCTTCCGGCTGATCGTCGCGATCGCCGACGTCAGCCACTACGTGCGGCCGGGCACCGCCCTCGACGCGGAAGCGCGCACACGGGCGACCTCGGTTTACTTCCCCAACCGCGTGCTGCCGATGCTGCCGGAGGAGCTTTCGAACCACTTGTGCTCGCTTATGCCGGACGTGGATCGCCATTGCAAGGTCTGCGACATGCAGGTTTCGCGCGCGGGCGTCGTGTCGCGCAGCCGCTTCTACCCGGCCGTGATGCGCTCGGCCGCGCGGCTGACCTATACGCGCGTGGCTGCCCATCTCGAGGGGCGCGATCCGGCGTCGCGCGGTGAACTCAAGCGTGTCATCCCGACGATCGATTGCCTGCACCAGGTATACCGCGCCTTGCGCAAGCGCCGCGAGAAGCGCGGCGCGCTCGATTTCGAGGCGCCGGAAGTCAAGGTGCTCGTCGATTCCGCCGGCCAGGTGACCGACATCCGCGAGTATCCGCGAAACGACGCGCATCGGCTCATCGAGGAATGCATGATCGCGGCGAATGTCGAGGCCGCAGGCTTCCTCAAGAAGCATCGCCTGCCGGCGCTGTTCCGGATCCATGGCAAGCCGGACGAGGATCGCATGGAGGAACTGAAGCGCTTTCTCGCGATGCGCGGCGTGCATCTCGAGATTGGCGGCGACCTGAAGCCTGCGCGCCTGCAGAAAGCGCTCGCGGGAATCGCGGGCAGGCCCGACGCGGGCGTGCTCGAAAATGCGATCATCCGCTCCCTGCCGCAGGCGCTTTACCAGCCGCTCAACATCGGCCACTTCGGGCTCGCGCTCGCCGAGTACGCGCACTTCACCTCGCCGATCCGCCGCTATCCGGACCTGCTCGTGCACCGGGGCATCCGTCACGCGCTCGCGGGTGGAACTGCGGCTAATTTCACCCACTCGCCGCGCGAGATGGAGACACTCGGCCAGGATTGCTCGATGCGCGAGCGGCGCGCGGACGAGGCGGCCCGATCCGTCGTCGCTTGGCTGAAGTGCGAGTTCATGCGGCCGCGCATCGGCGAGGAGTTCGACGCGGTCGCGACCGGGGTCGCCGAATTCGGCGTGTTCGTCCAGCTCAAGCAGATGCAAATCGATGGCCTCGTGCATGTCACCGCGTTGCCGCCGGACTACTTCCATTTCCACGAGCGCGACCGCGCCCTGGTCGGCGAGCGCACGAAGCTCCGGTTCGCAATCGGCGACGAGATGCGGGTCCGGCTCGTGCGCGTGGACTCGGCCGAACGGAAGATCGATTTCGAGCACGTGGCCAAGACCGGCGAGCATTTTCATCCGCGTCGGCGCGGCGGCAAGGCTCCGGCCCGCCACCGGTGAGCGGCGTGATCGTCTATGGCCTGCACGCGGTGCGCGCCGTGCTCACGAAGCGGCCGCAGGACGTAACCCGGCTCACGATCGCGGCGGGACGCGACGATGCCCGGGTGCGGGAACTGCGCGAGCTCGCGCGAGCGCGCGGAGTCAAGGCGGCCGACGCCGCGTCCACTGCGCTCGACCAGGAGACCGGCGGCGCGGTCCACCAGGGGGTCGTCGCCGAGGTGCGCCCGAGCGTTCCGCTCGACGAAAACACGCTGCTCGACCTCCTAACCGCGGCGCGGACGCCGGCGCTCGTCCTGGTGCTCGACGGCGTTTCGGATCCGCACAATCTCGGCGCGTGCCTGCGCACCGCGGACGCTGCGGGCGCGACGGCGGTCGTCGCCCCGCGCGACCGCGCCGCCGGCCTGACGCCGGCCGTGCGCAAGGTCGCGGCCGGCGCCGCGGAGACGGTCCCGTTTGCGCAGGTGACGAACCTCGCGCGGGCGCTGCGCGACATGAAAGAAGCGGGCCTCTGGATCGCGGGCACGGCCGGTGACGGAGAACGGGAGCTGTTCGACGCCGATCTCGTGGGCGCGCTTGCGATCGTCATGGGGTCGGAAGGCAGGGGACTCCGGCGCCTGACCCGCGAATGCTGCGATTTCAGCCTGCGCCTGCCGATGCATGGCGCGGTCGCAAGCCTGAACGTCTCGGTCGCGGCCGGAATCGTGCTTTACGAGGCGCTCCGCCAGCGGCGCGCCAAAGTTGCAGAAAGCGAGCGAGTCCGGTAACTTACGCGGCCCTCGCCCCGGGCGACCTCGGTTCTCTCCTTGCCTCACCGCCATCGCGTCAGCGGGAGGCCAAGACCACAAGGAGCACAAGATGCGGCATTACGAAATCGTGTTTCTGGTCCATCCGGACCAGAGCGAGCAGGTTCCCGCGATGATCGAGCGGTACCGCGGCATCCTCGCCGCGGACGGCGGCGCCGTGCATCGGCTCGAGGATTGGGGCCGCCGGCAGCTCGCGTTCCCCATCGCCAAGATGCACAAGGCGCATTACGTGCTGATGAACGTCGAGTGCAATGGCAAGGCGCTCGAGGAGCTGACCGGGGCATTCCGATTCAGTGACGCGGTGCTGCGGCACCTCGTCGTCAAGATGGAACAAGCGGTCACGGATCCGTCGCCGATGGCGAAGGAACCGGAGGAGCGCGAGCGGGGCGATCGCGGCGATCGCGACCCGATCGGCGACGCGATGGGCTTGGACTGAGCGGGAGGCCACGATGTCACGTTTTTTCCGGCGCAAGAAGTACTGCAAGTTCACGGCCGAAGGCACCGACCAGATCGATTACAAGGATCTGGCGACGCTCAAGGCCTACATCACGGAAACCGGCAAGATCGTTCCGAGCCGCATCACCGGCACGCGCTCTTTTTATCAGCGCCAGCTCGCGATCGCGATCAAGCGGGCGCGGTATCTCGGGCTCTTGCCGTATACCGACCAGCACTGAGGCCCGGGGCGCAGGCCCGCGGCTTGATGCGATCCGATGACGGCGCTTCTCCAATGGATGACGGCAAGTTCCTCGCGGGCGATCCTGGCGGGCGGCGCAACCGCGCTCGTGGCTTCGATTCTGGGGATCGCCTGGCTGCCCGCCGGATTCATCGTGCTGGCGTCGCTCGCGGGCGGGCCGTGGCTGGCGGCCGCCGCGGGAGCAGGAGCGGCGTTGATGTTGTTGTGGTGGGGAACGCTCGCGTTCGGCATCGCGCTCGCAGCCGGTGTCATCGTCGCCGTGCTGCTTCCGTCGTATCTCGCCGCAACCGCGCTCGCCTCGACACGCAGCCTGAATTACGTCTTCCAGGCCCTGACCTTGTGCACCGGCCTGCTGGTATTCGCGATTCACGCTTTGTTCGGCAGTCCGGAAGGCGTGCTGATGCCTTTTTTCGCCAGGCTCGAGCCGTACTTCCAGCAGGTCGCGCAATGGCTGACGCAAATGGGCATCCAGGCGTCTCCCCAGGAGATCGGCGCTGAAACGGCACGCGTCGGCTGGCGGGTGTTCGGCTGGCTCCTCCTGCTGAACGCCTTGCTCGCGCAATTCGTGGGCCTATGGGCGTTCGGGCGGCTGCGCGAACCCGGCCTGTTCGGACGCGAGTTCCGGAGGCTCAAGCTAGGCCGCTTCATCGCGTGGTGTCTGGTCGCGATCTTCACGGCGAGCCTGATCAGCAATCTCGTGCTCGGGCATGGCTGGGGCGCGGCGGACGACGTGGTCTTCGTGCTGGCCGGCGCATTCCTGATCCAGGCGCTGGCCGTGGCGCACGGCCTGCGCGAGCTGCAGGTGATCGGCCCGCTGCCGCTGATTCTCGCTTACGTCGCCGCGGCACTGGTGCCGATGGCCCTGGTGGGCATCGGATTCGCGGATACGTGGTTCCGCTTTCGCGAGCGCTTTGCGCCGCGGCAAGGAGTCTAAATCGATGGAAGTCATCCTGTTACAGAAGATCGCGAATCTCGGCGACATCGGCGACCGCGTGAAGGTCAAGCCGGGATTCGGCCGGAATTACCTGCTGCCGGGCGGCAAGGCGACGCTCGCCACGTCCGCGAACATCGCCAAGTTCGAGAGCCGGCGCGCGGAGCTCGAAGCCAAGGCGGCGGCGGAGCTGGAATCCGCCCGGACCCGGGCCACGGCCCTCGAAGGATTCGAGCTCAGCATCACGGCAAAGGCGGGCAGCGAAGGAAAGCTCTTCGGCTCCATCGGCACGGCCGACATTGCCGAGGCCTGTCTCCAGGCCGGCCAACGCATCGAGCGTTCCGAGGTTCGCCTGCCGGGCGGGCCGATTCGCATGGTCGGCGAGCACATCATCAGCTTGCACCTGCACGGCGACATCGATGTTCCGGTGCCGCTCACGGTGATCGCGGAAGAGTAAGCTTCCGGCTGATGGTCGCGATGATCCGGCAAGACGAGATCCGCACGCCGCCGCATTCGGTGGAGGCGGAGCAGGCCGTGCTCGGCGGCCTGATGCTCGATTCGAACGCCTGGGACGCGGTCGCCGACATCGTGACCGCCGCCGACTTCTACCGTCGCGACCACCGGCTCATCTTCGAGGCAATCTCCGAGGTCGCGGACAACCGCGGCCCTTGCGACGCGGTCACGGTGTCCGAACATCTCGAGCGCAAGGGCCGGCTCGACGAGATCGGCGGGCTCGCCTATCTCGGCACGGTCGCCCGCGACACGCCCTCCGCCGCGAACGTCCGCGCTTATGCCGAGATTATCCGTGAGCGCTCGATTCTCCGGCAGCTCGTCGCGGCCGGTGGCGAGATCGCGGCCGCGGCGACCGACAGCCGCGGACGGTCGGCCAGCGAGCTGGTCGACGAAGCGGAGCGCCGCGTGTTCGAGATCGCCGAGCGCGGCAGCCGCGGCAAGTCGGGATTCATCGCCATCCGCGACGTCCTGCCGCAGACCATCGACCGGCTGGATCTGCTCCACCAGTCGCCGGGCGAAATCCGCGGCGTGCCGACCGGATTCACGCAGCTCGACCGCAAGACGACGGGCCTGCAGGCCGGCGACCTGGTCGTCATCGCCGGGCGGCCCTCGATGGGCAAGACGACGCTCGCCGTCAATATTGCGGAGAACGCCGCGATCGCGAAGGGCGTGCCGTCCGCGATCTTCTCGATGGAAATGTCGGCTGAGCAGCTCACGCTCAGGCTGATCTCCTCGCTCGGCCGGGTGAACCAGACGCACCTGCGCACCGGGAATTTCTCGGAGGAGGACTGGTCGCGCATCCAGGGTGCGATGGCGCAGCTCTCGGGCGCTCCGCTTTACGTGGACGAATCGCCGGCGCTGACCCCGACCGAGGTCCGCGCCCGGGCGCGGCGGCTCAAGCGGGAGAAGGGACTCGGCCTGATCGTCGTCGACTATCTCCAGCTCATGCAAGTCAGCGGGACCAAGGAGAATCGCGCAACCGAGATCTCGGAGATCTCGCGGAGCCTGAAGGCGCTCGCAAAGGAGTTGCAGGTTCCGGTGGTCGCGCTGTCGCAGCTCAATCGCGCGGTCGAGCAGCGCACCGACAAGAGACCGGTGATGTCGGATCTGCGCGAATCGGGCGCGATCGAGCAGGACAGCGACCTGATCCTCCTGATCTACCGCGAAGAAGTCTACGATCCGAACACGACGCGCCGCGGCGTCGCGGACATCATCATCGCGAAGCAGAGAAATGGCCCCGTCGGCGAGATCCAGCTCACCTTCCTCGGCGAGTACACGCGCTTCGAGAATCTGGTAGCCGAGTCCTACGGCGAGGGCGCATTCTGAGCGGGGCGCTGCGTGCTGTCATCGATACGGCGGCGCTCAAGCACAATCTATCGCGCGTTCACGAACTCGCCCCCGGTTGCCGCGTGCTCGCGGTCATCAAGGCGAATGCCTATGGCCATGGGCTCGTCGCAGTGGCCGAAGCGCTTGCGGCGGCGGATGCGTTCGCAGTGGCGCGCCTCGAGGAAGCCGTCACGCTGCGTGAGGCGGGCTGCAGGGCGCGCATCGTGTTGCTGGAGGGCGTCCAGGATGCGCGCGAACTCGCGGAGGCAGCGCGCCTCGATCTCGACCTCTTCGTGCACCAGGACCGGCAGATCGCGCTGTTCGAGGGCTGGGGTGGCCCGCATAACTTCCGTGTCTGGCTGAAAATCGACAGCGGCATGCACCGGCTCGGATTCGCGCCCGCCGGCGTGCCGGCCGCGGCCGCGCGGCTCGACGCCTGCCGGCACGTCGCGCGGCCGGTGCATCTCGCGACGCACCTCGCGGATGCGGAACGGGCGGATGGCCCGGAAACACGCGCGCAGATCGAGCGATTCGCAAAGGCGACCGCGGCCCTGCCGGGCGAGCGCAGCGTCGCCAACTCGGCCGGCCTGATCGCCTGGCCTGCCGCGCGGGCGGACTGGGTGAGGCCTGGCATCATGCTGTACGGCATTTCTCCGTTTCCGGGCAAGACCGGCGCCGATCTCGGGCTGCGGCCCGCCATGACTTTCGAGACTCGCGTGATTGCCCTGAAGGACGTGGCTGCCGGGGACCGTGTCGGTTATGGCGGCACCTGGACCGCCGCTGGCGCTGCGCGGATCGCGGTTGCGGCCGTTGGCTACGGCGACGGTTATCCTCGGAGCGCACGGAACGGAACACCGGTCGAGGTCGACGGCCGAGCTGCCATCGTCGCCGGCCGTCCATCGATGGACATGTTGACGATCGACGTTACCGGCCTGCCGCGCGTTGCGATCGGCGATCGTGTCGAGCTCTGGGGCGATGCCGTGCCGGTCGAGCACGTGGCCGCCGCGGCCGGAACGATCGCGTATGAGCTGACCTGCCGGGTCGGCCGGCGGGTGACCTTCAGTACGCGCCGGCCGTGAAAGTTCTGGTGACAGGCTCGTCCGGCCGGATTGGCGGCGCGATCGCCGCGCGTCTCATGCTCCGGCACCAGGTCATGGGCGTGGATCTGCGCCCCGGACCGCTCACGACGTCGATTGCGGACGTGCGCGACACGGCTGAGATCGCGGGACTCTGTGCCGGCATGGAAGCCGTCGTGCACACTGCGTCGCTGCACGTCCCGGATCTCGCGGCGCGCTCGGAACGGGAATTCCGGGAAGTCAACGTGGACGCGACGCGCCGGCTGTTGCAGGCCTGCGGCGAGGCGGGTGTCGCGCGCTTCGTTTACACGAGCACGACCTCGCTGTACGGCAATGCGCTCCTGCCTCAGGCGGGCGCCGCCGTCTGGGTGACGGAGGAACTGGCGGCGCGGCCGCGCGACATCTATGACGAGACCAAGCTCGAGGCCGAGGCCGCCTGCGCTGAAGCGGCGCGACACGGTCTCGCCTGCGTGAGTCTCCGCATGTCCCGCTGCTTCGAGGAAGAGCCGCGGCTCGTCGCGATCTACCGCCTGTACCGCGGCGTGGATGCCCTGGACGTCGCGCAGGCGCACGAACTCGCGCTCGCAACCGGACGCGGCGGCCACGAGATTTACAACGTTTCCGCGCCGCCGCCGTTCACCAAGGCGGACTGCCGGCAGCTTCTCGAAGACGCAGCCTCCGTCGTGCTCGACCGTCACCCGTGGGCCGCTGCCGAGTTCGCGCGCCGCGCCTGGCTGTTGCCACCGTCCATCGACCGCGTTTATGTTGTGAACAAGGCAACCGTGGGACTCGGCTACCGGCCGGTGCACGATTTTGCCTCGCTGTTTCGGCGTGCGGCGGCCCCACCGGTCGCGCAAGGGGAGTGACCATGTCGAGCGTCGGATATCACGAGCCGATCGAGGAGCTGTCGGACGAGACGCGCGACATGCATCGCGCAATCGTTTCACTGATGGAAGAACTGGAAGCGATCGACTGGTACAACCAGCGCGCCGACGCGTGCAAGGACGCGGAACTCAAGGCGATCCTCGCGCACAACCGCGACGAGGAAAAGGAGCACGCGGCGATGGTGCTCGAATGGATCCGCCGCCACGACCCGAAGCTGTCGAAGGAGCTCAAGGAATACCTCTTCAGTAACGCGCCGATCGCGCACGAGTGACCGTCCACGAGGAGCGACCCGATGGCGATACTCTGGCCCGCGTTCGCGCTATTCGCGCTGACCATGATCGTCGTGCTGCGCCTCGCCCGCATGCGCTTTGCGGCGGCCGCGGCAGGCCGCGTCGATCCGCGTTTCTACAAGGTTTTCCGGGGGGACGGCGAGCCCGAGGAAGTCGCGGTCGCGTCGCGTCACCTGGTCAACCTGTACGAGATGCCGACGCTCTTCTACGCGGGGACCGCGATTGCGTTTGCGGCAGGGCAGTCGGACGAGCTGTTGGTCGGTCTCGGTTGGGCTTACGTCGCTTGCCGCGTGGTACACACAGCCATTCATTTGAGTGTGAATAAACTGCGCTGGCGCTTCCGCGCGTTCGCCGCGAGTTGGCTCGTGTTGCTCGCCTACTGGGTGGTTCTCGCCGTCGAGCTTGCGAGCGCGGGCGGCGCGCCGGCGACGGCCGCCTGGACCGGCTGACCACGGCCTGCAATCCCTCATGGCCGGCGCAATCTGGAAGGCGCTGGTTTTCGGCGTGGTCGTCGCCGCGTCGATCGGCCCGATCGCACTCCTGATCCTCGGCACCGGCGCGCGGCGCGGCTTTGCACCCGCCTGCTTCGCGGGGCTCGGCGCCGCGCTGGCCGACCTGGTTTATGCTCTCGCGGCGTTCTCGATCGGCGCGCTCGTCCTTCCGCTGCTGGAGCGGCACGAGACGGCAATCCGAGTCGGCTGCGCGCTGCTCCTCGTCGGCCTCGGTCTCGCAATGCTGATTTCAGCCGCCCGGAGCGCCGGTCCGCCGCCCGCGCCGCGCGATGCCGCGCGCACGATGCTGCCGACGTTCCTGCTCACGCTCGTGAATCCGATGACGCTCGCGCTATTCGCGGGATTCGTGCCGCAACTGCCGGTCGCGGGTTCGTTGGCGTCGGCGATCGTGCTCGCGCTTGCGCTCTCTGCGGGAAGCTTCCTGGCGCAGGCGGGATTCGCGGCTGCGGGGGCGGTGCTAGGCGCGGCCCTGCCGGGACGCGGGTGGCAGCGCGCGCTCAATTACGCCGCGGCAGCGGGCATTCTGGCGTTCGGGATGGCCGGGCTCATCGCCGGCATCCGGGGAACTTAGGCGACGAAGAAACCCATCTTCACGCCGGCAAGCGTCACGACGTCGTTGTCGTGGAGCCTGCGTGCCTGCGGTCCGATCGGCTGACCGTTCACCAGCGGGAAATCGCCCGGTTTGCTGCTCTCGACATGGACGACGTAGTAGCCGTCGGCGCGGCGGCTGATGGCTGCGACCTGAACGCCCGGCCGGCCGAGCGTGGTCAGGGTCTTCGCGAGCTCCAGTTCGCGGCCGGCAAACTGGCCCGAAAGGACCTGCAGTTTCGCGGCCCGCGAGGGGGCGCCTTTCTCCGCCGGCGCGGCGGTAGCGGCCACACGTGCTGCCGGCGCGGGTGCGGCGGCGGCGGGCGGCGGCGCGATCGAATCCGCGGCGGCCTTGAGCCGCGCTTCGTTGACCTGGCCAGGCTGGATGACGAGCGTGCGCTCGAACTCATCCTGTTCGGAGCTCTCGACCTGACTGTCCACGAACCGCAGGTGGTGGTGCCCGATCGTGATGACGTCGCCGTGCGTCAAGGCGTGCTTCTTGATCAACTTGCCGTTGACGTAGGTCCCGTTTGTGCTGTTGAGATCCTCGAGGAAGGAATCGTTGAGAATGTTGATGATCAGGCCGTGATGGCCACTGACGGCCGCGTTATCGATGCGGACGTCGTTGTCCGGCAGGCGACCGACCGTGTAGCGTTCCTTGGTCATGTTGTATTCGGCCATGACCTGACCGTCCAGACTCAAGATAAGCCGCGCCATCGTCTCCCTCGCAGTCGGTTATCCGAACCAGGCCAATATTCTGTCAAGTATGCCGCGCCGCGCGGGGAAAAGTTCGACCACCTGCGCGAGCACGACCGAGATGTTGTCCCGACCGCCGCTATCATTGGCCAACTGGACCAATTGTCTTGCGACTGTGTCAAGATTACCGCCGAAAGTACTGATTGTTAAGTGAATATCCTCGTCCTCGACCATGTCGGTCAGGCCGTCGGAACACAACACCAGACAGTCGCCGGGCTCGACCGGAAGCTCGTGGACCTCGACGTCGACCGTCGCTTCCACGCCGAGCGCCCGCGTCACGTAGTTCTTGTTGGTCGCGCGCTGCGCCTCTTCGGCCGAGTAGAAACCGCGGTCCACCAGCTCCTGGAGCAGCGAATGGTCCATCGTGAGCTGCTCGAAGCTGTCCTTGCGCAGGCGATACAGGCGCGAATCGCCGACGTGCGCGACCGTGATGCGGTTGTTGTGAAGAAGCGCCGCCACGACCGTCGTGCCCATGCCCTCGCACTGGGTCTGCGACTTCGAAGTCTGGTGGATGATCTTGTTGGCACGGGCGATCGCATCCCGCAGGATGATGCTCGGCCGGTGCAGCCCGGTCGACTTGTCGTTGCCGTCGAGCTCCTGGGCAACGAACGCTTCGCGCACGAGATTCGTGATGGTCTTGACGGCGATGCCGCTCGCCACTTCCCCGGCGTTGTATCCACCCATGCCGTCGGCGAGCACGTAGAGGCCGATGTCGCCATCGAGGGCGATCGAGTCCTCGTTGTGCTCGCGCACCTTGCCGGTGTCCGTCAGGCCGACGGCCTGGACCCGATTGCGGAGCGAGACGTAGCGGCCCATCAGCGCAGCGCCGGGTCGATGTCGCGCGCGCAGTCGCGCAAGGCCTGCGCCATTTCGGCGCCGCTGCGGTAGCGCAGTTCTGGCTCCTTCTCGAGCGCGCGGTCGACGATCGACGCCAGGGCCGCGGGCAGGTCTGGACGCACGACACGGAGCGGCGGGTGCGGCTCCGCGGAAATCTTCTGCATCAGCCCCGGAATCGAGTCGGAACGGAACGGCAGCATGCCCGTCAGCAGCTGGAACAGGGTCACGCCGAGCGAGAACAGGTCGGATTGCGCGGTGACCGGCCGCGCGTCGAGCTGTTCGGGCGCCATGTAGGACGGCGAGCCGAGTATCACGCCGGTCCGCGTCGCGCGGCTGTTCTCGAGCCGGGCCACGCCGAAATCCATGACCCGCACGCGCCGGTTCTTCTGGTCGAACACGATGTTCGCCGGCTTGATGTCCCGGTGGATGACGCCGCGCTGGTGCGCGTAGTAGAGCGCGTCCGAGACGCGGGCGCACATCTCGCAGACCAGGCGCGGCGGCAGCATCCTGCCCTCGGTCGCGTGCATGCCGAGGTTCACGCCCTCGACGTATTCCATCGCGAGGTAGACCTGGCCCTGATACTCACCGGCTTCGCGGATCTCGACGATATCGGGGTGCGCGAGCGAGCCCGCCGCTTCAGCCTCGCGCAGGAGCCGGAGCTTGGCTTCGTCCAGCAGGTCGTCCGGCCAGTCGTCGGCGAGCGAGAGCAGCTTGAGCGCGAACACGCTGCCGTCGCGCTCGTCGACTGCCCGATACACCGTCGCCGTCGCGCCCCGGCCAAGCTGCTGCTGCAGACGAAAATGGTGGAAGAGCTGCCCTGGCCGGAAGCTGGCGCCGCGCACAGAGCGGTTGGGCGCCGGCTGCTGACCGGCCGCTGGCGGCTTTTCAGTCACGGCGACCTCGAGCGGCTTGCCAAATGTGGGGCCCGGTTCGCCCGCTTTTTTGCCTGATCCGACGGACAAGCCTCGCAGCCATCCACCGCGACTCGAATCGTCAGGCATGCGCGGTTCGATCCGTTATCACCCCGATCCCCGAATCATAAACGGGCATCGGCCCCGCCGGTACTGCCATGGGCCGGATTTTCAAAAGCTTAAGGGCGAAACCGCGACCTGCGCCGCAATCCATCCTGCCGTTCTCCACCGCAAGTCGCGTGCTAGCATCGCCGCGTCCCTCCTTCCGGACCATTCATGGCCAAGCCCCGCACGGTTTTCGTCTGCTCGTCCTGCGGCGCCGATGCGCCGCGCTGGGCCGGGCAATGTGCCTCCTGCGGCGAATGGAACACCCTTGCGCCATTCACGGAAGCGCGCGCTCGCGGCGGACTGCGCGGCGACGCTCAATCCGCGCCGAGGCCCGAGCCCATCGCACGGCTCGTGGCCGAGCCCGAGACGCGACTGCCGACGGGATTCGCGGAATTCGACCGTGTGCTTGGCGGCGGACTGGTGCCTGGCTCGGTGACGCTGATCGGCGGCGAGCCGGGAATCGGCAAATCGACGCTTCTTCTGCAATGCGCCGCGGCGCTCGCTGCCTCGAGCGGTGTGCTCTATGCGACCGGGGAAGAATCGGTGCGCCAGGTGGCCGAGCGCGCGCGCCGGCTCGCGGTCGATGCCGGCGCGCTCGCGCTCGTCGCTGAAACCGCGGTCGAACGCATCGTGGAGCTCGCCACCGAGGCCCGCGCGCAGGTCATCGTCGTCGACTCGATCCAGACCATGTCGGTCGCGGGAGTCGACGCGGCGCCCGGCGCGGTGACTCAACTGCGTGAATCGACGGCGAGCCTCGTGCGCCATGCCAAGGCGACCGGCACTTCGGTCCTCCTGATCGGCCACGTGACGCGCGAAGGCGTGATTGCGGGGCCGCGCGTACTCGAGCACATGGTGGACACCGTGCTCTATTTCGAGAGTGACTCCGGCAGCCGCTTCCGGGTGATCCGCGCGGTCAAGAACCGCTTCGGTGCGGTCAACGAGATCGGCGTCTTCGCGATGGAAGAGCGCGGCCTGCGGGAAGTGCGGAATCCGTCCGCGATCTTCCTGTCGCGCGGCAGCGATCCCGCCCCTGGCTCGGTCGTGACGGTCGCGCGCGAAGGCACGCGCCAGATGCTGATCGAGGTGCAGGCGCTCGTCGACGCGAGCCAGCTTGCGAATCCGCGCCGCGTCGCCGTCGGGTTCGAGGCGAACCGCGTCGCGCTCCTGCTCGCCGTGCTGCACCGGCATGCCGGCGTCTCGCTCCACGCGCACGACGTCTTCGTGAACGTCGTCGGCGGCGTCCGGCTCGCCGAAACCGCCGCGGACCTCGCGGTGATCGCCGCGCTCTGCTCGAGCATGAACGGCAGGTCCTTGCCGCAACAACTGGTCGTCTTCGGCGAGATCGGCCTGACCGGCGAGATCCGTCCCGTCCCGTACGGCGAGGAACGGTTGCGCGAGGCCGCAAAGCACGGTTTCCGCCGCGCGCTTGTGCCGCGCGCCAACCTCCCGCGGCAGGTCCCTGAGGGACTCGAGATCGCGCCGGCCGCGAAAATCTCCGAGGCGCTCGCCGCGCTCGGCTGAAGTCACTCCTCCTCGGTCACCTGCCAGAGCCGTGCGGTGCGCACCGCATTGCCCGCGACCTGGAGCACCTCGATGGCGGAGACGCCGACTCGGAGGATGGCGCCCGGCTCCGGAATCGATTCGAGCCGCTCCACGATCAGGCCCGACAAGGTGCGTGGGCCGTCGAGCGGCAGCTCCGAACCGAGCCTGCGATTGATCTCGCGAAGCGTCAGCGCTCCGGGCACGACGTGGCTGCCGTCCTCCCGCGCGTCGATGCGGCCGAGGAGCGTTGTCGCCTGGGTCGTGAATTCGCCGACGACCTCTTCGAGTATGTCCTCGAGCGTCACGAGCCCCTGTAGATCGCCGTACTCGTCAACCACGAAAGCGATGCGCCGGCGGAGCCGGCGGAATCGCAACAACTGCTCGTAGAGCGTCGTGCCCTCCGGCGTGAAGAGCGCCTCGCGTTGCACGGCGATCGCAAGCAGCCGCTCGCGCGTCAGCCGGCCGGAAGCGAGCTCGTTGGCCACGAGCCGCATATGGACGATGCCGTGCACGCGGTCGAGTTCCCCGTCGTAGAGCGGCATGCGTGTGTGCGGCGTCTCGCGCAACTGTCCGCTGATCTCGTCCCAGTCGGCGGTGATGTCGATGCCCTCGATCTCGCTGCGCGGAACCATCACGTCCTCGACGCGGCGCTGCTCGAGGCCGAGCAGGGACTCGACCATGCCTTGCCGCTCGGCCGGCTCGGTGACGAGCGCATCGGCGATGTCGGCGATGGCCTCGGAGGAGTCGCGCATCGCGTCCGGCCGCGCGCCGTCGGGCGTTCGCAGCAACAGGAAGTACGGCGCCACCAGCCAGGAGACGAGAAGCGCGGCTTTTTCGCTCGTCGCCCCGTCGCGGCGCAACCAGCCGAGGCCCGACAGCAGGACGAGGAGCGCAAGGCCTGCCGCAGCGGCGACGGCGACGGCGAGCCGCTCGGATTCCGCCGCGAGCGCGATGCAGGCAAGCAAGGCGGCGAGCACCGTCGCTCGCAGCCACGCGGCCGCGAGGCGCGCGCGGCGCGGCTCGTTGCCCATGCGCCGGCGCAGGTTCGAGATCCAGCGTTCGCGCCGGAACGCGGGCGCCGCTCGCCGCGTGCGCAAGGCCGGCATCGCCGCCTCGATGAGCAGCGCGAGCACCACGAGCGCGGTCGCCACAATCAGCGCGCCCATCGATTCAACCCCAATGCCGGCCGAGCAGGATCTCCAGCACGAACTTGCTGCCGAAATAGGCGATCGCGAGCACCACGAAGCCCGCGATTGTGTAACGCGCCGCCTTGCGTCCGCGCCAGCCGAAGCGCCAGCGGCCGAACAGCAGGCAGGCAAAGATCGCCCAGGCCGCGAGCCCGAGCACGGTCTTGTGCACCAGGTGCTGCTCGAACAGGTCGGTCACGAACAGGAGTCCCGCCAGGATTGCGACGGAAAGCGCCGCCAAGCCGATCGAGAGAATCGAGAACAGGGCGCGCTCCAGGCTCTCGACGGGCGGCAGCGTCGCGAGCCAGCCGGACGGACGGGGGCTCCGCAACTCGGAGTCCTGCACGGCGAGCATCACGACGAAGACGGCGGCGATCGCGAACATGCCGGCGGAACCCATGGCGAGCACCACGTGCACCGCGAACGGCCAGCCCGGCGCGACGATTCCGCGCGGCGGCGGAAGGCTTCCTGTGCCCGCGGCGAGGAGCGCGGCGAGGCCGAGAACGACGGCTGCGATGGCGCGAAATCTCGGCGCGAACAGGGCGAGCAGGCCGCCTGCGCCAATCGCGAGCCCCATGAGCGAGGCGCTGTCGGCAAGCCCGAGTGCGAGCTCGCCGAATGGCTGCAGCGTTTCGACGAGCCAGGCCGCGTGCGCGGCGAGCGCCGCCGCTGCGAGGTACAGGGCAGACTCCTGAAACACCGGGCGTGGAGCCGGGCGCCTCGCTGCGTGCAAGGCGGCCGCGGCGGCGACGAGGTAGAGGAGGATGACGAGAAATCCGCGCAAAAGATTCCGACTCCCGGGACGCGCTGGAGCATTGTACAGGGGGCCGGCGAAGCCCTGCTCCGCCGCCCTATAATCCGCGGCGGCAAGGCATTGCGGCTTCGCCGCCAGGTTCCCAATGTTTGACATGCTCGCCGACCGGCTCGGCCAGGCGGTCGATTCGCTCCGCGGGCGCGGCCGCCTGACGGAGGAAAACATTGCGGACACGCTCCGGCAAGTACGCATGGCGCTGCTCGAGGCGGACGTCGCGGTACCGGTCGTGAAGGCATTCACCGATGCGGCGCGCGCTCGCGCGATCGGCACCGAAGTGATGCGGAGCCTGACGCCGGGCCAGGCATTCATCCGCGTCATTCACGAAGAGCTGACGCGCGTCATGGGCGAATCCGGCCGCGACCTCAACCTGCGCGCGGCGCCGCCCGTCGTCATCCTGCTCGCCGGGCTGCAAGGCGCCGGCAAAACGACGACCGCCGCCAAGCTCGCGCGCCACCTGATCGCACAGCATCGGCGCAAACCACTGCTGGCGAGCACCGACGTTTACCGTCCGGCCGCGATGACCCAGCTCGAGCGCCTCGCGGGCCAGGTCGAAGCCGCTTATTTCGCGCCGCCTGCCGGCGCGGGGCCGGTCGAGATCGCCTCGGCCGCCGTCGAACACGCTCGCCGGCACCTGCACGACGTCGTCATCGTCGACACCGCCGGCCGCCTGCACGTGGATCGCGAAATGATGGACGAGGTGCGGGCGATCGACCAGGCCGTCGGCGCCACCGAGCGCCTCTTCGTTGTTGACAGCATGGCGGGGCAGGACGCCGTCAAGGCGGCGGAAAGCTTCGACGCGGCGCTCGCTCTCACCGGCGTGATCCTGACCAAGGCCGATGGAGACGCGCGCGGCGGCGCGGCGCTTTCAGTCCGGCACATCACGGGTAAGCCGATCCTGTTCGTCGGGGTCGGCGAGAAAACCGAAGCGCTCGAAACGTTTCATCCGGAACGCATCGCGGCCCGCATCCTCGGCATGGGTGACGTGCTCTCCCTGATCGAGCAGGTGCAGTCGACGACCGATCAGCAGAAAGCCGTGAAGCTCGCCGCCAAGCTCAGCAAGGGACGCGGATTCGATTTCGCGGATCTTCGCGACCAGCTTTCCGAGTTCAAGCGAATGGGCGGCGTCGCGGCGCTTGCCAGCAAGCTGCCCGCGCAGGCGCTGCCGGCCGGCGCGCTCGCCCAGGTCGACGGGAACGCGCTTGGCCGCCAGATCGGAATCATCGACTCGATGACGCCCGACGAGCGACGCCGGCCGGCGATCATCGCAGCCTCCCGCAAGCGCCGCATCGCCGCGGGCGCGGGTGTGCCGGTGCAGGAAGTCAACCGGCTCCTCAAGCAGTTCCTGCAGATGGAAAAGGTGATGAAAAAGATGCGCGGCGGGGGCCTCGCCAAGCTTCTCAAGGGCTTGTCCGGCCAGTTTCCGGGCGGGGGCGGGCCGCGTTGAGTGCAACCCGCCCGTGGCCGGGTGTAAGCCTTTCATTCACTGAATGGTTTGAGTAGAATTCGCGGCTCTTTGCAGGGGCCTGAAGCCCCGTGAAACTGCCGCAGCGATGCTGCGAGGGATTCCATCGATGGTCACGATTCGACTGACGCGCCGCGGCGGCAGGAATTTGCCTTTCTATCACGTCGTCGTCACCGACAGCCGCAAGCGGCAGGGCGGCACGGTGCTCGAGCAGGTGGGTTTCTTCAATCCCGTCGCCCGCGGCAAGGACCGCAGGATCGAGCTCGACCTGACGCGAATCGCGTATTGGACCGGCACCGGCGCGACGATGTCGGATCGCGTCCGCACGCTGGTCACAGCAGCACGGAAGCAAGCGGCGGCCTGATCGGCCGGCGCGGATCGCGCGATGCCGGAAGACCGGATCGTGCTCGGGCGCATCACGGGGCCGTTCGGCGTGCGGGGCTGGGTGAAAATCACCTCGTTCACGGATCCCCCGGAGCAGATACTGGACTATCCGCTGTGGCGCGCCGGATGGCCGGGCGAAGACAACCGGGAACTCCGGCCCGCGGAAGGTCGCCGTCACGGCAAGGGCCTGGTCGTTCGGCTCGAGGGCATCGACGATCGCGACGCGGCGCTCGCGCTCGCGAAGCCGGAATTGTGGATCGAGCGCCGGGAGCTGCCGGCATTGGAGGAGGGCGAGCACTACCGGGCCGACTTGATCGGACTCGAGGTCGTGAATCTGCCGGGCGAGCGCCTCGGCCGCGTCGATCATTTTCTCGACCTGCCGGCGGGCACGGTGATGGTCGTCGTCGGCGAGCGAGAACGCTGGCTGCCCCTCGGCAAGGAACGGCTCTTGCGCGTGGATCTCGAGCGCGGCCGGATCACGGTCGACTGGGACGCGGCGTTCTGAGCGATGCGCATCGAGGTCGTCACGCTGTTCCCGCAGCTGGTTGAAGCCGGACTGGCCGCCGGCATCCTGGGCCGGGCAGTCGGCAGTCGCCGGCTCGAGGTCGGGATGGAGAACCCGCGCAGCCACACGACCGACCCGCACCGGACCGTTGACGATCGCCCATTTGGCGGTGGACCCGGGATGGTGCTGAAAGCGGAGCCGCTCGCGCAGGCGATTCGCGCTGCGGCGGCAAGGCTGCCGGAAGGCGCGCCGATAATCGGCCTCTCGGCGCAAGGCGAGCCGTTCACCCAGGCAGTGGCGAGGAGGCTGGCGGCCACGGCAGGTTTCGGCCTGGTGGCCGGACGTTACGAGGGCATCGATCAGCGCGTATCGGATGCGCTGATCGACGAGGAGCTGTCGATCGGCGACTATGTGCTGTCGGGGGGCGAGCTCCCGGCGCTCATCGTCATCGACGCGGTGACGAGGCTGCTGCCGGGGGTCCTGGGCAACGAGGACTCGGCCAGTCAGGAATCGTTTGACGATGGATTGCTCGATTGGCCGCATTACACGCGGCCCGAGGTTTGGGACGGCAGGCAGGTCCCGGACGTGCTGCTCGGCGGGAATCACGCCGCGATCCGGCGCTGGCGGCTGATGCAGGCACTCGGCAGGACCTGGCGGCTCAGGCCGGATCTGCTGCGGAGCCGGCGTTTGACGCCAGAGGAGCGATCGCTGCTCGAGGAATATTGCGCCGCGGCCGGTGTCGAACCGCCGCGATGAAACCGAAGACTTGACCAGGCGGAAATCGGGGAATAGAGCGATGCACAAGATCATGAAGGAACTGGAATCGCGCTCGCTGAAGCGCAAGCTGCCCGACTTCGGGCCGGGCGACACGGTCGTCGTGCAGGTCAAGGTGCGCGAAGGCGACCGCGAGCGCGTCCAGGCCTACGAAGGCGTCGTGATCGCGTGCCGGAATCGCGGGCTGAACAGCTCGTTCACCGTGCGCAAGGTCTCCCACGGCGAGGGCGTGGAGCGCGTGTTCCAGACGCACAGCCCGTCGATTGCCGACATTGAAGTGAAGCGGCGCGGAAAGGTTCGTCGCGCGAAACTTTATTATCTCCGCGACCGCTCCGGAAAATCGGCGCGTATCGAGGAAAAGCTCGGAGGCTGAGGAAGCGACGATGCCCGTGCTGCACGCGCTCTGGTCCGTCCTCAAGGGCGTGTGGTATGCCCTCGACGGACTGCGCAAGGTCCTGCACCTCGTCCTGCTGCTCGTATTCTTCGGCGTGCTCCTCGCGGCGAGCCAGTCGAAGCTGCCATTCGTTTCCGACAGCGCGGCGCTCGTGCTTTCTCCGGAGGGGTACCTGGTCGAGGAGCTCTCCGGCGATCCGCTGGAGCGCGCCCTGTCGCGCGCCGCCGGCGACGACCGGGCCGAGACGCGGCTTCGCGACCTCGTCGATGTTGTCGACCAGGCCCGTGACGACGATCGGATCCAGGCGCTCGTGCTCGAGCTCGAGGATCTCGAGGGGGCGGGCCTGCCGATGCTCCAGGATCTCGCGCGTTCGATTCGCTGGTTCCGCGAAAGCGGCAAGAAAGTCTATGCCTACGGACAGGGATTCACGCAGCGGCAGTACTTCCTCGCGGCGCAGGCCGACGAGGTCTACCTGGATCCGATGGGATACGTCCTGCTCGAAGGCTACGGCTACTTCCGCACTTACTTCCGCGGCACGCTCGACAAGCTCGCGGTCGACATCAATGTGTTCAAGGCCGGCAGCCACAAGTCGGCTCCCGATGAATGGACCCGGACCGACATGTCGCCCGAGGATCGCGAGGACGCGCGCATCTGGGTCGGAGCGCTCTGGGACAGCTACAAGTCCGAAGTCGCCGCGGCGCGCGATCTCGAACCGGCGTTGATCCAGGCCTATGCGGACGAGGCGGCCGCGGGTGTGCGCGCGACCGGCGGGGATCTCGCCCAGTACGCGCTGGCTCGCGGGCTGGTCGATGGCCTGAAGACGCGCGAGGAATTCGAAAAGATCGTCGCCAAGATCGCGGGCGAGGATGAAGACACCGGCAGTTACGAGGCCGTCCAATGGCGGGGCTACCTGCCCTACGTGCGGTCCGAGCAATCGATGGGCAAGCGTGGCGACGGGACCGTCGGCGTCATCGTCGCCTCCGGCGAGATCCTGGACGGCGAGCACTCGCCGGGGCTGATCGGCGGCGACTCGCTGTCGCAGCTCCTGCGCGAGGCGAAAGAGGACGAAGATCTCGCGGCCGTGGTGCTGCGCATCGACAGCCCGGGCGGCAGCATCATGGCATCCGAAGTCATCCGCCGCGAAGTCGCGTCGCTACGCGCTTCCGGCAAGCCCGTGGTCGCCTCGATGGGCACGGTCGCCGCATCCGGCGGGTATTACATCGCGATGGATGCCGACCGGATCGTCGCTGCGCCGACGACGATCACCGGCTCGATCGGCGTGTTCGCCGTGATCCCGACGTTTCAGCGCACGCTCGACAAGATCGGCGTGACCAACGACGGCTTCGGCACGACGCGCCTCTCCGGCCAGACCGACCTCGATCGCGAGCTCGGGACCGAGGCGCGCCAGATTCTCCAGGCTTCGGTCGAGCACGCGTACCGGACCTTTGTTGAAAATGTCGCGCGTTCGCGGAACCGCCGTCCGGAGGAAATCGAGAGCCTCGCCCAGGGCCGGGTCTGGACCGGGGCGGACGCGCGCGCGGCCGGCATCGTGGACGACCTCGGGGGCGTGGACGAGGCGATCGCGGAAGCGGCGAAGCTCGCCGGCCTCGAGGATGGCTACGAGGTCGAATGGATCGAGCAGGATATGACCTGGCGCGACGCGATCGTGCTGCGCTTCCGCCGGGCGGCGGCCTGGGCGATCGATGCCCTCGCCCCGCGCCAGCCGCGGATTCCCGGGGTCGGCGCGGCGCTTGCGCGCGCGCGGGCGCTCATCGCGCTCGCCGCCGAGGGCCGGCCCGTCTATCTTTGCGGGTGCCGCGTCGAGTAGTGAATCCGAGATTCCTTAAGCCGCCCAGTCGAGGATGACCTTTCCCGACTGACCTCCGCCCATCGTGTCGAACGCCTGCCGGTAATCGGCCGCGTCGAAGCGGTGCGTGATGACGGCGCTCACGTCGAGCCCGCTCTGGAGCATTGCCGCCATCTTGTACCAGGTCTCGAACATCTCGCGGCCGTAAATGCCCTTGATGACGAGGCCCTTGAAGATCACCTGGTTCCAGTCGATCGCGACTTCGGCCGGCGGGATTCCAAGCATTGCGACGCTCCCGCCGTGGTGCATGACCCGAAGCAGATCGCGAAACGCCGAGGCATTTCCCGACATCTCCAGCCCCACGTCGAAGCCTTCCTCCATGCCGAGCTCGCGCATGGCGTCGTCGATGCTCTGCGTCCTGACGTTCAGGGCGCGCGTGGCGCCCATGCGGCGCGCCAGCTCCAGCCGGTAGTCGTTGACGTCCGTGATCACGACGTGGCGCGCGCCGATGAATCGCGCGATGGCGACGGCCATGATGCCGATCGGACCGGCGCCGGTGATCAGGACGTCCTCGCCGACAATGTTGAACGAGAGCGCCGCGTGCGTCGCGTTGCCGAGCGGATCGAGGATCGAGGCGATCTCGTCGGTGATTCCCACCGGCAGGCGGAACACGTTGCTTGCGGGCAGGACCATGTACTCCGCGAAGCAGCCGGGGCGATTGACGCCGACGCCCTCGGTGTTTCGGCAGAGGTGGCGCCGCCCGGCGCGGCAATTGCGGCAGTGGCCGCAGGTGATGTGGCCTTCCCCGGAGACCCGGTCGCCCGCGGCGAGACCGCGAACCTCGCCGCCGAGGGCGACGATCTCGCCGCAGTACTCGTGGCCGATCTGCATCGGGACCGGGATCGTGCGCTGTGCCCAGGCATCCCACTGATAAATATGTATGTCGGTGCCGCAGATCGCGGTCTTGCGCATGCGGATCAGCACGTCGTTGGGGCCGGGTTCCGGCCGCGGCAATTCGCCGAGCCAGATACCGGGTTCCGCCCGGGCCTTGATCAATGCCTTCATGGGCGCCTCATTCGCCGATGATGCCGAGTTCCGCGCCCGCCTGCGCGAAAGCCGCGGCGGCCTGCTCGAGCATCGCGCGCGTGTGGCCTGCGCACATCTGCGTGCGGATCCGCGCCTTGCCGATCGGCACGACCGGGTAGGAGAACCCGATCGCATACACGCCGAGCTCGAGGAGACGTTCCGCCATGCGCCCGGCGAGCGCCGCGTCACCGAGCATGACCGGGATGATCGGGTGCTCGCCCGGCACGAGCCGGAAACCCTGCGCGGCGAGCCTGGCGCGGAACCAGGCCGCGTTCTCCGCGAGCTGCCGGCGCGGCGCGGGCGTCGATTCGAGCAGGTCGAGGACGGCGAGGGTCGTCGCCGCGACCACCGGAGCGATCGTGTTCGAGAAAAGATACGGCCGCGAGCGCTGGCGGAGCCACGCGATCACGGGCGCGCGTCCCGACACGTAGCCGCCGCTCGCGCCGCCGAGTGCCTTGCCGAGCGTGCCGGTCAAAATGTCCACGCGGCCCATGACGCCGCAATGCTCGTGCGTGCCGCGGCCGCCCGCGCCCATGAATCCGGTCGCGTGCGAGTCGTCGACGACCACGGTCGCCGCATGGCGCTCCGCGAGTTCGCAGATCCCGCGGAGGGGCGCGATCGTGCCGTCCATCGAGAACACGCCGTCCGTGACGACGAGCCGGGTGCGCGCGTCGCGCGCCTCCACGAGCCGTGCTTCGAGTTGTCCGAGATTGCAGTTGTCGTAGCGCAGGCGCTTCGCCTTCGACAACCGGATGCCGTCGATGATGCTCGCGTGATTCAGCGCGTCCGAGATGATGGCGTCCATTTCGTCCGTCAGCGTCTCGAACAGTCCCCCGTTCGCGTCGAAGCACGACGAATAGAGGATCGTGTCCTCGGTGCCGAGGAATTCCGATAGCCGGCGCTCGAGCTCGCGGTGGACCGTCTGCGTGCCGCAGATGAAGCGCACGGAGGCCATGCCGTAGCCGTAGCGGTCGAGCGCGGCGTGGGCAGCAGCGACGAGGGCGGGATGATTCGCGAGTCCGAGATAGTTGTTGGCGCAGAGATTGACGACTTCCCGGCCGTCCTCGAGGCGGATTACCGGGTTCTGGCCCGATGCGATGACGCGCTCGCGCTTGAAAAGGCCATCGCGCGCGAGCTCCGCGGTTTGCGATTCGAGCCGTTCGAGCAGAGCCTGATCCATGCAATTCCGCTGACGATTCCGGTCGCCGATTATACCGGCCGCCCGCCAGCCGCCTCGTATAATTGCGGGCGGGAGGATCCGTGAGCGGGAGCGACGACATCGGAGGAGCGCGCCGGGCGGGCGCCCGCGCATGATTGCGCAGGCGGAACCGGCTGCCGTCGTTTCTTCGCGGCCCGCGCGGCTCTTCATCGCGCTCGCCGGACTCTTCGTCACGAACGCGCTGATCGCCGAGTTCGTCGGCGTCAAGATCTTCGCGCTCGAGGACACGCTCGGACTCGAGCCGTTCGACTGGCAGCTGTTCGGCCAGAGCGGGTCGCTGTCGTTCACCGCCGGCGTGATGCTGTGGCCGGTCGTGTTCATCATGACGGACATCATCAACGAGCACTTCGGCGTGCGCGGCGTGCGCTTCATCTCGTGGCTCGCAGTCGGCTTCATCGTCTACGCCTTCCTGTTTGCCTATCTCGCGATCGAGCTCGCGCCCGCGGGCTGGTGGATCACGGTCGGCGCCGACCGCGGCGTTCCCGACATGCAGGCCGCGTTCGCTAGCATTTTCGGGCAGGGCCTGTGGACGATCGGCGGCTCAGTCACCGCGTTTCTCGTCGGGCAGCTCGTCGACGTGACGGTCTTCCAGCACATCCGCCGCGCGACCGGCGAGCGATGGATCTGGCTGCGCGCAACCGGCTCGACCGCGATTTCCCAGTTGATCGACAGCTTCATGGTGCTGTACATCGCCTTCGTGCTCGGCCCGCAGCAATGGCCGATTCCCCTGTTCCTGGCGGTCGGCACCGTGAACTACGCCTACAAGATGTCGATGGCCGTCGCGCTGATCCCCTTGCTGTACCTCGGAAGGCGGCTGATCCGCGCCTATCTCCGCGCGCCGCTGCGGAGCTCCGGCTGATGCCGCGGCCGCAAACGCCGGCGCTGACGGTCGACGTCGTGATCGAGCTCGAGGACCGTCCCGGCCGTCCGATCGTCCTGATCCGGCGCGACAAACCCCCCGCAGGTCATGCGCTGCCGGGCGGCTTCGTCGACGTCGGCGAGACCGTCGAGCAGGCGGCACGACGCGAGGCGCGCGAGGAAACGGGCCTGGAGGTGACGCTTCGCAGCCTGCTCGGTGTTTATTCCGACCCCGGGCGCGATCCGCGGGGTCATACCGTCAGCATCGTGTACGTCGCGACCGCGAATGGCGTGCCGAAAGCCGGTGACGATGCGGGCGCGATCCTCGTCACGGATCCGGAGGCGGCTCCCGCGCTCGCCTTCGATCATGACCGCATTCTCGGCGACTACCTGGGCCGCCGCCGGGCCTCCAGGCCGGCGCGCGGCTAGAATCGCGAGATGAACGACACCGCGGCAGCCCGTTTCCTCCGCTCCGACGAAGGCGAGTTCGAATCCGCGCCGGGGAAGGCGATCAACGGCCGCTTTCTTGCGGATGAGGCGAAGCTAGTCGCGGAGATGCTTGCGCTCGCGCGCCTTCCCGCTGCGGATCGCGCGGCGATCCGCCACGACGCGGTCGAGCTCGTAGCCGCCGCGCGGAGCCGGCGCGCGGGACGCACGGGCATCGAATCGTTCCTGCAACAGTACGGCCTTGCTTCCCAGGAAGGCATCGTGCTGATGTGCCTTGCGGAGGCACTGCTCCGAATTCCGGACGCCGACACAGCGGATCGCCTGATCGCCGACAAGATCGCGATCGGCCAGTGGTCGGACTACCTCGGCGAGGCGGATTCGCTCTTCGTCAACGCCTCGACCTGGGGTCTCATGCTGACGGGGCGGCTGGTGCGCGCCTCCGAAGTCGAGATTCGCGACCCGGCATCCTTCCTGCGCCGGCTGGTCGCACGTCTCGGCGAGCCGGTCGTGCGCACGGCCTTCCGCCAGGCGATGCGCATCATGGGCCGCCAGTTCGTCATGGGCCGCAACATCGCGGAGGCGCTCGAGCGCGCTGCGGACAGCGATAACGCGCGCTACCGCCATACTTACGACATGCTGGGCGAGTCCGCGCTGACCGAATCGGACGCACTTCGGTACCTCGACTCCTATCGCGCCGCGATCGAAGCGGTTGGCAGATCGGTGCGCGCCGGCAGCGCGCCCGCGAGCTGGCCGAGCGTTTCGGTCAAGCTGTCGGCGCTGCATCCGCGCTACGAGTTCGGCCGGCAACGGCAGGTGCTCGACGAGCTGGCACCGCGGCTCGAGTCGCTCGCGGTCACGGCGCGAGACGCCGGCATTGCGCTCACGGTGGACGCTGAGGAAGCGGACCGGCTCGAATTGTCGCTGCGCCTCCTCGATCGCGCGCTCGAGCTTCCGGCTCTTGCCGGATGGGACGGGCTCGGACTCGCCGTGCAGGCTTATTCGAAACGCGCTCCGGACGTGCTCCGCTACCTCCAGCGCCGCGCGGACGAGACGGGTCGCGTACTGAACGTCCGGCTCGTCAAGGGCGCGTACTGGGACAGCGAGATCAAGCGCGCGCAGGAGCGGGGATTGCCCGGATACCCGGTTTACACGCGCAAGCCCAATACGGATGTCGCCTACCTCGCCTGCGCGCGCATCCTCCTGGACGGCAGCCGCCGGGTCTACCCGCAGTTCGCGACCCACAACGCGCATACCGCCGCGAGCATCATCCATCTCGCGAAGGCCCGAGGCCGCGAGTTCGAGTTCCAGCGCCTGCACGGCATGGGCGAAGAACTCCATGCGGAGCTGACCGATCCGGAGGGCCGCGGCCTGCCGTGCCGCGTGTACGCGCCGGTCGGCTCGCACGAGGAGCTGCTCCCATACCTCGTGCGGCGACTGCTCGAGAACGGCGCCAACACGTCGTTCGTCAACCGCATCGTCGATGAGTCGCTGCCGATCGAGGAGGTCGTCGCCGATCCGTTCGCCGAAGTCGAGCGCATGGGCCCCGGGCCGCATCCGCGTATCCCTTCGCCGCGCGCGCTGTTCGGCGCGGAGCGGGCTAATTCCGCCGGCATCAACCTTGCGGACGGACGCGAACAGCAGCGGCTCGCGGCGGCCTGCCGCGAGGCGTTGTCGCGTCCACTCCGGGCGGCGCCCATCGTCGGCGGAGAAGAGCGCGACGGCCCGAAGCGTGACTGCCGCTCGCCCGCGGATCTCGACCGCATCATCGGCGAGGTGCGCGAAGCCGACGCGGCGCTCGCGACCCGCGCGGTCGCGCTCGCCGCCAGCGCCCAGCCCGAATGGGATCGCGTGCCGGCCGGCACCCGCGCGCAGATGCTCCGCGACGCCGCGGACCGGCTCGAGCAGGACGCTGCCCGTTTCATCGCGATTTGCGTGGCGGAGGGAGGCAAGACGGTCCCGGACGCGATCGCCGAAGTGCGCGAAGCCGTCGATTTCCTGCGCTACTACGCGGCTCGCGCCGAGGAATCCTTCGGCCCGCCCCTGGCGCTGCCGGGCCCGACGGGCGAATCGAACCGGCTCTCGCTCCGCGGCCGCGGCGCGTTTGCCTGCATCAGTCCCTGGAATTTTCCGCTGGCGATCTTCACGGGCCAGGTGACCGCGGCGCTCGCGGCGGGCAACAGCGTCGTGGCGAAACCCGCGGAGCAGACGCCGCTCGTCGCGGCGGCCATCGTGCGATTGCTGCACGCCTCCGGCGTTCCGGGCGACGTCCTGCACCTGCTGCCGGGCCGCGGATCGAAGATCGGTCCCTTCATCACGGGCGACCCGCGCATCGCGGGTGTTGCCTTCACGGGCTCGACCGAAACGGCGCGGCTCATCAACCGCGCGCTCGCATCGAGCGAAGGGCCGCTGCCGGTGCTGATCGCGGAAACGGGCGGCCAGAACGCGATGCTGGTGGACAGCTCGGCGCTGCCGGAGCAGGTCGTGAACGACGCGGTCACCTCCGCATTCAATTCAGCGGGCCAGCGCTGTTCGGCCCTCAGGGTGCTCTTCGTGCAGGAGGACATTGCGCCGCGCGTGCTCGAGCTGCTGGCCGGCGTGATGGACACGCTCGCGATCGGTGACCCGGCGCTCCTCACGACCGACATGGGCCCCGTCATCGATGCGGCATCTCAGGCGACGCTCGAGGAGCATGCGCGCGCAATCGTCCAGGGCGCGCGCTGGCATCATCGCGCAAAACTGCCCTCCGGGCTCGCGCGCGGGCAGTTCTTTACGCCGCTCGCGGTCGAGATCGACGGCATCGCGCGGCTCGAGCGCGAAGTCTTCGGGCCGATCCTGCACGTCGTCCGCTTCGCCGGCTCGCGCCTCGACGAGGTCATCGACGAGATCAATGCGAGCGGCTACGGGCTGACGCTCGGCGTGCACACCCGCATCGACGGCATTGCGCGGCACATCGCGGAGCGCGCGCGCGTCGGCAACGTGTACGTCAACCGCAACATGATTGGCGCGGTCGTGGGAGTACAGCCCTTCGGAGGCTGCGGACTGTCAGGCACCGGCCCCAAGGCCGGCGGGCCGCACTACCTGCCGCGCTTCGCGACCGAACAGACCGTCACGATCAACACCGCGGCGGTCGGCGGCAACGCCACCCTCCTGTCGCTCGGCGAGAACTGACCACGCGATCACATCATGCCGGTCTGCAGGCGCGCGGCCTCCGACATCTTCGACTGGTTCCACGGCGGGTCGAATACGAGTTCCACGTCGGCCTGCCGCACGGTCGGAATCATGAGCAACTTGTCGCGGACGTCGGCGACCAGTACTTCGCCCATGCCGCAGCCGGGTGCCGTGAGGGTCATCTTGACTGCGACATTGCGCGTTCCGTCGGGGTTCGCCGTGATACGACAGTCGTAAACGAGGCCGAGATCGACGATGTTGATCGGTATTTCCGGGTCGAAGCAGGTCCGCAGCTGGTCCCATACGACCCGGTTGACGTCGTCGTCCGTGGCGCCCGGCGGCAGCTCGGGCGCGCGCAGCGGCTCCTTGCCGATCGCGTCGCCGTCGCTGCCTGCGATGCGGAACAGATTGCCCTCGACGTAGACAGTGAAGCTTCCGCCGAGCGCCTGCGTGACGTAGCCGACGCTGCCGGTCTTGAGCTTGACCTCGACGCCCGCCGGGACGATGACCGCGCGCACGTCGCGCTGCACGACGATCGGCTCTTGATTCGCGCGCCGCATGCTCACTCGGTCGTGACCGGCGCCGCGCTGCCCGTCAGCGCCGCGTTCAACGTATGCCAGCAGAGGCTTGCGCACTTGACGCGTGCAGGGAACGCGCGAACCCCGGCAAGCGCCGCGAGCTTCCCGAGCTGCAGGGCGTCCGAGCCATCGGCGCCGGTCAGCATTCGGTGCACCGCGCCGAAGAGCTGGTCAGCCTCCGCGCGCGTCTTTCCCTTGACCGCCTCGCTCATCAGGGAAGCCGACGCGGTCGAGATTGCGCAGCCGCTGCCTTCGCAACGCAGGTCGCGGATCACGTCATTCGCGACGTCGACTTCAAGGTGAAGCCGGTCGCCGCACAGGGGGTTGTTTCCTTCTGCGCGGTGCGTCGCACCGGGCAGCCGTCCGCGGTTCCGCGGACGCCGGTTGTGATCCACGATCACGTCGCGGTAAAGCTCGGCGAGATCCATCAGCGCAGCATCCGGATCGCGTCCAGCACCGCATCGTGCAGCGCGTCGATTTCATCCCGCGTGTTGTAGAGGGCGAATGACGCTCGCGCGGTTGCCGGCACGCCGAAGTACTCCATGACCGGCATCGCGCAATGGTGCCCCGTACGCACGGCGACACCCCGCGAATCGAGCACGGTGCCGAGATCGTGCGGGTGGATGCCCTCGACGGTGAAGGAAATGAGGCTGCTCTTGACCGGTGCCGTGCCGACGAGCGTCAGGCCGTCGACGGTCGAGAGCCGTGCCGTGGCGTAATCGAGAAGATCGCGTTCATGGGCCGCGACGCGTGCGAGCCCCACGGCGCCCAGGTAGTCGATCGCGGCGCCGAGCCCGACCGCGCCGCCGATGTTGGGCGTGCCGGCCTCGAACCGGTGCGGCAGATGGTTCCAGGTCGAGCCACTGAACGAGACCGTGAGGATCATGTCGCCGCCACCCTGCCAGGGCGGCATCGACTCGAGCAGGGCCTCCCGCGCATACAGCACGCCGATGCCGGTCGGTCCATACATCTTGTGGGCGGAAAAAGCGTAGAAGTCGCTGCCGAGCGCCTGGACGTCGACCGGCAGGTGCGGCACGGCCTGCGCGCCGTCGACGACGGTCGTGATCCCGCGCTCGCGCGCGGCGCGGAGGAAATCGGCGAGTGGCAGCACGGTGCCGAGCGCATTCGACACGTGCGCCAGCGCGACGATGCGGGTGCGGGGACCGAGCAGCGCAAGGTAGGCGTCATAGTCGACCACGCCGCGGCGGTCGATCGGCGCGACGCGAAGCTGCGCGCCCGTCTGCGAGCACAGGAGCTGCCACGGCACGATGTTGGAATGATGCTCGAGTTGTGACACGACGATCTCGTCGCCGGCGCCGAGCCGGGACCGGCCGTGCGACTGTGCGACGAGATTGATCGCCTCCGTGGTCCCGCGCACGAACACGATTTCGGCTGGGGAGGCGGCATGGATGAACCGGCGCACTCGCTCGCGCGCACCCTCGAACATCGCGGTTGCTTCCTGCGAAAGCGTGTGCACGCCCCGGTGCACGTTGGCGTGGTGCGATCGCGCGTAGTCCGCGACCGCGTCGATGACCGCGCCCGGCTGCTGCGACGAGGCCGCGTTGTCGAGATAGGCCAGAGGCCGGCCGTTGATGCTTCGCGCGAGTGCCGGAAAGTCGCCGCGAATTCGCGCGACATCGAGGCCGACGGCCATTTCGCGCACGGCGGCCATCAGACGAGGCCCCGGATCAGGTCGCGATCGGGCAATGCGCCGACGACGAGCGACTCCGCGACGGCGCGAAGTTCCGGCAGTGGCAGCCGGCCGATGATGTCCTGGCAGAATGCGAACGTGAGCAGCGCGCGCGCCGTGGCGGGGTCCAGGCCGCGCGACCGCAGGTAAAAGAGCTGTGCTTCGTCCAGCGTACCCGTAGTGGCACCGTGGCGGCACTGCACATCGTCGACATGGATCTCGAGCTGCGGGCGCGCATTGATCTCGGCGAGCGGCGACAAAAGGAGATTCCGGGAGTTTTGGCTCGCGTTCGCGCCGCGCGCGGTCGGGTGCATGACGATGCGGCCGTTGAATGCGCCGCGGCCGCGGCCCGCGGCGATCCCGCGAAAATCCTGTTGCGTCACCGTCGCCGCCCCGTGATGAGCGACCTGCGTGTGCAGATCAGCCTGGCGCTCGCCATCCGCCATGAACAGGCCCGCAAGCCGGCACGCGGCGGCGCGGCCGTCGAGCGAAAGCCGGAGATTGCTGCGGACAAGCCGCCCGCCGAGCACGAGCAGGTGCTGATCGTATCGGGCACCCGCCGCAAGTCGCGTAACCCAGGTCTCGACCAGCGCCGCGGCCGGACCGTGCTCATGCAGCCGCACGTGGACGACCTCTGCCTCCGGGCCGACCGCGAGCTCGGCCGCGAGATTGCCGAGCGTCGCCTCCGACCCGAGCGCGAGGAAATGCTCGACGAGCGTGAGCTTCGCGCCCGCGCCAATCTCGATCACGACGCGCGCCTGGTGAGTCGCCTCCGCGGCTGCGGTGCTCACGTGGACGAGGCAGACCGGTTCGCGGAGCGTCGCTCCCGGCGCGACGCGGATCACGGCGCCGCACGCGGCAAATGCATCCGCGAGGAGCGCATAGCGGTCGTCCGCATCCTCGCCCGGCGCGCGCAGGAGCGCGAGCGCCGCCTGCGGATCGCGTTCGAGGAGCTGGCCGAGATCGAGCACTTCGAGGCCTTCCGTACCCGAGAAGTCCGACAGCCGGCCGTCCAGGCGGCCGTCGACGAGAACCACCCGGCGCGCGTCCCCGATCGGCAGCAGGCGGGGTGCGAGTTCCGGCGCGCCGACTGCCGCGCGCGCCGCCGGATCGAAGCGGTATTCCGCGAGGTGCGCGTGGTCGAGATACTTCCAGTTTTCGTCGCGCCGGTCCGGCAGTCCGCGGGCGACGAGCGCATCGAGCGAACGGGCGCGGCGACGCGTCCAGGCGGGGCCGCCTCCGAGCGCCGGCGCGAGGCCGGCATGGCTCGCGGCGATGCGATCGATGGGGCTCGGGGCGTTCACGCGGCAGCCGTCCCTTCGCGGATCCAGTCGTAGCCGCGACGCTCGAGTTCCTGCGCGAGCTCGCGCCCGCCGCTCTTGACGATGCGGCCGTCGGCGAGCACGTGCACCTGGTCCGGGACGACGTGATCGAGGAGCCGCTGGTAGTGCGTCACGACCACAATCGCGCGGTCCGGCGCGCGCTCCGCATTCACGCCTTCCGCCACCAATTTCAGGGCGTCGATGTCGAGCCCGGAATCCGTCTCGTCGAGCAGCGCAAGCTTCGGTTGCAGCAGCCTCATCTGGAGGATCTCGTTGCGCTTCTTCTCGCCGCCCGAGAAGCCCTCGTTGAGGCCGCGATTCAACAGGCTCTCGTCCATGCGCATTTCCGTGAGCTTGCCGCGCACCAGGTTCAGGAATTCGAAGGCATCGAGTTCCGGTTCGCCGCGGTGCCTGCGCAACGCGTTCAGCGAGGCCTTCAGCAAGTAAACGTTGTTGACGCCCGGGATCTCGACCGGGTACTGGAAGGCGAGGAACAGGCCCTCGCGCGCGCGCTCATCCGGCGGCATCGCGAAGAGGTCGCGGCCGAAGTAGGTCGCGCTTCCTGACAGCACTTCCAATCCGGGGCGGCCGGCGAGCACGCCCGTCAGCGTGCTCTTGCCCGAGCCATTCGGCCCCATGATGGCGTGCACCTCGCCCGCACGCACGCTGAGCGAGAGGCCATCGAGGATCAGCCGCTCACCGGCCCGCACGCGCAGATCGCGGACGTCGAGAATCATCCGGCCGTGCCCGCTCATCCCACGGCTCCTTCGAGGCTGACGGCCAGCAGGTTCTGCGCCTCGACCGCGAATTCCATCGGCAGTTCCCGGAACACCTCGCGGCAGAAGCCGTTCACGATCATGTTGACCGCGTCCTCCGCGGAAATTCCGCGCTGCAGGCAATAGAACAACTGGTCGTCCGAAATCTTCGATGTCGTCGCTTCGTGCTCGACGACGGCGGTGGGATTCCTGACTTCGATGTACGGAAACGTGTGCGCGCCGCAATGCGGGCCCATCAGCAGCGAGTCGCATTGCGTGTGATTGCGCGCGCCGTCCGCGCCGGGCAGGACCTTGACCAGGCCGCGATAGGCGTTCTGGCCGTGGCCCGCCGAAATGCCTTTCGAGACGATCGTCGAGCTCGTGTTGCGTCCCATGTGGATCATCTTGGTGCCGGTGTCCGCCTGCTGCCGGTGATTGGCAAGCGCGACCGAGTGGAACGCGCCGGTCGAGCCGTCGCCGCGCAGGATGCAGCTCGGGTATTTCCAGGTGATCGCCGAGCCGGTCTCGACCTGGGTCCACGAGATCTTCGAATTGCGGCCCCGGCAGTCGCCGCGTTTGGTGACGAAGTTGTAGATGCCGCCTACGCCGTTCTCGTCACCGGGATACCAGTTCTGGACGGTCGCGTACTTGATCTCGGCTTCGTCCAGGGCGATGAGCTCGACGACCGCCGCGTGGAGCTGGTTCTCGTCGCGCATTGGTGCAGTGCATCCTTCAAGATATGAGACGTACGCGCCTTCCTCCGCGATGATCAGCGTGCGCTCGAACTGGCCAGTCTTCGACTCGTTGATGCGGAAGTACGTGGAGAGCTCCATCGGGCAGCGCACGCCCTTCGGCACGAAGACGAACGAACCGTCGGTGAATACCGCGGAGTTGAGTGCCGCGTAGAAGTTATCGCCCATCGGGACGACGGTGCCGAGGTATTTCTCCACCAGCTCGGGATGCTTCTGCACGGCTTCGGAGAATGGACAGAAGATCACGCCGGCCTCGGCGAGCCGTTCCTTGAATGTCGTCGCGACGGAAACGCTGTCGAACACCGCGTCAACCGCGACGCCGGCAAGGCGCGCGCGCTCGTGCAGCGGGATGCCGAGCTTGTCGTAGGTCTCGAGCAGCTTCGGATCGACTTCATTGAGCGACTTCGGACCGTCCGACCGCTGCTTCGGCGCGGAGTAGTACGAGATCGCCTGATAGTCGATGGGCGGGTAATGCACATGGGCCCAGGTCGGAAGCTTCATGCGCGTCCACCGCCGATAGGCCTTGAGCCGCCAGTCGAGCATGAAGGCCGGCTCGTTCTTCTTCGCCGAGATCAGCCGGATGACGTCCTCGTCGAGGCCCGGCGCCACGGTGTCGCTCGCGATGTCCGTGACGAAGCCGTGCCGGTATTTGCGGGCGACGAGCGATTCGAGTTCCGGTTGTTTCGTCGACATGCCTCGCTCCGGTCAACCGCGCGCCGGCGGCCGCGGGGCTGCGCTCACGCGCGAAAAGTCGAGCGCCGCCGGCGGCACGTCGCGCCGCACGAGATCTTCGAGGCTGACCCCGTTGAGCGCGCGCCGGACGGCGCGGCTGATCCTCTGCCAGCCGTGTCCTACGAGGCAGGTCGCCTCGATGTCGCAGTTGCCGGCGCCGCTCGCGCACTCCGTCAACGCGACCGGGCCTTCGACCGCGTCGATGATTTCCGCGGCCGTGATGAGCGCCGTCGGCCGCGTGAGCTGGTAACCGCCATGCGCGCCGCGCACCGAGCGCACCAGTCCCGCGTGCTGCAGTTCCTTCAGCAGCTTGCTGACGGTCGGCAGGCCGATATGGGTGCGGAGCGCGATGTCCGCGGCACTCGCGAGTCCGCCATCGCCGAGACTCGCGAGAATCACGGTCGCGTAGTCGGTCAGCCGGCTGATGCGCAGCATGGATTGCCCTCCGCGGGCCTGGAAATAAACAGTACGATTTTAGTACTATTAGCCTGCCGGCGGTAGGGGGTCAGGGCGCTCTGGTATCCTTCGCGCCCGACCCGGCAGCCGCCCGGCGCCCGGCAACACGGAGGACCCGGATCTCATGGACAGCAAGGAACTGGACCAGAACGCCGCCGCGATGGTGGCTCCCGGCAAGGGAATTCTTGCGGCGGACGAGTCGAC
>Ga0302046_10000446_pt1 | contig 42385 bp, 32 predicted proteins | sample RVTome_11_FD_200261 | JGI IMG/M metagenome (GOLD analysis project Ga0302046, IMG submission 200261) | Soil microbial communities from uranium-contaminated site in the Upper Colorado River Basin, Wyoming, United States - RVT147D111 (version 2) ...
CCATCGAGTGGAAGCCGGCATCCGAGAGCCAGCGGCCATATTCCGCCTCGGTGTAGGTGTTGCCGCCTTCGGTGCGGAGGAGCATGACGAGCGCGAAGCGGGCGGCGCGCGGACTGCGGCCCCGCACGAAGTCGGCGACGGCGACGACGCCCCCGGGCCGCACGCTCCCCGCGATCTTCTGGAGCAGGGCCCGGTTCGCTTCCGGCGGGTAGATGTGCGTGATGTTGCTCGCCAGCACGATGTCGAACGGGCCGGGCAAGGGATCGTGTTGGAAGTCACCGGCGACCGTGGCGATGCCGGTGTCAGCGAGGCGGTACGCGTCGGTCACGAAGCCGACGACCTCGTGCTTGTCGAACAGCGTGGCGGCGAGCCCGGCCTTGGAGAACGCGCGGGCCACGTGTCCCGGGCCTCCGCCGAGGTCGAGCATCGTGCGGGCGTCCGGGAGCCGTGCCAGGCAGGCCGCGACGACGCGCTGGGTACGCTCGGGAGGGCCGGAGCCCATCGCCGCCATGTACCGATCCATCTCGTCGCGGGTGCGCTCCCGCGCCTCCGTGCGGACCGGTTCGCCCGTGCGGACGACGCGCGGCAGCTCCGTCCATGCGCGGAGGTTCTCCAGCCAGAACGGAAGTCCCCCGCCCACATATTCCGGCCCTTCCGGATCCGCGAGCTGGCGTCGGGTGTCGGCGGTGAGGGCGTAGCGATCGCCGTCGCGGGTGACGAGGCCCATGTCCTCGAGCGCCGCGAGGAGGATGCCCGCTGCGCGCCGGTCGCATTCCAGCAGTTCGGCGACCCCCTCCCGCGTCCGCGCACCATCTCCGAGCGCTGTGAACACGCCGAGTTGCTGAGCAGCCGCAACCGTGGCCGCCAGCTCGGCGCCGTCGCGTTCGTTGGTGAGTCGGAGATCGGGGGGCAGCGGGTCGGGGGTCAGGTGTCAGGTGTCAGGTGTCAGGTGTCGGGTGTCAGGTGCCAGGTCTCAGGTGGTCTCTAGGATCTTGGGTGGTGCGAGCTGCTGGGGCGTGCGTCATAAGGTAATCCGGTCACCGGTCACCGGTCACCGGTTCCTGCAACCTGCAACCTGACATCCGACACCTGTTACCCCCTCAATACATGCTCCCCAGCGCCCACGCCGCGGCGAGGCGCACGCGGGGATCGCCGTCCCGCTCGAGCGTGCGGGTGAGTGCCTCGATGGAGGAAGGATCTTCGATCTCACCGAGCGCCCAGGCGGCCGCGGCGCGCACGGCGGGGGCGTCGTCGCCCAGGAGCCCGACGAGCGAAGGCGCCGCGCCGCGATCCTCGGCGTAGCCCAGGCCGAGCGCGGCGGCCTCGCGGGTGGCGGCGTCCGGCTCGCGCAGCGCGCGGCGCAGCGCGGTGGTGGCGGACGGGTCGCGGGTTCTCCCCAGCAGGGGGATCGCGAAGCGACGGACGCACGGGTCGGGGTCGTCGAGCGCCGGACGGAGTACGGCAACGACGCCGGGGTCGCGGAATCCGTTGCCAACCGCCCGAACGATTTCCGCCAGCCGCGGATCGGCCCCGGTGAGCGGATTCGCGTCGATGCGCGTGCCGCCCCACCCGGACCGCCCTTCGACGGATTGCGCAGCGAGGGCGCAGAGGAGGGGATCGGCGCCGCGCGCGGCGGCGAGCAGCTGGGCCGCGAACGCCGAGTCCCGCGGCGCCACCTGTCCGAGCGCCACGCTCCCAGGTCGGGGGAGCGCCGTGAGCGTCACGACGATCCCGGTGCCGGCGAGCGTCAGGGCGAGCTGGAGTGGCTTCATCGGTTCCCGAGCGCCCGGGCCGCCCACCGGCGGATCTCGGGGTCCTCGTCCTTGATGGCCTCGAGCAGCATCTCGTAGGCCTGGACGCCGCCGATCTCGGAAAGGGCGTACAACGCCATCTTACGCACGCGGGTGTCCGTATCGCGCGCGGCGCTCACGAGCGCGGGCACGGACGCGGGATCTTCGATCTCGGCGAGCGCGTGAATGGCCTGGCGCTTCACCTCGACGTCGCCGTCCTGGAGCGCCGCCATCAGCGCCGGGGGGGCGGTCCGCAGGTTGATTTCGCCCATGGCCCAGGCGGCCTTCCGGCGGATGGCAGGCTGCGCGTCTTGCAGCGCAAGGGCGAGCCCCTCCGCGGCGCGGGGATCCCCGATCTCGCCGAGCGCCCACACGGCCTGATCCCGCACTTCGATGCTCTCGTCGCGGAGCGCCGCCACCAGCGCTTCGACGGCACGCCGGTCTTCCAGCTCGCCCAGCGCCCACGCGGCGCGGGATCGGATCTCGGGGTTCGCGTCGCGCAGGGCGGCGGTGAGCGGCTCGAGCGCCGTGGGATCCTCGATCTCGCCGAGCGCCCACACGGCCATCTTGCGCACTTCGACGTCCTCGTCCTGCAACGCGCGGGTGAGCCCCGGGACGGCGCGGCGGTCTTCGATCTCGCCCAGGGCCCAGGCCGCCTGGCGCCGCACCTCGGCGCTGGCATCACCGAGCGCGGCGAACAGGGGCTCCACGGCCCGTGGGTCCTCGATCTCGCCCAACGCCCACGCCGCGTGCTTGCGGATCTCCGGATCCTCGTCCCGAAGTGCCAGCGTGATCGCGGGGATCGCGCGGGCGTCCTCGATTTCGCCGAGCGCGCGGATTGCGGCGGCTCGGACCTCCCGGCTGGTGTCCCTGAGCCCGACGCTGAGGCCGTCGATGGCGCTGGGGTCCTCGATCTCGCCGAGCGCCCAGGCCGCCATGCGGCGCACCTCCTCGTCGTCGTCGCTGGTCAGGGCCTGGGTCAGGGCGGGAACGGCGCGCGCGTCCTCGATCTCGCCCAGGGCCCATGCGGCCGTCTTGCGGACGCCGGCGTCGGGGTCCTGGGTGACGGCGCGCATCAGCGCGAGAACGGCGGCCGAGTCCTGCAAGTCGCCGAGCGCGTGCGCTGCGCTCAGGCGGACCGAGACGTCAGCATCCCGGAGCGCCTCGACCAGCGCCATCGCGACGCGGGCGTCGTGCTGAGACCGCACCTGCGATTTGCCCTTGGCGGCCGGCGACGCGCGCTCCTCGGGAGCAACGACGGGTTCCGGTCCGTCCGGCGTCAGGAGAAGCGCCGCCCCGGAGTCGATGTCCACCAACGCCTCGCGGCGGGCGTCCGCATAGGCTGCCGCGCCGGGTTCGGCGCCCGTCAGCCGCTCGGCCGGCTGGCCGAACGCCTCCGGCTCCGGGGGCGGGAAGGCGGCGGGGTCCGCGATGGCCGCCGTTTGCTCCCCGCCCGCCGTTGGTTCCGCCGGCGCGACCGGCGCGATCGTCGCCAGCGGCAGCGCAAGCAGCCCGACGGCGGCGGCGGCGAGCATGCCGCCGCGGCTCGGCGGATGCCGCTCGAGGTGCGGCTCGAGAATGGCGAGGAGGCGTCCCTCGAAGTCGGAGCGCTGAGCCATGGGGAGCGCGCCGGCCGGAGCGCGCCGCCGTCCCGCGCGACGCACGAGGGAAAGGAGGTGATCGGCGTAGGTCGAAGGCCGCGTGCCCGAGGCGAGGACGAGGTCGTCACAGGCGCGCTCGCTCTCCTGTCGCAGACGGCGGGCCGCGATCCACACGAGCGGGTGGAACCAGTAGATCGCGCATGCCAGCTGCGCCACGAAGTGGACGAGCAGGTCGCCGCGTTTCACGTGCGCCAGCTCGTGCAGCAGCACCGCCTCGCGCCGGTCGCGACTCCAGTCGTCGCACGGCGGCAGCACGACCACCGGCCACACGACGCCGGCCGTCATCGGCATGGTGACCTCCCGATTCCGCACCAGACGGACCGGGCGATCCAACGCGAGGCGGCGCGACGTGCGGAGCAGGGCGTTCGTCCAGGCCGGATCGTCGACGGACTCGCCACGCCGGATCACCCGCTTGGCCACTCGCATCCCCGCGACGACGCGGCCGAGGAGCAGGATCGCGACCGCGAGCCACAGCGCGAACAGCAGCCAACCCACCACGCCCGGCGCGAACACCGCTCGGTTCGATTCGGTCAACGGCTGTGCGATGGCCGCCGGAAGCGACCCGTCGTTCGCTGCGCGCCGCGTCACCATCGGAGCTTCCGCGTCGGCGTCGGCTGCCGGCGGCGCCGGCGCGGCGGGCGTGGTCGTCCATTCAGGGGCGGTCCGGGGCGCGGACGGCGGCGTCACGGTCGCACCAAAACGAGGCACCACGGCGAGGCGCCATGGGCTCAGCGCCCCGATCACCGGCAACGCCAAGACGCCGACGATACCGAGCGTCCAGACGAGGTGACGGGTCGCCGCGGAGGTGCGACGAAGGAGAAGCACCACCGCGAGCGTCGCGAGGAGGAGGACCGTGCTCTTGGCGGCCGCGTCGAGCAGGCCGGGAAGCCACGGAGTGGCGATCATGGGCTACCTGCCTTCCTGATAGGCTTGGCGGATGCGCGCGGTCAGGCGGCGCAAGGCGTCTTCGTCGAGCTTCCCGTCGGACAGGCGGACGAGCCCGACCACGGCTTGCTCCGCAGAGCCCTGGAAGAACGTGTCGATGAGCTGCTTCACGGCGGTGCGTTTCGCGGTCTCGGTGGAGCCGGCCGGCGAGTACACGTAGCGAGGGCCGTCTTCCACGTGCCGTACGTGGCCCTTGGCCTCCAGTTTCCCGAGCATCGCGCGCACGGTCGAGTAGCTGGGGGGATCGGGTAGCTCGTCCAGCACCTCGCCCACGGTGGCGTGTTCCAGCCGGATCAAGACTTCCATGATCTGGCGCTCTCGGCGCCCGAGGTCGAGCAGGGATGGTGCCGCCATTATTGCTACTCCAGTAGCAGGCTGCTACTAGAGTAGCATTGGCGGGTTGGGACGTCAAGCCCCGCGGGGCGGTCGCCTTTCTTGCGAGTGAATCCATGCGGCGGTGCGCGACCGCTTCGCGCTAGAACCGCACGCCCAGCCCTATCCGGAGCCCCGTGCGCGTCCCGGTCCCGGTTCGAAACGCCTCGAGCGACACCGCGCGCCACCTCGGCGTCCGCGCGGCGGCACCCACGATGGCGCCCAGCAAGGCGCCGGACGGGACGCCGAGGATGATTCCGATCTGCGCACCGCAGGAGGGGCACGGCTCGTCGAGCGGATCGCCCAGGTCACCGCGTGGCGCGATGAGGGCGCCGATCCCGGCACCGAGCACCAGTCCCGCCGCCACGCCAATCCCGACGCCCGCGCCGACGTGCGACCGCGTCCCCGTGCTCACGTCGAGGCTCGTGACGCCGGTGAGCGGCACGGTCACGGGCTCGAGGCCACCGGCGTACTCGACGGTGATGGAGTCACGGGTCAGGGTCACCAGCCGACCCAGGAAATGTCCGGCGAAGTGGGCGGGCGCCACGAAGCGGACGGTCGAGCCCGGGGTGGGGAGGTCCTGTTGGCTCGCGGCCGGTGCGGGCATCGCCATCAGGAGGACGAGGACGAACGTCCGGTGCGGAGTTGTGCTGCGATGATCCACGAGGACTCCTGGTTGCAACCGGTCTGGAACGGGCGGCGGAGCGATCGTCTGACGTCGAGCCGGAGCGGCGTCGCGCCGCGGCTACTGGCCGGCGCTGTCCCCGGCGACGTTGCGCAGCCGGTTGCGGACCTCGGGCGGGAGGATGTCCCACACGTAGCGGACGGGCACGGCGCGCTGGGTCCGGAAGGGGTCGCCGGGATTCGGCGCGGTCAGGATAGCGTACTGCACGGCGGCGACCCGGAGGTCGGCATCCACGAGCGGCCCGCCGCTGCCGCCGACCGTGGTCGCCGCGGTGTGAATCACCTCGGAGGCGGTCGTGTCGCTCACGCTGCCGCTCGTGATGAGGGGCTGGATCAGTCGCCGCCGCGCCAGCTCCGCGACGAGGCGGCCCTGGTTGTCGCCCACGCGCTCGACGATCGCCAGGCGGTCCCGCTCGTTGACCCGGAACAGCAGGTTGAAGGGCCCAGTGGGATAGCCGATGCTGATGAGCTGATCGCCGGGCCGCGGCGTCGTGGTCTGAGGCCCCAGCGGCAGGACCGGGACCGAGACGCCGTTGCCTAACACCCGCAGCAGCGCGGCGTCCGCGTTGGCCGATACCTTCTCCACGACGAGCGGCGCGCTCTGATCGCCGGGCGGGAAGTAGGCTCGCAGCTCGAGCAGGCGCCCCGAGACCTTGAAGCCGCTCTCGCGCAGCGCGTCCAGCCCGGGATCGTCCTCCCACGGCCGGGCGACGTGGCGGTTGGTCACCAGCCAGCCCGTGGAATCGATGAGGAACCCGGTGGCGGTCCCTTCGCGCCGGACCGGCGGGCCGGCGCCGCCCAGCATCACGCTCGGCACGGCCCGGCCGCCGGGGCCCGGGGTGGTGACGATCTGCCCGTCGCCGTCGGCGGCGTAGCGGAGGAGCTGGTTGCCCTCGCCGAACCCGTAGGCGAACACGAGCAGCGCCACACCGCGGCTGTAGTTGCGGACGACGCTCGCATCCACCCGTGGATCGCGCGCCACGCTTTCCCTGGCCCGGTCCACCGCGAGCTGGAGGGAGTCGTAGCGCGCGCCGACGGCCGCGAGATTCTGCTCGAGCACGCCGCGCGAGGAGCGCTCGTCGGCGAGCGCCACCGCCAGCTCGACCAGCGCATGCTCGAAGCGCGCCTCGCGGCGCTGTTGCCAGGCGACGACCGCGAGGGCCCCGACCCCGACCACGGCCAGCAGCGCGGCGATCTCCCATCGCCGCCGGCGACGGGTCGCTTCCGTAGAGGGGCCCGCGAACACGGCGTCCGCCGCGACGGTGTCGCGCGCGTGAGGCGTCTTGCGCGCGGTCCGCTCGATCAGCTCGAGCGCTGCGCTCAACTCGGCGGGGTCGAGCGTGCGCGCGGCGCCGGGCTCGGCGTCCCGCACGAACTTCGCGGCCGGTCCGCCGGGGCCGAACTGAATCACGTCGCCGTCTCCCAGCGGGCGCTCCCCCTTGAGCCGATCGCCGTTGACGAATGTGCCGTTGCGGCTCGCGTCGTCGCGCAGGACGTACTCGCCCAGGCCATACGCGATGGACGCGTGGCGGGTGGAGACGAGGATTTCCTGCGGGCCGAAGGCGATCGTGCGGTCGGCGCCGCGGCCGATGGTGTGATCCCGTTCGCCGAGATCGACCGCGGTGCCCGCTCTGCTACCGGTGATGAAGATGAGTCTGGCGATCATTCGGGGAGCCGGGCGTGTCCGCCGCTGAGATGACCCGTAGCGTAGAGACACGTCGGGACCGCTGTCAAGAAGGCTGCCTAACCCCTAACCCCTATTCCGCAACGCCACACCGAGAGCGACCAGCGCCACAACCAGCCCGGCCATCGCGAGCCAGGGGGTGCGGGGAGACGCGGTGGGTACGGCGGGCGCATCGACGATCGTCGTGAACGATGCCGGGCTCGCGGAGTCTTCGGGGCCCGCCCAGGCCACTTCCTCGCCACCGGCGTAGGTCTGCGTGGCGTTCCACCGGATGCGCGTCTCCGAACGCGGGTTCACGGCGACGAAGGGGAACTCGACGAAGCGACCCACCGGCAGCTCCCCGGTCCACGACGCGCCCGTGATGCGCCCGCCGGCGTCCGTGAGGATCGCGAGCTCCCACCCCGCCACGTCGGCGAACGAGACGACCGTCACCTCGGGCGGGAACGCGAGTGCGACGCGGGTGGTAGCGACATCGCGCTCGTTGGGGACGCGCAGCACGTACTTCTCGTAGGCGCCCGGCGCGGACACGTGCGGGAACACCACCGCGTGGGCCAGGGCGAGCACCGGGGTCGCCATGAGGGCGAGGAGCATGGCGGGCGCGTAGCGGGCGGCGCGTGCGAGCAGGCGGTCGGACATTGGGCGGAGGCTCACGGTTCGATCGTGGACGACGGTAGTGGCACGTACGCGAGGAACGCGGCCACGAGGATGACGGCGATCATGACGCCCGCCTCGAGGCGCACCGATCGGCGCAAGGCGTCGGGCGGCGCGCCGTCGGCGATCCTGGGGAGCAGCCGGAACCGGTGGTGGGCGCCGAACAGGACGAGGAGGGCCAGCCCGCCGAGCTTGGTGAAGACGAGCGCGCCGTACGTCGAGCCCAGCAATGCCCTGGGATGCGGCACCAGCAGTAGCGCCTGGAGCACGCCGGTGATCGCGATGGCCGTCACCGCCCCGAGGGCGACGGCGGACGCCCGGCGCAGCGCGATGCGATGCCCATCGGCGCTCGGGTCGCCGAGGACGATCGTGAGGAGCGCGCCGAACCAGAGCGCGGCGGCGAGCAGATGGACCGCGTTCGCGGGCATGGTTACCGCGGCGCGAATGGCGACCGGATGTCCGATTCCCCCACTCACGACGACCGCGGCGAGGGCGAGGACGGCGGCGAGCCGTTCCCGGCCCGCGAGCGCCGCGGCCCAGATCGCCAGCACGGTGAGGCCGACCCGGATGGCTTCGGCTCGTCCGGGTCCCTCCCGCGCGATCGCTGCGATGGCGTCGAGCGTGATCGGTGCGCCGGTGGCGTACGCCATCCACGCGAGCGCGTGGGCCGTGAGGAACAGCGGCGCCAGGCCGCCGACGGCGAGCGCCGTGCCGTGTGCCGGAGCGGCGCCGGCGGGCACGATGCCGGCGCGAAAGCTCCAGATCCCCGCCGCCGCGAGCAGGAACGCCATGGCCAGGCCACGCAGCGTCGCCTGCAAGGGTGGGGGGCCGTTCGCCTGGGCCGCATTGGCCGGTTCGAACGGAAGGTTGTGGGTGGGCGGAGCGGGGCCCAGGGTCCCTGCGCCACCCACCCAGAAGGCGTAGTCCCCCGCCACGGGGTGCCCGTCCGCGGAAACGACCCGCCACGCAACCCGGTATCCGCCGGGCGTGAGCGTGGGCGGATCCGCCAACAAGACCTGTGGGTTGAGGGTGTCGCCACGGACGGTCAGGATGATCGGCGTGCCGGTACCCGCGATCAGGGCGATGCGGGCGAGATCGGGACCGACCGGCTCGCTGAATTGCAGCCGAATCCGTGTCGGACTCTCGGGGATCGTGTCGTCCTGGGCCGGCTCGGCCGCGACGAGCCGCGCATGCGCCCGGGGGCCGGGGACGGCGGCCGCCGCGGCGCTGATCGCCGCGACGACCGTCACGACTCCCCACCGTGCGATCAGGGATGCCAACGAAGCCCGCCGTACAGCGAGCGACCATCGGCCGGCAGGAAATAGCGCGCCGCGCCGTCATCGACGCTTACCGCGGGCGAGTACACCTCGTCGGTGAGGTTGCGCACCTCCAGGAACGCCGTGGCGCCCAACGAGCGCACGGTCCACTCCCCGCGGATGCCGAACACCAACCAGCCGTCGTTCGTCACCGTGTTGGCGCTATTCACGAAGTAGCGTCCCGGCACCCATTCCACGGAGGGCCGTATGGCGAAGCCGGATGGATGACGGTAGGACAGCTCACCCTGGATGACCTGCTCCGGGGCGCCGGGGATCTCGTTCCCATCGAAATCGGCGTCGCGCACGAACTCGTAGCGCGCGAGCGTGTACGCGATGCGGAACCCGATCTCGTCACCGCCGTCCCGAGCGGTAAACGGCGCGGGGACCCGGTATCCCAGGCCAGCTTCCACGCCGAAATGCCGCGTGCGCTCGACGTTGCGGTATGTCGGAACCGTGAACGGCGCCCCGGGGAACGGTTGCACGTTCAGGTTGATGATCTCGTCACGCAGCTCGATGTCGAACAGCGAGATCTCCCAATCCACGCGCTCCGTGCCCCCGCGGGTACCGACCTCGAACTGCCAGGCGTCCTGCGCCTCGAGATCGACGAACCCAGGGACGCTGAAGCTGTTCAGCTCGAGCAGGAGCGGCGGCTCCACCGTGCGGCTGGCGTTGGCGAAGATCTGGCCGTCCACCGCGGGCAGCTCGTAGAGCAGTCCCACTTTCGGCATCACGGCGCCGAACCACCGTTCGTCCGTCTGGTCCCCGTCGCTCAGGAACTCGTCCTCGATGCGGCGGAGCGAGCGGTCGTATCGCACGCCGAGCACCGCCGTCAAGCGCGGCGTCAGCCCGAACGCCTCCTCCCCGTACACCGCGAACGTCGCCGCTTCCTCGGTCTGGTCTTTCGCGAGCGCCCCGCTCTCGCCGCCGACATTCTCGAAATGACGGTTATCCGTGTTCCCGAACGCCGTCTGGACGCCGAGGGTGAATCGATTGGTGCGAAGGCCGATGGGCGCCGTGTTCTCGTAGCGGGCCTCCGCGCCGACGTCGCGGCTCACCTGGTCGAGGACGCGGAAGATGGGATGGACGATGTCACGGAACTGCCCGTAGGGCGCCACCTCGAGCCGCTGGGTGGGCGAGAGTTGCGTGCGGAGCTGCAGGCCGACGTGGTGCAGAGAGTAGTCGCGTCCCCACCGGTTCGCCACGTTGGTGGCGTTCGCCTGCCGCGGATCGGCAGCGAACTCCTCCTGCGTCAGGGAGCCGGGCAGGTCCTCGTTCACGTGCGCGAAGAAATAGAACGTGCGCAGGTCCACCTTGGGCGAGAGCACCCAGCCGAGGTGCGCATTGACGCGGTCGCGCTCTTGGTCGGCGAAGTCGCGGTACCCGTCGAGCTGGGTCCGGGCGTAGCTCAGGTAGTAGTCGAAGGCACCCAGCACCTCGCCGGACGAGCCCTGGGCCTTGGCGAATCCGTACGCGCCGCCCTCGATGAACGCGTGGACCGGCTCTGCGTTATGGCCCGTCTTGGTATCGAGATTGATGGCGCCGCCGAGCGTGGACCCGCCGAAGCGCAGCGCGTTGCCGCCCTTGTAGACCTGGATGTTGTCTGCGGTCAACAGCTCGAGCGACTCGAAGTCGGTGAACCCGTCGGCGTTCCGATACGGCATGCCGTTGACCAGGAGGTTGACGCCGCGCAGGTGGAAGTTGTTGCGGAGTCCGGAGCCCCGGACCGAGAGCTGGCTCTCGTCGGCGGCGCCGAACCGCGGCTGGACCCAGACGCCGGGCGTGAACCGCAGGACGTCCTGGAAGTTCGCCTGCCGCGTGGCGCGCAGCTCCTCGGATTCGATCAGCGAGACCGCACCGGGCACCGCGCGGAGTCGCCGGCGCACCTCGTCCAGCTCCTCCCGGGATCCGAACACGGTCAGTCCCTCGATGGCCAGCGCGGTACGCTCGAGCACGATGCGCAGGGCGCCGTCATGCGGCACCTGGACGTCGACGTCGACGGAGCCGTACCCGAGCCGTGATACGGTCACCCGATACGCGCCGGCGGCCAAGCCGGCAATGGTGAAATGCCCGTCCACACCGGTCAGGGCGCGGCGGGTGCGGCCGACGAGAACGACCGCGTCGGCGATGGGCGCCCCATCCTCCGCCGTCACCCGTCCCGCCAGGACGGAGCCGGCCTCCTGCCCATGTGCCGGGGCGGCGAGGGGGGCGAGCAATGTGGCAAGCGAGAAAAGCACGGCGAAGGGCCGCCGCGTGATCGCGTCAAATGGTCTTGCTGGCATTTCCCTGACCTCGACGTGGTCGTCCGTTCGGATGACGTCCCCATGTGCTCCCGGCACGAGCGCGCGAGGCGCGCCCGCGGGAAGGTGTGGGCGACGAGCGAAGGCGATGTGCCGGCAGCCGCCGGCGGTCAGGTCAGGGGAGGGGCGTTGGCGAAGGGAAGGATGTGCGGGACGATGATCCGGGGGGCCTCCCGCGCCGGATCGGCGGGCCGCGTCGGGGTCGTGGGCGCCTCCCGTACGACCACGGCGGCTCCGCCCACCACCGGCAACGCCGCGACGGCCTGGCACGCGCCAAAGCAGAGGCAGGGCGCGTCGTCGTGTGGCGTGCCTCCGTCGTGCTCGGCGGGGGTGGCGTCGTGCGCCATCTCCCCGGCGTGCCCGCTGCCCGCGCGGCCATGGTGCGTGCAGCCGGTGAGGCCCAACGCTTCCACGCCGCTCCCCACGCTGAACAGCAGCGCGAGGAAGAGAGCGAGCGGGGCGTGGATGAGCGTGCGGTTCACGGTTCGTCGGGTGGTAGAAGGTTCGAGGGTAGCATTGTCTAAGGGGGAGTTCAAGGTGGCGGCAGGGGCGGCAGGGTCCGCGGAAGAGCCTGCGGACCGCCTCGACCAACCAACGATGGGCGGGCCGGTCCCGCAGACCAATGCTCGGGCCTTAACGCTGCCGCTCCTGCCGCTCCTGCCGCTCTGCCGCTCTGCATCTGACACATCGCTTACATCCGGACCGTCCGCGGCAGGAACACGCTCTCCTGCGATCCGGTATCTTTGTGGGACGATGTGGAGTTCCCGGTGGGCCGTCACGGTGCGGTCGTCCGCCGTCGCCGCGCTCGTGGCGGGGGGCGCCGTCGGGGTACGGGGCCACGGACCGGGCGGCGAGCCGGCCATCGGTGGGGCGGCGACCGCTGGGGCGGCCGCCGACGCGGGACGCCATGCTTTCTTCTTCACGCGGGCCACGTACACGGACTTCGGCGGGCGCCGATTCGGCGCGTGGAGCACCGACTATCCCAAGGCCGACCGGCAGTTCTTGATCGGTCTCAAGCACCTCACCATCCTCGATGCGTTCGAGCGCGAGAACCCCGTCCGGCTCGACGATCCGGCGCTGCGGCGATACCCCTTTCTCTACGCGGTCGAGGTGGGATACATGGCGCTCACCGAGGCGGAGGTCCGCGGGCTGCGGGGCTACCTGTTGGCGGGCGGCTTTCTCGTGGTGGACGACTTCTGGGGGACCTTCGAGTGGCAGAGTTTCGCGGCGCAGATGGCGCGCGTCCTCCCGGAATTCCCCATTGTGGACGTTCCCCGCGACCATCCGATGATGAACGCGTTCTACAACGTGGATGAGATCCTGCAGGTCCCGAACGTTTGGTTGGGACGCAGGGGCGGCCGCACCTGGGAGCGTGACGGCTACGAGCCCGCGTTGCGCGCCATCTTCGACGAGCGGGGGCGGTTGCTGGTGGTCATCAACTGGAACACCGATCTCGGCGACGCGTGGGAGTGGGCCGAGGATCCGTGGTATCCCATCCGCTTCGCCAACTTTGCGTACCAGCTCGGCGTGAACATGATCATGTACGGGATGAGCCATTGACGGTGCTCGAAGACGTCTTCGCGTTCCTGTTCAAGTACCGTCCGCTCGTGTTCGACCGCGGCGAGCTGGCGTTCGGCGCGCCGTGGCCATTGCTGCTCGGCGTCGTCGTGGCCGTGGGCGCCGCGGTGCCCATCGTCGCCTACGCGAGGACCCGGAGCGGCCTGTACCGGCGCGAGCGCGTGCTCCTGGCCGCCCTGCGCGGGGCGGCGCTCGCCGTACTGGCGTTCATCTTGCTCCGCCCCGTGCTCGTCATCGCGACCGTGGTGCCGCAAGAGAACTTCCTCGGCATCCTGGTGGACGATTCCCGCAGCATGCAGATCCCGGACATGGACGACGCTCCCCGCGGCGAATCGGTTGCCGGACTGCTCGACCCCGTCGCCGGCCGCCTCGGTCCCGCGCTCGCCGACCGGTTCAAGCTCCGCCTCTTCCGGTTCGATCGTACGACGGGGCGCGTCGAGGACGCGACGTCGCTGGCATATCTCGGGAGCGGTACGGCGCTGGGACAGGCGCTCGACTACGTGCGGCAAGAGTTGAGCGCCGTCCCCCTGGCCGGCATCGTCGTGCTGTCCGACGGCGCTGATAACGCGGGAGGCGGCGTGACCGACGCGCTCCTCCGGCTCAAGGCCGCCGCGCTCCCGGTGTATACGGTCGGTCTAGGCTCGGAGCGGTTCGCCAAGGACATCCAGATCGGACGGGTCGAGGCGCCGCAGAGCGTTCTCCAAGGCTCGGCGCTGGTGCTCGACCTGCTCGTCACACAGCGCGGGTATGCCGGGGAGACCGTCCAGCTGCAGGTGGAGGACGAAGGGCGGATCGTGGGCACGCAGGAGGTCCGGCTGCCGCGCGCCGGCGAGGCTGCCACCGTATCGGTGCAGTTCACCGCCCGCGAGCCCGGATCCCGGCTGTTTCGCTTCCGCATCCCGCCGCGGCCGGACGAAGTGGTGTCGCAGAACAACACGCGCGAGGTGTTGATCACGGTCGAGCAGGCGCCGCGCAAGATCCTCTACTTCGAGGGCGAGCCACGCTTCGAGGTGAAGTTCTTGCGCCGCGCGGTGGACGGCGACCCCAACCTCCACGTGGTCACGTTCGTGCGCCAGGCGGAGAACAACTTCCGTCGGCTCGACGTGGAACACGCCGACGAGCTGGCCGGCGGATTCCCGCGCACGCGCGAGGAGCTGTTTCAGTACCACGCGCTGATCCTCGGCAGCGTGGAGGCCGGCTTCTTCACCCGCGACCAGCTCCGCATGATCGCCGAGTTCGTCGGTCAGCGGGGCGGTGGGTTGCTCGTGTTGGGCGGCCGGAACGCGTTCGCGGCGGGCGGCTATGCGGGCACGGCGCTCGAGGACGTGCTGCCGGTGGCCCTTCCTGACGCGCCGCCGGACTCGGCGCCGCTCACCGTTCGGGTCGCGCCGACGCCCCAAGGACGGACGCACCCGGCCGTGCAGATCGATTCGAGCCTCGAGGCGTCGGCGGCCCGCTGGGACAGCCTGCCGCCGCTCACCTCGCTGCACGCGATCCGCGAGGTGAAGCCGGGCGCGACCACGCTGCTCACGGGCGACCCCGGTAGGGGCGGCGAGCGGATCGTCGTGCTTGCCCACCAGCGGTACGGGCGGGGGCGGGCGGTCGCGTTCGTGCCGCAGGACCTGTGGCTCTGGCAGATGCACGCGGACGTCCCGCTGGACGATCGCACCCACGAGACGTTTTGGCGGCAGCTGCTGCGCTGGCTGGTGAGCGGCGTGCCGGATCGCCTCACGGCGACGGCATCGAGGGATCGGGCGTCGGTGGGCGAGCGCGTCACCGTGACCGCCGAGGTCACCGACTCCGCGTTCCTGGCGGTGAACGGCGCCGACGTGACGGGCGTGGTCACCACGCCGGCCGGCGCGGAGCAAGAGGTCCGGCTGGACTGGGTGGTGGATCGTGACGGAGCCTACACGGCGGCGATTCCGGTGGACGAGCGCGGCCCGTACACGGTGCGGGTGACGGCCCGGCGCGGGGACGTCGAGTTGGGAGACGGTACGACGCATTTCCGGGGCGCCGAGCCCGTCGAGGAGTTCTTCGACGCCGAGATGCACGCGGGCCTGCTCGGCCGCCTCGCAGAGGAGACCGGTGGCCGGTTCTATACGCTGGACGACGTGGATCGGTTGCCGGAGGACGTGCGGTATACCGAAAGCGGGATCACCGTGCGGGAGACGCGCGACCTGTGGGACATGCCGATCCTGTTTCTGGCGCTGGTGACGCTCGTGGCGGCGGAATGGGGATACCGGCGGTTCCGGGGCTTGGTATGAGGGGCGCGGCCGGCGCGCTCGGGCTCGCGGCGATCTTGGCCGCGCCCTTGGCGGGGCAAACGAGCCACCTCGTCATCGTCGCGGGGTTGGACGGCGACGCGGCCCTCGGCGCCACGATGCACACGTGGGCGGCGGCGATGGTGGACGCCGCGGTGCAGCGCGGCGTGGCCGCCGAGGACGTCGTCTATCTCGCGCCGGAGCCGTCCCGCGACCCCGGGCGGATCGACGGCGAGTCGCGCAAGGAGCTGGTGGAAGCCGCACTCCGCGAACTGGCCGGCCGCGCCGCGCCCGATGCGACGGTGTTCATCGTGCTGCTAGGCCATGGGAGCCATCGCGGAGAGGAGTCCCGCTTCAACCTGCCCGGGCCCGACATGTCCGCGGCGGACTTCGCGGCCCTCCTGGACGGGTTCCCGACCCAGACCGTCGTCTTCGTGAACACGACCAGCGCGAGCGGCGGCTTCCTGCCCGTGCTGTCCGGCGCCAACCGCGTCGTGGTGACCGCCACCAAGTCGGGCAACGAGCGCAACCTCACGACGTTCGGCGGGCATTTCGCGAACGCGCTGGCGGGGGACGGCGCCGACGTCGACAAGGACGGGCGCGTGTCGGTGCTCGAGGCGTTCACCTACGCGCGCACGGAGGTCGCCAGGTCGTACGAGCGGGGCAACCGGCTGCTCACCGAGCACGCGATGCTCGACGACGATGGCGACGGGACCGGCAGCGCGGAGCCGGGCGCGTCGGCGGGAGACGGGGGCCTCGCTCGCGGCGTCTTCCTGGCGGGCGGGGTGGGCGCCCCCGTCGCGGCGGTGCCGGCCACGGACGACCCCGAGCTCCGGCGTCTATATAATGAAAGGACGGACCTCGAGCGACGCGTCGCCCTCCTGCGGAGGCAGAAAGACGACCTCGACTCCGAGACGTACGAGCGCCGTCTGGAAGCGTTGCTGCTCGAGCTGGCCATGACGAATCGGAGTATCCGGGAGCGGGAAGGAGGCGACCAGTGAGCCGCGGGCTCCGGTGGCACGTGGCGGCGGCGGTGCTGTTGCTCGGGTCGGGGTGTGCCCCGTCCGCAGGCGCGCAGGATGTCGCCGCCGCACGAGACGCTCTCGCCGCGGGCCGCTACGACGAGGCGATCCGGTCGTTCGGCACCTTGGCGCGCAGCGGAGACGTCGCGGCGGTCCTCGGGTTGATCGACGCGCTGCGCGAGACCGGGGACTACGCGGAGGCGGAACGCGTCGCGGCGGCCGCCGGCCCCGCGCATCCCAACGGGCGCGTGTCGACCGCGCTCGGAGAGATCCGCTACCTCCGGGGCGACCTCCAGGGAGCGAAGGCGGCCTTCGAGGCCGCCACGGCGGGTGCCGCGGCCGACAGCCTGGTGGCGAGCGTCCATCTGGCCGTGCTGCACCACGACCGCGGAGCGCGGGACCGCGCGTTCCGGGAGTTCGGCGCGTTCATCGAGCTGTACAACCGGAACGCCGGGCTCGGGTCGCGGGAGCTGCTGGCGGTAGCGACCGCCGTGCGGTACCTGGGCGCGCGAAACCCCCAGTTGTTCAAGGACGCGCTGCGCGCGTACGACGAGGCGGTCGCCGCGGACGCGGGCAACATGGATGCCCGCGTCGCCGCCGGCGAGCTGCTGCTCGAGAAATACAACGGCACCGACGCCCACGAGTCGTTCGAGGCGGTGCTGGCCGTGAATCCCCGGCACCCGCGGGCGCTGCTGGGGCTCGCGCGCGCCAAGCACTTCGACGGGTCCGACGAGGCGCTGGCCCTGGTGCAGCAGGCGCTTGAGGTCAACCCCAATCTCGTGCCGGCCCGAACGTTTCTCGCGCAACTGTATCTCGAGACCGAGGATTACGGCGCGGCGGTGCGTGAGGCGGAACGCGCACTCGAGGTGAATCCGTCGTCCCTCGACGCGCTCTCCCTGCTCGCGGCGACGCGGTTTCTGATCGGCGAGCGCGACGCCTTCGAGGAGCTGCGGCGGCGCATCCTGGCGTTGAACCCGCGCTATGCCGATCTGTACGCCACGCTCGCCCTGGTGCACGAGCGGAACCGCCGGTATCACGAGGCGGTGGAGTTCGCGCGCCAAGCCGTCGCGATCGACTCGACGTCGTGGCGCGGCTTCGCGCTCCTGGGCCGCAACCTGCTGCGCGTCGGGCGCATGCCGCAGGGCCGCGCCGCGCTCGAGGCGGCGTTCGACGGCGACCCGTACGACGTGTGGACCAAGAACACGCTCGACCTGCTCGACGCCATGCGGCGGTACGCGGAAACCGATTCCCGCCGCTTCCGGTTCGCGATCGACGCGGACGAGGCCGAGGTGTTGACGATCTACTTCGCGGCGCTCGCGGAGGAGGCGTACGACAGTCTCGCCGCCCGCTATGGGTATCGCGCGGAGATCCCGGTGCGCGTCGAGGTGTTCCCATCGCACGCCGACTTCTCGGTGCGCACCGTGGGGCTGGTGGGGCTCGGGGCGCTCGGCGTGAGCTTCGGGCCGGTGGTGGCGATGGACTCGCCCTCGGCCCGTGACGCCGGAGACTTCAACTGGGGCGCCACCCTGTGGCACGAGCTGGCGCACACGTTCCACCTGGGGATGAGCCGGCACCGCGTGCCGCGTTGGTTCGCGGAAGGGCTCGCGGTGTTCGAGGAGCGGCACGCACGCCCGGCTTGGGGCAGCGACGTCACCCCCGGGTTTCTGGCGGCGTTGGTCCAAGACAGCCTCCTGCCCGTCAGTCGGCTGAACCGCGGATTCGCGCGGCCGTCGTATCCGGAGCAGGTCCAGCATTCCTACTATCAGGCGTCGCTCGTGTGTGAGCTGATCGAGCGGGACCACGGGCTTGGCGCGCTGGGACGGATGCTCACGGCATACGGCGACGGCCGCTCGACGCGCGAGGTTTTCCGGACGGTGCTCGATGTCGATCTGGATGCGTTCGACCGCCGGTTCGACGCCTACCTGCGGGAACGGTTCGCAGGCCCGCTCGCCGCGGTGGGGCGAAGCCTCGAGGGACGGGCGGACGGCACGCGCATCTCGTCGCAGGACCTCCTGGCGCGGGCGCGGGGCGAGCCCGGTGACTACCTGGCGCAACTGGCCGCGGGACGGCTCCTGGCGGAGCGTGGCGACCTGGACGCCGCGGTGCCGTTCCTCGAGCGCGCCAAGGCGCTGTTCCCCGAGTACGCCGGGGACGACAGTCCCTACTGGCATCTGGCGCAGATCCACCAGGAGCGGGGGGACGTGGAGCGTGCCGTGACGGAGCTCGCCGCGTTGACCGGGATCAACGAGCGGCACATCGCCGCACTCCGTCTGCTGGCCGATCTCCGTGAGGGGTTGGGCGACGAGGCCGGGGCCGCCGAGAGCCTGGAGCGCGCGGTGTACGTCGACCCGCTGGACACGGAACTGCACGGCCGCCTGGCGCATCTCTATGAAGAGGTGGGGCGGTGGGACGGGGTGGTCCGGGAGCGGAGCGCGCTGCTGGCGTTGCATCCCGTGGACCGGGCGGAGGCGGCGTATCAGCTCGCCCGGGCGCATTTCCGCGCGGGCGATCTCCCGGCCGCGCGGGGGGCGGTACTGGACGCCTTGGAACGGGCCCCGGCGTTCGAGGCGGCGCAGGAGCTGCTCCTCGAGATCCACGCCGCCGCGCGGGGGGAGGGGCAGCCGTGAGCGTGCTGCGCATCGTGGTGCTCGCGGCGCTGGCGTTGGCGCTGGCCGCCCCCGCCTCCGCGCAGCGGCGTCAGAGCGCCGAGGAGCGGGAGTACTCGCAGTTCAACGTGCCGTACGACGGCCGATTCGCGTTCGTGCGGCTGCGGTTCGAGCCGCTGCCGGGCTTCGGCGGCGGGGGCGGGTTCTTCCGGGGCCGGGACCTCAAATGGGATCACGACTACCCGCGCGCCGAGCGGCATCTGGCGACCATCTTGAGCGAGTTGACGGTGCTCGAACCCTACATGGGTGGCTCGAACATTCTCGCCGTGGACGATCCGGAGCTGACGAAATACCCGATCGCCTACATGGCCGAGCCGGGCTTCTGGACGCTGACGGAGCGGGAAGCCACGGCGCTGCGGAACTATCTGCTCAAAGGCGGTTTCCTGATCTTCGACGATTTCGCCGGCAACCAGTGGTTCAACTTCGAGCAGCAGCTGCGGCGGGTCCTGCCCGACGCCCGGCTCGTGCCGCTCGAGGTGTCGCATCCCATCTTCCACTCGTTCTTCGACATCCAGTCGATCGACCACGTGCATCCGTACTACGGGATGCCGTCGCAGTACCTGGGCGTGTTCGAGGACAACGATCCCGAGAAGCGGCTCCTGGCTATCGTCAATTACAACAACGATATCGGGGAGTACTGGGAATGGTCGGATACCGGCTTCCTGCCGATCGATCTGTCCAACGAGGCGTACAAGCTGGGCGTCAACTATGTCGTGTACGCCATGACGCACTGACGGCCGGGCGTCGGAACGCGCCGGGCCCACACCCGTGGGGAGTGATGACGACGGAACAACCGATGCTAGCATCCGCGGACGACATCGCGCTGGCCGATCGCCTGAAGCAAGGGCGGGATCGCGTGAACGGCGAGCTTCGCAAGCTCATCGTGGGCCAGGACGCGGTGGTCGAGCAGGTGATGATCTCGCTCTTCGTAGGGGGCAACAGCCTCATCGTGGGCGTGCCGGGGTTGGCCAAGACGCTGCTCATTCGCGCGATCGCCCAGGCGTTGCACCTGAGGTTCTCCCGCATTCAGTTCACGCCCGACTTGATGCCCGCGGACATCACGGGGACCGACCTCGTGCAGGAGGATCCCGCCACCGGACGGCGCGAGCTGGTGTTCACCCCGGGCCCGATCTTCGGCAACATCGTCCTGGCCGACGAGATCAACCGCACGCCGCCCAAGACGCAGGCGGCGTTGCTCGAGGCCATGGAGGAGCACCGCGTCACGGTGCAGGGGCGGACGTATACGCTCGAAGAGCCGTTCTACGTGTTCGCGACGCAGAACCCGATCGAGCTGGAAGGGACGTACCCGCTGCCCGAAGCTCAGCTCGATCGGTTCATGTTCAACATCGTGATCGATTACATGCCCGAGGCCGACGAGTTGGAGGTGGTGCGCCGCACGACGGCTCCGCAGGAGGCCCGGCTCGAGCCGACGCTGTCGGGCGAAGACATCGTGGCGTTCCAGCAGCTGGTCCGGAAGGTGCCGGTGGCCGACCCGATGCTCGCGTACGCCGTGGAGCTGGCGCGCGCCACCCGGCCGAACCGCAACGGGGCCCTGGACTTCGTGAAGAAGTGGGTCTCGTACGGTGCCAGCGTGCGGGCCGCGCAGTACCTCGTGCTCGGCGCCAAGGCGCGGGCACTCACCCAGGGCCGGTATCACGTGGGCTTCGAGGACATCCGGGCACTGGCGCATCCGGTGCTGCGCCACCGCATCCTCAAGAACTTCCACGCCGAGTCGGAGCAGGTGTCGGCCGACGAGTTGGTGAACCGCCTGCTCGACGCCGTGCCCGTGCCGACGTCCAGGATGTGACGACCGCCACTGCGTCGCGGTTTCTCGACCCCGCCGTCCTCGCCAGGATCGACAACCTGGAGCTGCTGGCGAAGACCGTGGTGGATGGCTTCATCAGCGGCCTCCACCGGTCGGCCTATCTCGGCTTCTCGATCGATTTCGCCGAGCACCGCGCATACATGCCGGGTGACGACATCCGCCGCATCGACTGGCGGGTGTACGGGCGCACCGACCGCTACTACGTGAAGGAGTTCGAGGCCGACACGAACGCGAATTTCAGCGTGCTGCTCGACGTCTCGGCGTCGATGGACTACGTGGGTGGTGGCGCGGTGACGAAGCTCGACTACGCGCGCTACCTGGCCGCGTGCCTCACGTACTTCTCGCGCCGGCAGCGCGACCGTGTGGGGATCGTGACGTTCGCCCAGGACATCGTGGACCTGGTGCCACCTTCGGCGAAGCACCTCGACATCGTACTGCATACGCTCGATCGGGCGCGGGCGGGGGCCGCGGGACGGCTCGAGACGGCGCTGCCGAAGGTCGCCGAAACGCTGGGCCGGCGGAGCATCCTCGTGTTGATCTCGGATTGCTACGAGGAGCCGGATGCGATCCTGCACGGGGTGAGCCTGCTGCGCCACCGGGGGCACGACGTCATCCTGTTTCACGTGCTCGACCCGGCCGAGCTGGAGTTCCCGTTCGACGCCCCGACGCATTTCGAGGATCTCGAGAGCGGCGACCGCATCCCGGTGGTTCCCGAGGAGCTGCGGGACGAATACCGTGCGCTGGTGCGCCAGCATGTGGCGACGCTGTCGCAGCGGCTCCGCGAGCAGCGCATCGACTACGTGCAGCTCGACACCGGCCGGCCGCTCGACCGGGCTCTGTTCGAGTATCTGTCGCTCCGGCAACGCATGAACCGGGTCCCGTGACGTGCCGATCTCGTTTCTGACCCCGTTGTTCCTGGCGGGATTGATCGCCCTGGCCGTGCCGATCGTGATCCATTTGACGGATCGGGAGCGGCGGGACGTCGTGCGGTTTCCGTCACTCATGTTCGTGCGGCGTATCCCGCACAAGACGGTGCGACGCCAGCGGATCCGCCACTGGCTCGTGTTCGCGATGCGGGCGGCGGCCGTGGCACTCCTGGCCGTCGCGTTCGCCCGGCCGCTGCTGGAAGGCGCGCCGGGCGGGGCGGCCATGGGCGGTGCGGCCCGCCACGTGGTGATCCTGCTCGATCGCTCGCTCAGCATGGGATACGGCGATCGATGGGCGCGAGCCGTCGGTGCCGCCCGTGAGGTGATCGACGGCCTGGGCGACGACGACCGCGGCATGCTCGTGGCGTTCGCCGAGCAGGCGGAGGCGCTTACGCCTCCCGACGCCGACGCGGTCGTGTTGCGCGCGACGCTGGACGGCGTGCGGCCGTCGGACGGCGGCACGCGGTTCGGGCCCGCGGTGCAAATGGCCGGGCAGATCCTCGACGCGTCGGATCGGCAGGGGCGCGAGGTGGTCTTGATCAGCGATTTCCAGCGAACCGGCTGGAACGCCGACGAGGTGGTGCGCCTCTCCCCGGGCATCTCACTCGAGCCCGTGGACGTCGGGGGCGGAGGTGGGAATCGCGCGGTCCTGGGCGTCGAGGTGGATCACGAGCTGCGGGACGGCGTCGAGCGCGTTGCCGTGGCGGGGCGCGTGGCCAACCTGGGCGATCGGGCCGTGGGGGACGTGCGGGTCGAGCTGGTGCTGGACGGTCAGGTGGCGGCGACCCAGGCGGTCACGCTCGCCGCGCGGACCACGGCCACGGTCGCGTTTCCGGCCCATCCCGTCACGCGGACCGTACGGGCCATGGTGCGACTCGCGCCGGACTCGTTGCCCGCCGACGACGCGTTTCATTTCCTGGCGGGACCCCAGCGGACGGTGCCGGTGCTGCTCGTCGAGCATCCGAGCGCGGGGGCCGCGGAGACGGTGTACCTGCGGCGCGCGCTGGAGGTGGGCGACGATCCGCCGTTTCGCGTGGACCGCGTCCCCGCGGGCAGATTGGCGCCGGAACCGCTCCAGGGGCTTCCCGCCGTGATCGTCAACGACGCCCCGCTCGGCGATGCGGCCGGCCGGGCGCTGCGTGCCTTCGTGGAGGGTGGGGGCCGCGTGCTGCTGGTGTTCGGGCGCCGCACGGTGGCGACCCGGCCGCTCCGCGCCCTGGTGCCGGCGGCGCTGGGGCCTGCGGTCGACCGCTTGGCGGACCGCGGTGGGACGATGTCGCAGCTCGACTACGACCACCCGGCGCTCGAGCTGTTCCGCGCGCCGCGGACCGGCGACTTCACGACGGCGAGGTTCTTCCGATACCGTCGGGTGACGCCTGACACCCTGGCCACCGTGCTCGCGCGGTTCGACGACGGGGCGCCGGCATTGCTCGAGTGGGAGATCGGCGCGGGGCGCGTCCTCCTGCTCACGACCGGGCTGGACACGGAGTGGAACGACCTGGCGCTCCAACCCGTGTTCGTACCGCTGGTGCACCGCCTGGTCCGCTACCTGCGGGACGACGACGATCGGACCGCCGTGCTCACCGTGGGGCACGTGCTCGACCTGGCGCCGGTGGCGGACAGTGTGGCAGGGGCTGGTGGCGAGCTGGTGGTCGAGACGCCGGCCGGCGCTCGCGAAGTCGCGGATCCGCGAGGCGCGGGGCGGTTGTTCGCGGTGCGCGAGCGCGGCTTCTACGTGGTGCGGCCGCTCGGCGGCGGCGTCCGGGACGGGGTGACCGTTCCGGTGAACGTCGACCCGCGCGAGTCCGATCTCGCGGCGGTGGATGCCGACGAGGTGGCGGGCGCGGCCGCGGCGGGGGCGGCCGGCGAGCGGCGTGCCGTAGCAGGCTCGCTGGCCCTGAGCACCGAGGAGCGGGAACGGCGCCAGGCCCTGTGGTGGTATCTGGTGGTAGGGGTCCTTCTCCTGTTCCTCGGCGAGTCCGTCATCGCGAACCGACTGTCGCGCGGGTCCTCGCGGCCCCCGCTTTCCCAAGGAGAACGAGCACGATGAGCGACACTCCCCGCCACGCCGACCTGCTGCGCGTCGTGCGGGCCGTCCGCAATCGGTGGCGGGCCCGCGTCATCCTCCAGAACCTGGCGCTCGTCGTCGGGATCGGGGTGGTGGTGCTCCTCGTCTCGGCGTTCGTGGTCGACAAGCTTCGCTTCGCGCCTGCCGCCGTCACGATCGCGCGGAGCGTCGCGTATCTCGCCATGGGCGCGGCGGCCGTGCGGCTCCTCGTCCTGCCGCTGCTCCGCCGGGTCACCGATCAGCAGGTGGCGTTGTATCTCGAGGAGCACGAGCCCGGCCTCGACGGCCAACTGTTGAGCGCCGTCCAGTTCGGGTCCGCCGACGGCGCCGGCTCCTCCCGCGCCCTGGTCGAGCGGCTGGTGGCCTCGGCGGTCGACCGCTGCGCCGGCATGGAGGGCGGCCTCACGATCGAGCGCGAGGCCCTGCGTCGCTCGTCCGGCCTGCTGGCGGGCGCCACCGCGACCGCCGCGGCCGTACTGTTTTTCTCGCCGGGCTTCCTGCAACACGGGGCCCGCACGCTGCTGTTCCCCTGGGACCGCGAGGCCGCAAGCAGCCCCTACGCGATCCTGGTGGAGCCGGGCGACACGGTGGTGGCGCGTGGCGCCGACCTCAAGCTGGGCGCGCGGCTGCAGAACTTCGAGTCGGATCAGGCGGACCTCGCGGTGCGGTCCCAGGGCGCGTCGCAATGGGAGCGCTGGCCCATGACGTTCGACGAAACGGCGGGCGGCTTCGCCTTGCTGCTGTTCGATCTCACCGAGGGCGCGGAGTACTTCGTGGAGGCGGGCGGCGTGCGGTCGGCCACCCACCGCATCGAGGTGGCCGATCTGCCCTACGTGCGACGTATCGATCTCGAGTACCGCTTCCCCGCCTACACCGGCCTGTCGCCGCGCGTCGAGGAGGACGGCGGCGACGTCGCGGCGTTGCGCGGGACGCGCGTCCGCGTGTCGGTGACGCCCACGATCGCCGTGCCCGAAGGGGTGCTCGTCGTCGAGAGCGACACGATCCCCCTCGAGCCCGCGGTGGACGGCGCGCTGGCCGGGACCTTCACCGTGGAGGCGAACGGCTTTTACCGCGTGCTGTTCCGCACGGCGCTCGGCCAGCTCGTGGTAGGCTCGCCGGACTACCTGATCGACGTGTTCGAGGACCAGCCGCCGTCGATCCGCTTCACCGAGCCCGGCCGCGACATGCAGGTTACCGCGGTCGAGGAGGTGTTCGCGGAGGTCGTGGCCGAGGACGACTACGGCATCCGCGCGCTCGATCTGGTGTTCTCGGTGAACGGCGGGGACGAGCGCGTCGTATCGCTGTACGGCGGGGCCACGGCGCGGTCGCAGCTGACCGCGGGGCACACGTTCTTCCTGGAGGATCTGGACCTCGAGCCGGGCGATCTCGTGTCGTACTTCGCCCGGACCACGGACGCCGGACGGTCGGGCGACGGCGCCGGGGCCACCACGGACATCTACTTCCTCGAGGTGCGGCCGTTCGACCGCATCTACCGCCAGGCGGAGCAGCAACCCGGTGGGATGGGAGGGGAGGGGATGAACGGCGCCTTGTCCGAGCGCCAGCGTCAGATCGTGGCCGGCACCTTCAAGGTGGTGCGCGACCGCCGCGATCTGTCCGCCCGGGAGTTCGGCGAGCACCTCGCCACGCTGACGCTGTCGCAGGGGCGGTTGCGCGAGGAGGTGGAGACGCTCGTGGGGCGCATCGAGAACCGGCAGATCGTGTCGATCGACTCGACGTTCGCCACCATCGCCGAGGCGCTGCGTGCCGCGATGACCGCGATGGAGGGGGCGGAGGAGGCGCTGGGGCGGCGCGAGCCGGAGCCGGCGCTGCCGCCCGAGCAGCAGGCGCTGCGGCATCTCCAGCGGGCCGAGGCCGTGTTCCGCGAGGTGCAGGTGGCGCGAGGGAGTGGGGGCGGGCAGGGCGGTGGCGGCGAGGCGTCCGCCGAGGAGCTGGCCGACCTGTTCGATTTGGAGATGGACCGCCTGCGCAACCAGTACGAGCAGGTGCAGCGGGGGCGGCGGCAGGAGGTGGACGCCGCGGTGGACGAGACGCTTGAGAAGTTGCGCGAGCTGGCGCGGCGGCAGCAGCAGCAGAACGAGCGGCTGCGAGCCCAGGGCGCGCAGGGGGGTGGCGGCGGGGGCGGCGACGCGCGGCAGCGCGACCTGGCGGAGGAGGCGCAGGAGCTGGCGCGGCGTCTCGAGCGCCTTTCGCGGGAGGAATCGTCGGCGGAGATGGCGGAGACCGCCCGGGAGGTGCGGGAGGCGGCCGACGCGATGCGCCGGGCGGCGGCTGGGGAAGGGGAACGCGGCCTTTCCCAGGGTCGCTCCGCGCTCGACCGGCTGCGGGAGGCGCGGCGGTTGCTCGAGGAGGGCCGGACCACGCGGTTGGAGCGCGAGGTCCAGGACGCGTTGCGGCGCGCCGAGCGGCTGTCGCAGGAGCAGGGGGACGTGGCGGACGCCGTGGAGGAGCTGACGCCGGGAGAGCGCGGGGAGCGGATGGAACGCCTGATCGAACGCAAGGAGCGGATGGCGCAGGATGTCGAGGGCCTCGAGACTGATCTCGACCGGCTGGCGCGTGACGCGCGGCGGACGGCGCCCGACGTCGCGCGCGAGCTGCAGGAGGCGGCGACCGCGATGCGCGACGAGAAGCTGCGCGACAAGATCCTGTACTCCCGCGGGGTCGTCCAGGGGCGGTCGCCGGAGTACGCCCGCAACTTCGAGGAACAGATTCAGAGCGACCTCGAGGCGTTGGTGGAGCGATTGGGCGAGGCGGTCGACGCGGCGGGCGAGGGTGGGGAGGAACAGGGACTCGCTCGGGCGCTCGATCGCACGCGCGACCTCGCGAATGCGCTCGAGTCGCTCGATGCGCGGATTCGGCAGCGGGGCGAACGTGGCCAGCAGCAGGGCGATCGGGGAGGGCAGGGTGAAGCGGAGGACGGCGGGGCGGCGGCCGGTGGTGGTGACGGGGCACGGCCGGGGCAAGCCGAGGCGAATCCTCAGAGCGGCGACGCCGGGGGGCCGCCGCGCGGCCTCGGGCCCGGCGACCGGCGGCAGTTCCAGCGCGAGCTCGGGGAGCGGCGTGAGGAGCTGGGTGAGCTGCGGCGCGAGCTGCGGGAGCAAGACATCGACGTCGCCGAGCTGGATCGCATCCTCTCTCGGCTCGAGGCGTTGCGCGACCGACCCGCCTCGGGCGACGTCCGCGCGCTCGAGACGCTGCGCGAGGAGATCGTGCAGGGGCTGCGGGAGTTCGAGTACGGCCTCCGGCGCTCGCTGCTCGAGGGCGATGCGGAGCGCCTGCTGCTGACGGGGTCAGACGACGTGCCGCCGGGATACCGCGAGCTGGTCGAGGAGTATTACCGGCGGTTGGCGGAAGGGCGGTAGTCCGGCCCCTAGGCCGCCACCTCTCTACGCCGCTGGAACGGCCGGCGCGCGGGTGAGAGGTCGATCATCAGCGCCAGGACGATGCCGGCGATGGAAATGACGCCCCACTCGCCGCCGAACCAGTGGTGGACCACGGCGTACCAGAGCAGCGTGGTGGGCAGGAAGAAGAAGCCCAGCACCGGCCACAAGACCGTCTCGAACACGCCGGTGAACCAGTTGGAGAACAGCCACAGCAGCGCGATGACGAGGCGTGGCGTCAGCGTGGCGATGATGATCAGCAGGCAGGGCATGCGGTCTCCGCGTTGGGCGCGGTGGGGTGCCGGGCGGGGGAGGACCCCCGCCCGCGTCCCGCGACATCACACAGGGCGTCTTCCTTGGATGACCCGGATCAGCACCACCGCCACCGCCAGGAGCAGCAGGAGGTGGATGAACCCTCCGAGCGTGTAGCTGCTGATGGTCCCCAGCAGCCACAACACGACGAGGATGAAGAATATCGTCCAGAGCATGTCCTCGCCTCCTTCCTCAGCTGTAGGGTTGCTAGCCATTAGAACTTGAACAGCAGCCCAGCCGACAAGACGTAGAAATCGGCGTCCTGGTCACCGATTCCGGGCACCTCTTCGAAGTCGTAGTCGAGGAACACGTACCGCACGTCCCCCACGAGGTTCACGCGGCCGGCCGGAATCTCGAGCCCGCCGCCGAAGTGCCACCCAAACTCCTGTGAGGATTCGTTCTCGAGGAGCGGCGTGTTGAAGTCGAACGTCGTGTTGTGCCAGCCGGCGCCCACGGCCGCGTAGGCGAACGGAAACGGGTAGAGAAGTCCCGTCACCATCACGGGCCAGCTCCTGACCGTGACGGCGTCGCCGCCGAAGTCGTCGCTGCGATAGTTGATCGATCCTTCTGCGCCGAGGAACGGCAAGAACTTCAAGCGTGCCGCGGCGCCCACCATGAGCCGGCCTTCATCGGCATCCGGCGTGCGGAAGTAGCCGATCTGCGGGCCGACGGCAAAGCTGGGCTTCTGGGCCGCCGCCGTCTGCGGAGCGAGCGCACCGAGTGCGACCGCGATGGACGTGACGATCGTGAAGTTCCGCATTGTTCCCATTGTTCCCTCCCATTGTACTGGATCGGAGCATCCGTTCCGGATCGTTACACTGCCGGATCATTGGCTCCGTACTCGTCGGGGCGCGTTGCACCGGCGCGCCGACGATAGGATGCCGGAGTTATTACACCGTTAGAGAGAGTTTGCGCCGACGAAGAACGTGAGGGGGATCACGCGCGGGACGTAATCGTGGTTCCGTCCGCGGGGAAGCGGGCTAGCCCGTCACCGTGCCGTCCAGGATGTCTGCGAGTTGCGCCAACCCGGCGGCGGTATCCTCGCCGAGGGTCACGCGTAGGGCCCGACGGCCGCGCTGCCGCAGGGCCGCGAAGTCGCCGAGCGCCTGGGCGCCGATGAGCCGGCCGAATGTGGCGTCGGTTTCGGGGATGGGGAGGTCCATCGACGGCTCGTCCACCAGCTGCAGGAACAGGCCCGTGTCGGGGCCGCCCTTGTGCAACTGGCCGGTGGAGTGGAGGAAGCGGGGGCCGTAGCCGACGGTGGTGGCGATCCGCAGGCGGTCACCCAGGATACGCCGAAGCCGCTGCAACGCCTCCGACGTCTCGTTGTTGGGAGCCAGATAGGCCTGGAGCGCCACGTAGTCGCGCGGTCGCGCGGCGCCGGCCCACGAGCCGACGGCGGCGACCGCGTCGGGCGCGGCGACGCGAAGTGCCTCGTCGTCGGCGCCGGGCCCGCCGTCGCCTTGCATCGCCTTGCGCGCCAGATCCTTCGCCACCTGCACGTCGGGTTGGTCGAACGGATGAATGCCCAGCACCGCGCCGGTCACTGCCGTCGCCAGCTCCCAGCGGAACATCTCTCGTCCGAGGTCGGCCGGGTCGGCGAACCGGAGGTTGATCACCGGGTGTCCCGCCCGGGCGAGCGACTCGCGGAACGTCGGGTCGGGCTCGCCGTCGCGCGCGAGCGTCAGGAACACGAAGGCGCGGTCATCGCCGTAGTGCTCGGAGGGGAAGCGCGGCTCGTCGACGATCGGCACGAGGCCCTTGCCGTCCTTGCCCGTGCTCTCCGCCACCAGCTGCTCGATCCAGGCCGGCACGGTGGCGAGGCCGGGCGATGCACAGAAGGTGAGTTTGTCCCGTCCGGCGAGGAACAGCTCGCCCAGCGCCGCGCCCAGGCGCAGCGCCGGGTTGGCGACGGCCGGTACGTCGGGACCACTGGCTCGGGCCATTTCCTGCGCCCGTTCGATCACGCGCCGCGTGTTCGCACCGGCCAGCGCGGCCGGGACCAACCCGAACACGGACAACGCCGAGTACCGGCCGCCGACGTCGAACGGCGCCTGATAGACGCGCAGGAATCCCCGCTCGTTGGCGAGCGTCTCGAGCGGGGTGCCGGGGTCGGTGATCGCGACGAACTGCCGCCCGGGTTGCGCTGCCGCCCGCGCCACCATGCTCCAACAGGCCCTGAAGAGTGACAGGGTCTCGATGGTCGTCCCCGACTTGCTCGAGACCACGAACAAGGCGCGTGACGGATCGACGCGTTCGATCGCGGCGCGCACGGCGGTGGGGTGCGTTGTGTCCAACATGAGCAGCCGGGGGGCGCCGGGGGTGGTCTCGAGCGTGGCGGCGAACACCTCGGGTGCGAGGCTGGAGCCGCCCATGCCGAGGAGCACGATGTGGCGGACGCCCCCGGCGGACACGTCCGCGGCGAAGCGATGCAGCTCCTCCGGGGCATGGGCCATGTCGTCGGGCAGCGTGAGCCAGCCCAGCCGGTCGGTCAACTCGGGCATCGGCTGCGCGAACCACACGGTCGGGTCACCGTCCCACAGACGGGCGCCGAGGTCGTCGCGATCCCAGCGCTCGAGCCGTCGCGACACCCGCTCCTCGAGCGGGCCGAGCTCCAGCTCCGGCGGGTGGGCTCGATCGGAAGGGGCCATGTCGTAGAATGCCGCGTGCGGCGCACCGGGGCCAGAGGGGAGGGCGATCTCCAATTACCTTTTCGTATGCCCGAGTCGTGGCGCACGCGCCTGGCGCGTTGGGGGTTCAACTGGTTTCCCGCGTATCGGGGCACCGGAGGGCGGATCACCTACGTCGCGCATGACTGGCGCGAGGTGCGGGTAAAGGTGCCGCTCTCCTGGCGCACGCGGAACTACGTGGGCACGATCTTCGGTGGCAGTTTGTACGGCGCCGTCGACCCCGTCTACATGGTGATGTTCATCAAGAATCTCGGGCCGGATTACGTCGTGTGGGACAAGGCGGCATCGATCCGGTTTCGGCAGCCGGGCCGCACGACGCTGTACGCGCGGTTCCTCTTGAGCGCCCAGGATATTGCCTCGGTGCGCGACGCGCTCGCGGCGCATCCGACGCTGGAGCGGGTCTACGGGGTCGATCTCACCGACGCTGGCGGCACCGTGCACGCGTCGGTAGAGAAGACGCTGTATTTCAGGAAGCGGACGAGCTAGGAATTGCAGATTGCAGATTGCAGATCGGCGATTGGCGATTGGCGATTCGCGAGCGGCGATTCCGCGGGCACCCATGCGTCGTCCAATCTGCAATCGCCGATCTGCAATCTGCAATCTGCAATCCACTGATCCCTACGGCCGCCACGCGTATCCCACCTTCAAGAAGAAGCTCCGGCCCGTCTGTGTGAGCGCGGTGCGGTCCAGCTGTTCGTCGGTCAGGCCGAGGCGGTCGTCGGCGTAGCCGAGGAACAGGGCTGTCTGCGGGTTCACCTTGTACGAGAACAGCAGCTGGGAAAACAACGACCGGCGCTCCACGCTCACCGGGGCCTCGTGCAACGTCGGATTACGGTCGGTATCACGGAACTGCGTCACCACGCGCACGAAGGTGCGCGGGTTGAAGTTGTAGACCGCGCGGAGCTGGGAGATGTTCGCGGTGAAGATCTCGCCTTCGTTGACCGACAGCCGCGAGACGGTGTGCCGCAACTGCAAGTCGATATGCCGCCCGAGGCGAAGCTGCACGAGCGGATTGGCTTCGACGCGGAACGCCTTGCGGGCGTTCACGAAGTCGATGGCGTCGCCAACGTTGCCGGAGATCTCGAACAGCAGCGTCCCGGTAGGCCGGATCGCGAAGCCGCTCCACAACTGCACCAGCTCGTGGACCTGGCCGGCGAAGAACTCCCGCTTCATGTTCGGGTTGAGCCAGAAGCTGGTCTGGGCCGGACCGTCGAACCATCCGTTGAGCCACAAACCTTGATTGGTGAGGCGGCCGCCCACGTTCTCGAAGTTCCAGCCACCCCCCTCGATGCCGAGCTGGGTAAAGAAATCTCCCGAGCCGCCCCAGAAGCGACGCCCGGCCCAGACGTCGATGCTCCGCACGTCCACCTGCTGTACGAATCCCGCGTCGGCGCGAAAGCCGCCGTTCTTGACTTGGCCGAAGACGGTGCCGAACCAGTTGCGCGTGTTGTAGTCGAACCGGAGCTGAGCGCCGTCGCCGCCGAAGCGGCGCTCCGGTTGGTCTCGTTCCGCGGCGACCGCGTGGGGATAGCGGGTATCGGAGCGGAGGTACTGGGCGCGGACGGTCAGCACGGCAAGCGGGCGCAGGAACATGTCGATACCAGCCACGCGGTTGTGATAGTCCTCGCCTTCGCGGCCGGTGTACAGCAGCCCCACCGTGCCGGAGGCCCCCACGTCGCGGCGTATCCGGGCCACCGCGGTGAGCACCCGCTGGTCCAGCGTCGTCGTCGACGATCCCTGGTTGCCCGGAAGCAGGAGGTTGTTGACGTCGTCCAGGGCGACCATGGTGCCCAGGGCGTGTGCGCCGAGCTTCCCGGTGAGCTTCGTGCCGGCAATGGGATCGGCGATGGTTCGGGTGAAGACCGCTTGGACCGGCGTCGAGAAGAAGTCGCCGCCCTCGAGAAAGAACGGGCGCTTTTCCGGAAAGAACAGGGCGAACCGATTGTTCACGTCGAGTTGCGCCACATCCGCCTCGACCTGCGAGAAGTCGGGGTTGACGGTGCCGTTCAACGTGAGGTTGGGGGTGATTCCCCAGCGGACGTCGAGTCCCGGGTCGGCGGCGACGCTCCCCGTCTGCAGGTCGCCGGCCGGAAACTCCGCCTGTCGGTCGGTGCGGGAGCTGGTGAAGGTCGGGTTCAGCTCGAGGTTCACGCCGGGTGAGAGGCCGGCGATGCCCGTGAGGAGGTTCGCCTGGCACAGCCGGCAGCTGTTGCCGCGGTCCCACGCCATCGACTGGATCTCGACGCTCTGACTGCGGGGCCATTCGCGGAGGGCGAAGAACCCCCACGTCTGCACGGCGTCGCCGGCGGGGAAGCGGAGCGAGCGGAACGGGATGGCGGCCTCGACCACGTAGCCGCTGTCGGTGATTCTCCCGGACGAGTGCCAGATCGCGTCCCACGAGTCGTCCCACCCCTGCTGCTCGTCGAAGCGGGCGTCGCGCTGCACGCCGAGGGCCGACACGCTGAACTCGAACGATCGGCGGGCATCGTTGAACGGATCGAACGCGATGCCTACCCGGTCGTGGCCCAGGATGTCGTCGCGATCCGTGATGAATGCGCGCAGCGCGTCCGGCCGGGGATCCGCGGCGACGCACCCGAAGTACAGGTGTTCGTCGTCATACGTCAGCCAACACGTGGTGGATACGGGCGCGGGCGCGTTGTCGCCGGGCCAGGTCTCGTACGGCAGCGGGACCTGGACGGCGTGCGTCCAGGCCGGCTCGTCGAGCGTCGCGTCGATACGGATATCCGCGTCGGTGCGCACGATCTCGAACACCGAGCGGGCGGGCCGGGACTCCACGGCGGTGTAGGCCTGGTCGGCGACTCGAGCGGACGACGTCTGGGCGGGGAGCGGCCCCACGGAGAGCGGCAGCGCGGCCAGCGCGGCGAGGAGGAAACGGCGCATGATCGTCGGCGTCCAATCGGCGAGAGACGGAGCGCCAAGGTACGGTCACGCGAACCGTGGGTGGTGATCGTGGAGTCGGTATGCGGTACGGGTCCCGTTGGGGGCGTGTAAGCGGTGCGTAACCGGAGCGTCGGGAAATCATCGCCGCGGAAGCGGCGAAACGGTGCGGTGGGTGGGCCGGGAAATGCGTGGTCCCGCTCGCCCCTCCCTGCGAGGTCTTTGCCTGGCGGCAAAGCGCCCAACGCCACCGCACCAAGACGCCCAGCCACGGGTCCGAGCGCTTCAGTCCGCGGGACAAGCTAGGGCCGGAAGGTCACGGCGTGGTGACGCCTACGTCAGCGTTCGGTATGAAACCCGTCGGTAGGGCGTCAGGGCGGTGTCAAGCGAGCGTTTCACGCTTCGATGCGGTAGCCGACCTTGCGGACCGTGAGGATGTGTCGCGGCGTCGATGGCGTGTCCTCCAGCTTCCGGCGCAGTTCCGCGATGTGCATGTCCACGGTCCGGGTCATCACCGCCGCGCTGTAGTCCCAGACCTCCCGCAGGAGATCCAGTCGCGACGCGACCGCGCCGCGACGTTTGATCAACGCGTACAGCAAGTCGAACTCCTTGGGCGTGAGCGACACGGCTTCTCCACGCCGGCGAACCGTGCGACTCGCGACGTTGACCTCCACGTGCGCGCCGATCCGCTCCACGGCCGCTTCCGGATGGCCGTTCGGCGCGAGTGCCGCCCGGCGCAGCAGGGCCTTCACCCGGGCGAGCAGCTCCAGCAGGCCGAATGGCTTGGTGACGTAGTCGTCTGCGCCGGTTGTGAAGCCCAGCACCTTGTCGGACTCCTCGCTGCGTGCCGTCAGGATCAGGACCGGGACGTGGGAACCGTGGCCCCGCAGCGCGCGGAGAACGCGGTAGCCGTCCATGCCCGGCAACATGAGATCGAGAATGATGAGGTCGGGGTGTAGGCGGCCGGCTTCGGACAGGCCGGTGGGGCCGTCCTCCGCGACGCCGACGTCGTAGCCTTCCACCTCGAGCGCCGTGCGCAGCCCGAAGGCGAGATCCGGATTGTCTTCCACCACGAGGATCTGCGTCATGTCCGAGCCTCCTCTCCCGCCGCCGCGTCGTCCGCGGCGAGCGCGTCGTCATCGACCGCGCCACCGCGCCGTGCGCCGCGGATCTCGACCACGAAGCGCGCGCCCCCGTTCGGCGCGTCCCCGACCTCCGTCGTGCCGCCGTGGAGCGCGACCAGCTCCTGTACTACGGCGAGGCCGATCCCGCTCCCGCCCACGGCGGCGTTGACGTCGCGCTCGAGCCGCCGGTACGCGTCCCACACCCGGATGCGGTCGCTCTGGGGGATGCCCGGGCCCTGATCGTCGATCGTGATGCGCAAGCGGTCGCCGACGAGTGTGGCGCGCAGCGTCACCGTCTGGCCCACCGGCCCGTACTTCACCGCGTTGTCGAGGAGGTTGAGCACGACCTGGCCCAACGCGCCCCCGTCCACCGACACGCAGATGCCCTCGTCGATCTCGGTGCGCAGCTCGACCTTGCGCGCGTTCGCCAGGGGGCGGAATCCCTCCACGATCTCGTCGAGCAAGGGCCCGAGGTCGATCTCCTCCCGGGACAGGCGCGCGGTCCCGCGGCGCACCCGTGAGAAATGCAGCACGTTCTCGACGAGGTGCGTGAGCCGGCGGGCCTCCTGGTTGATGATCTTCGTGGAGCGCACGCGCTCGTCGTCGGTGCGGAGCCGTCCGGTGTCGAGCAGCTCCGCGAACATGCGGATCTGCGCCAGCGGCGTTCGGAGCTCGTGCGAGACGCCCGAGACGAAATCGTCGCGCAGCCGCGCCAGCTCCCGTTCGCGCCGCAGCTGGACGATGGTCGCGACGCCGACGCTCGTGGTCAGCAGCAGTAGCCCGATGAGCAGCGGCACGCGGGAGCGCGGAAGCCCGCCAATGACCAGCGCCTCGGCGGCCTCGGGCCGGAGCGACGCCGTGACGGCGAGATCTCCGTACAACTGGCCCACCGTGTCCCGCGCGGCGAACCGCTCCGGGTAGCTCACGGGCGACGCATACACCTTGCGCCCATCCGCCGTCACGACCTTCACGTACAACAGCGAATCGTTCGGCTGATCGCCCGCGATGGCGGGCGGCAGCAGGGGCTGCTTCATGACCCACTTGGCGAGAAGGCCGGCCAGGTCGTCGAACTCGAGGTGGAATCCGTAGGCGGCGATCGGCTCGCCCAGAGCGTCGCGCACGAGTTGAAAGGCGACCACGTCGGATCGGCCCGTGATCGGGCCGGCCAGCATGGTCGAGTAATAGCGCGGCGCCTTCTGGGCCAGGACCTTCACGGTATCCGCCAGCCACGAGAGGAACCACGTAGGCACGTCGCACGGCGTCGTCTGCACGGCGCCATCGCGAAGGTCGACGCTGAAGTAGAAGGCGATGTCGTCGAGCTGCGGGCAGGCCGGACACTTCCACTCGGGCACCGTGGCCTGCACCCATGCCGGGAGCGGCAGGTGCTCCCGACCGGTGGGGGCGGAGACCTTCTCGAGCGGCCACAGGGCGTACTCGATGAGCCCGGTCAGCGCCACGCGCGCCCGGCGCGTGTACTCCCACGCCGCGATACCCGCGTAGTCGCGCAACGTACTCTCCGCGGTGGCGCGGTGCGAGCGGTACGCGTCCTGTGCCTGATAGGCGAGCGCGGCGGACAACGCGATCGTCAGCAGCAGGAGGATGTACAAGAGGGTCCCGCGGGGGCGGGCCGGATGTCGGCGTCGCAGCGGCAGATTCTCCTGAGGTCGTCCCACCCGCTCGTCAAACGCGCCCGCGGGTCGTGCACATCGGCGGGGCTGGCACCGTGTCCGAGAGTAACGCGGCTCTCGAACACGAGCAAGCGAACGGGGTCGCGTGGGGGTACGGAGCGTGTAAGGAACTCGTAAGAGGTGGTGGGGCAGTGGGTTGGGGGCAATGGCGGATGGCGGATGGCGTATGGCGTGTAGCGTATGGCATATGGCATATGGCGTAGGCCGGTGGCGCGTACCGCGGAGCACCGGCAACTGTGTACGACGGCGGGAAGCCGCTCGACACCGACACACGGGGTGATATGCGATAATATTCGCCATCAGCCATACGCCATCCGCCAACTACACGGAGCGACCCATGCCCTCCAAGGCCGTCGAGAAGGGGATCAACCAGCAGATCGCGATGGAGTTCTACTCGGCCTACGTCTATCTCTCCATGTCCGCCTATTTCGATGCGGAGAGTTATCCCGGCTTCGCGCATTGGATGCGGCGGCAGTACCAGGAGGAGATCGCGCACGCGGAACGCCTCCTCGATTTCCTGCTGCACGTCGGCGCGCCGGTCGAGCTACACGCCATCGACAAGCCGCCCCGCGACTTCAAGGGGCCGTTGGAGGGAATGGAGCAGGCGCTGAAGCACGAGCAGAAGGTCACCACCGCCATCCATGAGCTGTATGAGCTCACGATCGCCGAGAAGGACTATGCGACTCAGCTCCAGATCCAATGGTTTATTACCGAGCAGGTCGAGGAAGAGCGCACGGTGGCCGACATCATCGCGCAGCTCAGGATGGCGGGCGACAGCGCAACGGCAATCCTGATGATCGACCGGCGGTTGGGGGAGCGGGGCGGGAGTTAGGGGCACGGGTTGGGGATAGGTCTCAGGTCTTGGTTGGGTGGTAGGGCGTAGGTCGCAGGTCGGAGGGGGTCGCGCGGAGTCACGCCTCGCATCGGCGATTTTCATGGGCCATGGCGACCAGACCGCTGCGAACCTGCTCCCGAATTCCTCAGACCCTAGACCTCAGATCTTGGACCTCAGACCCTACCCCATCCACTCCACCAGCCCCGCCACATCCCGCACCACCGCGTCCGGCCGCGCACCTCCTGCCGGACGCTCCCCCAACCGATTCACCCATGCCACCGGGATCTCCAGCTCGCGCGCCGGCACGACGTCGTGGAAGTAGCTCTGTGCGGCGTGCAGCCACCGGGCCGGGCCGATCCGCTGCCGCGCGGCGAGGAAGTGCGCGTGGGCGGGCTTGTACGCGCGTACCTGTTCGGCGGTGACGATGAGGTCGAACGGCACCCGGAAATGGCTCAGGGTCTCGCGCAGGAGATCGTCGTCGACGTTCGACAGGATGCCGAGACGGTAGCCGCCGCGATGCAGCGCTGCGAGGCCGGGATTGACGTCGGCGAACGGTCGCCACCGGGGGAGACTCGCGGGGAGGAACGAGGCGCGGTCGGCGTCGATCCGCCATCCCACGCGCTCGGCGGTGCGCTGCGCGGCGATCGTGAGGACGTCGCGGTACGTGCGATACCGTTCCGCCTGCACGGCCGGCTCCACCGCGGCGTAGGCGTCGAGCACGCGCCCGGCGGCGAGCGTCACGCCGTCCTCGCGGGCGGCCTGGACGAACGCGTCGCCGATCCCCTCGCGCCAGTCGATGAGCGTCCCGTAGCAGTCGAACGTGACGCAGTCGAACGCGGTCGTCTTGCTCCTCCGTCCATGCATGCCAGGCGGGCCGGGGAAGCTCGGCCCACTGTTGCGCGGGTGCATCGGTTGGTGGTGACCGGGCGCTCGCCCGTGAGCCACCGGGTCCGGGCGGCGCCGCACACGCCGGCCAGCCGCGGGCCCGCGCGGCGCTCCGATCCCGTAATCTATTGCGTCACAGAGAGATAATCGCCTTGGCGACCGTCCCGTCTTGTACGTCTCGTACCCCGCGCCACACGGCATGCTTGGTGCACTCGGGCGGTGTGAGCGCATGAGCATCGCCACCGCATTCGACCCACTGAACGCCCTCATGAGGGCGCAGCCCGAGCGCCCGCCGGAGCTCGGCGCGGTCAACCTGCGGGTCCTGACGCCGTTTCAGCGCGCGCTCCTCGTGATCGATGGCACGGTCACGAAATTCATCGAGGCGTACGTCATGGAGCCGGTGGACATCCGCCTGCTCGGTCGGGAGAGCACGGTGCTCCCCGGGCATCATCAGTGGCTCGACGCCGCGGCAGGGACGGAGCTGTCGCTGCGCCAGGTGCTGATCGAGGGGCGGTACAGTCGGCGCCCCTACGTCTACGCGGTCTCTCTGGTGGTGCCGGAGCGGCTGCCCGCCGATGCCCGCCGGCGGCTCGATGAGGAAGGAGCGGGGATCGGGAGAGTGCTCGGCGAGACCGGGATGGAGACCCGCCGCGAGATCCTGTGGTACGGCCGCGAGCACGCCCGCGACGTCCCCGAGGACGTGGCGCGGCGGACAGGTGGGGAGTTCGTGAGCCGCACGTACCGCATCATCGCCGGGGGGCGCCCCATCGCGCTGATCAATGAGAAGTTCCCGTTCGAGATCGATCGCCAGCCATCGCATGACTGAGGGAGAGGTGAACCGTGGTCGCGTCGTTGCATGAGATCTTCCCCGCGGCGGGGGCCGGAAGCCCCGGGCCGGTGAATACGAGCTACCTCGACCCGTTCCTCGAGACATTGGGCCGCGAAGCCCTGCGGCAGGTGCAGCTCAAGAAGCTGCAACTGATGCTGGGGCCGGTCCTGGCGGGCAACGCGTTCTACCGCAGCAAGCTCCGGGCGGCCGGCCTGTCCCGCGCCGAGGAGCTGCGCACGCTCGACGACCTGCGCCGCCTGCCGTTCACGACCAAACGGGAGCTGTCGGCGGACCAGACCGGGACGCCGCCGTACGGCACGAACCTCACGTTCCCGCGCGAGAAGTACACGCGGATCCACCAGACCTCCGGCACCACCGGCGAGCCGCTCCGCTGGCTCGACACCGAGGAAAGCTGGAACTGGTGGGCCCGATGCTGGGCCACGGTGTACAAGGCGGCCGGCGTCACGGACCGCGACCGCATCTTCTTCGCGTTCTCGTTCGGCCCGTTCATCGGCTTCTGGAGTGGCTATCAGGGCGCGCAGCACATCGGCGCGCTCGCCGTGCCGGGCGGGGGCATGTCCTCCTACCAGCGCGCCAAGGCGATCCTGGACCATGACATCTCGGTGCTCGTGTGCACTCCGTCCTACGCGCTGCATCTCATGGAGGTTGCGGAGCAGGAAGGCATCACGCTCACGGACTCCAGCGTGAACATCACGATCCAGGCCGGCGAACCCGGGGCCAGCGTACCCGGGACGAAGGAACGGATCGAGAACGCGTGGGGCGCGCGCTGCTACGACCACGCCGGCGCCACCGAGGTGGGGGCGTGGGGCTTCGAGTGCCAGGCGCAGGCCGGGATCCACGTCAACGAGGGCGAGTTCATCTGCGAGATCATCGACCCGGCCACCGGGGAGCCCGCCCAGGAAGGCGAGCTGGTGATGACCAACCTCGGCCGTACGGGCATGCCGATCATTCGGTACCGGACCGGCGACCGGGTCAGGGCGCATCCCGCCGACTGCGAGTGCGGCCGGACGTATCTGCGGCTCGACGGCGGCGTGATCGGCCGGATCGACGACGTGGTCATCGTGCGCGGCGTGAACGTGTTCCCGAGTGCCGTCGAGAACATCGTCCGGCGATTCCCGGAGGTCGGCGAGTTCGCGGTCGACGTGCACCGCCGCAAGGAGCTGGACGAGATGGAGATCCGTATCGAGGTGCGGGGCGGCGCGCCCGAGCAACTCGCCGCCGCGGTGGCGCAGGAGCTGCGCGCGGGCATCGGCATCCGCGCCAAGGTGGAGCCCGTGCCCTTCGGCACCCTCCCGCGGTTCGACCTGAAGGCGCGGCGGTTCACGGATCATCGCGGATGAGGAGCTGATTCGATGGTCATCGTCATGAAGTCCGTCGCGTCCCAGCGCGACATCGACTACGTGGTGCGGCGGGCGCAGAGCCTCGGCCTCAAGGCCCACATCTCCGCGCAGAACGGGCAAACGCTCATCGGGGTGACGGGCGACATCAAGGGCCTCGACCCGAAGTCGCTCACGGGCCTGCGTGGGGTCGAGCAGGTCCGCGCCATGACGCGGCCGTTCCGGCTCGCGAGCCGGGAGTTCAAGAGCGAGCGGACGGTGGTGACGGTGCGAGGGCGGGAGGTGGGCGGCGACGGTATCGTGATCATGGCGGGGCCGTGCTCGGTGGAGACGCGGGACCAGATCGTCCGGACGGCTGCGGGCTGCGCCGAGGCGGGCGCGACGTTCTTCCGGGGCGGCGCGTTCAAGCCTCGGTCGTCACCCTATGCTTTCCAGGGCCTCGCCGAGGAGGGGCTCGCGCTGCTGGCCGAAGCGCGGGAGCTGACCGGGATGCCCATCGTGACCGAGGTGCTCTCCTCGGAGCAGGTGCCGCTGGTGGCGCAGTACGCCGACGTGCTGCAGATCGGCACCCGCAACATGCAGAACTACATGCTGCTCCACGCGGCGGGGGAGACCGGGATGCCCGTCCTCCTGAAGCGGGGCATGATGTCGACCGTCGAGGAGTTTCTCTTGAGTGCCGAGTACATCCTTTCGCACGGCAACCCCAACGTGCTGCTGTGCGAGCGGGGGATTCGCACGTTCGAGACGTACACGCGCAACAGCCTCGACATCAACGTCGTGCCGGCGCTGAAGGAGCTGAGCCACCTGCCGGTCATCGTGGATCCCAGTCACGCCACGGGGAAGGCCAGCCTGGTGAAAGCGGTGAGCAAGGGGGCGATCGCGGCGGGGGCGGACGGCCTGATCATCGAGGCGCATCACGATCCCGAGCGCGCGTGGTCGGACGCCTTCCAGACGATCTCCATCCCGCGGCTCGCCGAGTTGACCGACGAAGTGGACGCGATCGCGCGGGCGGTAGGCCGCGCCGTAGTCCGCGAACCCCTCGCCCAATCCACGGCGTAAACAGCTGACGTGCCCGCCCGTCTCCGTCGCCTCGGCGACAGTGAGCCGAGCCGCGGCTTCAGCCGCGATCACCCCACCTTGAACCGCCTCGCCTTCAACTCGTAGCGCGGCAGGCTTCCCGCCTCCGCGATATCCACCCGCGGCCGCAGGCTCAGCTGGCGGTGGATCCGGCTCTGGAGCGCCTGCGCCGTCCGCGCCGGGCTCTCGCCGATCACTTCGATCCTCACGGCCAGCTCCGCCATCTCATGATGGCGCTCCACGGTGACCTCGAACTCCGTGATCTCGGGGAACTCCCGCACGAGGTTCTCGAGCGCGGACGGGAACACGTTGATGCCGCGCACCACCACCATCCCGTCGATCCTCCCCTTGACTCCCCCCCGCAGGTAGGCCGTGGACCGCCCGCACGGGCACCCGCCACGTACCAGGTCCACCAGGTCGCCCGTGCGGTAGCGGAGCAAGGGGCTGCCGGCGCGCCCGAGATTCGTGAGCACCAGCTCGCCCGACTGCATGGCGCCGGGGTCGGTGGGAGCCGGCTCGAGGGTCTCGGGGTCGATCACCTCGGACACGAACGCCAGCTCGTTGACGTGCATGTTCGTCTCCACCCCACACCCGAACCCCCAGGCGCCCACCTCCGTGGCGCCCGCGTGGTCCACGCACCGCGCACCCCACACCTGCTCGATCCGCCGCCGCACGTTGGGCACGCTGGCGCCCGGCTCGCCGGCGTGGATCGTGAGGCGGACGGCGCTCGCGGGGAGGTCGTAGCCCTGCTCGGCGGCCAGCTCCGCGAGGCGGAGCGCATAGGTCGGCGTGCTGACCAGGACCGTCGCCTCCAGCTCGAGCAGCGTTTCGAGGCGCTGCTTGGAGCTGAGGCCGCCACCCGCCAGCATCAGGAGCCCGAGCTGCTGCCCTGCTTCGAACGCCGTCCAGAACCCCACGAACGGACCGAACGAGAAGGCCACGAACACCCGGTCGTCCGCGCGCACGCCCGCGGCCCGGTACACCTCCTTCCAGCAGTCGAGCCACCACTGCCAGCTCTCGGGCGTATCGAGCCACCGCATGGGCCGGCCGGTTGTCCCCGACGTCATGTGCAATCGCGTGTAGCGCTCGATCGGGTACGTGAGATTCCGGCCGAACGGGGGGTGGGCGGCCTGGTCCTCTACCAGTTCGTGCTTGAGGGTGAACGGCACCCGCGACAGGTCGGCGAGGGTGAGGGGGCGCGACGCCGCGAACCCGACGGCGGCGAGCTTTTCCCGGTAGAACGGATTATGGGCGAGGATCTCACGGATCAGCTCGTCGAACGCCGAAGCTTGGCGCCGGGCGACCTCCTCACTGGATGGGCTCTGGTTGGTCGACATGATGCCAGGAAGTTGATGGTCGGTGCATCGATCGGCCAGCGGCGGCTCGGCGCCTGCGGCCACGCGTGCTGAAGCACGCCGGGGCGTTGGAATGTGCTCGCCCAGGCATTGGACGCGACCGTGTTGCTGGCGGTATGATCGTGGGGCGGGCGTCCGACTCAGGAGGAGGGTCGTGAGATGGAGGCTTCCCGCATCCTGTTGTGGCAGC
>Ga0302046_10000447_pt1 | contig 42322 bp, 33 predicted proteins | sample RVTome_11_FD_200261 | JGI IMG/M metagenome (GOLD analysis project Ga0302046, IMG submission 200261) | Soil microbial communities from uranium-contaminated site in the Upper Colorado River Basin, Wyoming, United States - RVT147D111 (version 2) ...
GATCAGCCGAGAGAGCATTCGCCGGTTTCTAAAAAAAACTGCCTCAAACCCTGGCGTAAGCTGATGTGGTGTATTGGCCAACTGACCGAGGAATATCGGAGCCGGATGTATGGCCTACTCGACCTCTACGCTTTGCCCTATCAGAAGCGGGAACCGGTGGTATGCCTTGATGAGAAGAGCAAGCAGATGCTTAAGGAAACCCGCACCATTGGCATCCTGGAGCGGCAATGTCTGGGGCGGCGTCTGAAGGATCAGGCAACGATCACGCTTGAAGTGGCTGCTTGGCAGCAACGACGCAACACCGACCGTTGCGGCATCGCATGGAGCTTCACTCGCCAAGATGCGGATCTGAAACTGGGTCAGCATTATGTTTCTTAATTAACGTGTCATTATACTAGGTTTTTGTTGGAAGTGCCTCCCAAGTCCCTGTATCCCCCAAACAGGAAATTAAACCTGGAGCATTGTTGGGTCTAGACACTTTAAAAGACCCTCCGATTTTATTGGGTTCCAGGGTCCCCGTAAAATGAATATCTACCCCTGATAAAACTAAAATATTTAAATCATCCATTGCCTGGGCTTTTATCGAAATTTGATCATTGGAAATCGTTTCGGTGAATGGCTGAAGTTTTATTTTTGAGCAAGGGATAGGAGTAGGTGAAAGGGTTAAAAAACCATCCACTTCAACTTCGTTCAGGGGTGTTTGGGGTGTGACTGAAATAAATTTGAATGCCATGTTCAGGATGCTTAGACTATTTTGATTAGACCAGGTTCCCTCCCATTCCCCCAGGATATTCAGGGGAGGACCAAAAAGGTTGTTAAACGATTCTGCAGGTGGAATCGAATTCGTTACACTCCATGTTCCTTTATTTCCATCGCAAATTCCACCCCCTATAATCTCAAACGTTCCTGTGATCTGGTTCCCCCCCACAGTACCCACCAAATGGATATCTCCAATAGAATTTAGGTAAGGAAGGTTTATTTTAATTTCTTCGCCTGTTACCCTTTGGTCAGAAAAAGTGATTGGGGTATCCTTAAAACAATTATTGTTTTTGAGGGCAATATCCCCTGAAATTTCAACGGCACCATTAGGAGTTCTGCCATTTTGGGTTTTTGAAAAAATTACGGCCCGATTCACATTGATGTTTAGCGCTGTGGTAATGCCTGTTGCTTTATTAAATACCTGTCCATTCCAATCCCCGAATAGGTTAGCGGGTTTAGCCGCGGAACCTTCTCCTTGATTGACGTTGGGATCCCCTCCACCTTCACTCCCGCAACCTGTCAGAAATCCAAAAATTATAAACAAAATTAATAGTTTAGGCATTGGAAACCTTTTATCCCCCGGTAAAAACGATATTCCATTTTAACCTTTTCTTTATCACAATTGCATAATTATTTATTAAGTTATCTAGGGTCTCCTCGTATGGGTATACCTCTTATACTAACAAAAACATGGGTATGCCGCACAAAAAAATGGGGTGAAATTGTATGTTTTTTAAAAAGGAAAGATCTGGGATAAAAGGTGGGGTGTAGGTAAAAAAAATGAAATGAATGATTCCCTTAAATTAAAATCGGTTTAGAAAATTTTTTATGCTCTCTTTTTTCTAAATTTGTGCTTTCATTTTTCTGAGTCTTTCACGGTTTTCTTGAAGCTTGGGAAGATGATATTTTTCATCAATTCGGATCACTTCGGTGAGAACTTCAATCGCTTGGGTTTTATTTCCCAGATCTTCATAGGCTGATACCATATGATAGAGTGCCGAGGCTCGGCCCATTTCGTAGCCTATTTTTTTTGCAAGGTTCAGAGAGTCCTGGCACGCTCCTAATGAAAGGTCTGGTTTTTTCATGAGTAAATAGGTTTTTCCGATACTTGCCAGAATAGAGGACTCCCGGATAGCATCGGACGTTCTTCTGGAATGTTGTATTCCGGTTTTAAAGAAGGAGAGAGCTTCTTCAAATCTTTTTTGATCCCGTGTCAGAAGGCCCAAGTTTTGATACAGCGTGGAGAGACCCTGACTGTCTCCCAAACGCTCCAAAATGTCCTTTCCTTCTAAATAGTAAGCCTCTCCCCGTTCCCTATTTCCCGCATCCGCGTGGAGGTTTCCCATATTGACTAAGGTTCTACCAATTCCCCACTCATCCTCCAGATCCGAATAGATGCTGAGGATTTCTTTGTAGCATAGGGTCGCTTCCTCCAGTTTTCCCAATGAACCATAGACATTTCCCAAATTTCCCAATGTGGTGGCAATTTCTCGGGGACGGTTAGCGTCACGGTAGACCTTTAATGCCTTTTGATAATACGTAAGGGCCTCACTGAGATTCCCCTTTTGAAAAAATTCATTCCCTTTTTGATTCCATAGATCTTGCATAAAGGTTTCCCTTAATAAAAAACTTTTTAAAGTTAAATTGAAATAGGATTCAATGTCAATGTTCCCATGATTATTTGGCGTTGACGTTATGAGGGTCTTAAGCGTATGTTCAGCGATAGAAAGATTTATTTCAAAAATGATGAGATCCCTTAAAAAATTTCCATTGTTTCTTTTGGTCATTCTAACCCTTCCTTTAGGGGTGCCTCAAGGGTCTTTGTCAGATGAGCCGATTTCAAGAAGTTTTGGAAAGCTCTCTTTGGGAATGACCTTATCAGATTTGACCGCCAAGGTTAGAATTCAGATGATTGAGGATACGGTAGAACTTTTGGAGGAAGAGAAATTTTATTATGTTCCATCTGTTTCCGCAAGGCCGGGGATCGAGGGGGTTTACTGTCTTTTTTACCGTGACAGGCTTTATCAAATTGTGATTCAGTATAATGCCAGTTATACGGACAAGATCCGGTGGAAGGATTTTGTTTCCGATCACCTTCAACGATACGGGAAGGCGTCCAAAGAAAAAGAAGGGGAAATTCCTATTGGTTCCGTTTTGGAAAAAATGGCTCCCTTTGCAGTCAAAGCCATCAAATTGAATGGGTTTTTAAAATTGAATCGGGCAATGGTGTGGAACGATTCATCTACGTCTTTGGGCGCTTTTGAGGGAAAGGTTTCATTTGTGGGGAAAAAATTTTTTCATGGGCCACCCCCAGTTCATCCCAACAATGAACAGAAGGTGGAAACCCATTATAATGTGATTTTCAGTGACAACGCAGCATTTATGAAGGTTCCCAAGAAAAAGGTTTTACCTAAGGAGAAAGAAAGTGAAGAACATTCTCAGATTTAATAATGGAAAGGGGTGAGCTAAATTGAGGCGCGATGATTTATTAGGGCCGCGGTGGATGCGGGTTCTTTTTTTCGGAGGTACTGGTCAATTCCTTGTGCAGCGTCCCTTCCCTCACGAATCGCCCAAACGATAAGGGATGCCCCTCGTTTCATATCACCTGCCGCAAAAACGCCTTCCACACTGCTCATGTAATTATCATCCACGGAAACATTCCCTCGGGTATCCAATTGGACCTGAAGATCCGCCAAGAGTCCTTCTTTGAGCGGGCCAGTAAACCCCATGGCCAGCAGGACCAAATCCACATCCATATCCAGCTCAGTACCCGGTATTTCCTCAAAACCAAATCGGCCATTTGCACTTTGTTTCATCTCCACCTGGATGGCATGGAGCTTTTTCACCTGTCCGTTTTTCCCTGAAAAAGCTTTCGTGGAAATGCTCCATTGCCGATCGCAGCCTTCCTCATGGGCATGGGAGGAGCGAAGCTGCATGGGCCAAAGCGGCCAGGGTGTGGATTCCGCCCGGGTGGGCGGGGGCTCCGGTAAAAGTTCAAACTGATGAACTTCAATGGCTCCCTGGCGGTGGGCAGTTCCCAGGCAGTCTGATCCCGTATCTCCCCCACCAATGATCACTACACGTTTTCCTTTGGCTGAAATAATTGTCTCTGGCGGAATGGCGTCTCCCGCGTTTCTCTTATTCTGTTGTGTTAGAAACGCCATTGCCATATGAACCCCATTGAGGTCACGTCCGGGAATATCCAAATTTCTTCCTGCCATGGCTCCTCCGGCCAAACAGATTGCATCGAATTGATTGCGGAGGTCTTCTACGGATAGGTCTTTTCCCACCTCTATCTTGGTTTTAAATTCCACCCCTTCGGCTTCCATTTGTTCAAGGCGGCGGTCAATGACCCATTTTTCCATCTTAAAATCGGGGATGCCATAGCGCAGCAGTCCCCCAATTCGATCGTCTTTCTCAAAAACAGTGACGTTATGGCCCCATCGGGCCAATTGTTGTGCCGCCGCTAAACCTGCGGGTCCTGACCCAATAATGGCAACCTTCTTACCCGTGTTCTCCTCAGCTAACACAGGGGAAACCCATCCCTCATCAAAACCGCGATCGATAATGTTCCATTCCACCACGCGAATGGAAACCGGGTCATCAATGAGTCCAAGGACGCAGGCTGTTTCACAGGGGGCTGGACACAGTCTTCCCGTAAATTCTGGAAAATTATTGGTTAAATGAAGCCTCTTCAAGGCATCTTGCCACCGGCCTTGAAAGACCAGGTCATTCCAATCGGGAATCATATTTTGAACCGGGCAGCCGGTGTCTCCTTGGCAGAAGGGAATCCCACAGTCCATGCATCTGGCTCCCTGGGCTTTTAGGGCTTCTTCTGGAAAGGGCTGGTAGAATTCATTCCAGTCTTTAATGCGATTTTCGACTGGGCGTCTTTCTGGCCCCTCCCGCTTAAATTTTAAAAATCCTTTATTATCCCCCATGAAGCGCTGTTTCCTTTTTTGAAGTGGTTTTCTTTTGAAGTTTCCGTTGCTGAAGAACCCTTTTGTATTCCACAGGCATCACCCTCAAAAATTTAGGCAAGGTGGCACTCCATTCATCCAAAACTTTTTTTGCTTTTCGGCTTCCGGTGTATTGTTGGTGACGCTCAATCAGACTCCGTAAAAGGGTCTGGTCTGCCGGATCTTTAACCGGTTCTAATTCCACCATACTGAGATTGCACTGATGTTTAAAAATCCCATTTTCGTCAAGTACAAAAGCAACCCCACCGCTCATTCCTGCGGCAAAGTTCCGGCCGGTTTTTCCTAAAACCACCACCACACCCCCTGTCATATATTCACAACCGTGGTCTCCAACGCCTTCTACCACTGCCTGGACACCTGAATTTCGAACGGCAAACCGCTCCCCTGCCATCCCATAAAAATAGCCTTCACCGGCAATGGCCCCATACAGTGCAACGTTACCAATTATGATGGTTTCCTCGGGGGGGAAGTTGGAGCCTTTTTGGGGATAGACCACAATGCGGCCTCCCGACATCCCTTTTCCCAAATAATCATTACTTTCCCCTTCTAATGTAAAGGTGACACCATTTACCAACCATGCTCCAAAGCTCTGCCCGGCGGTTCCTTTAAATTTAAAATGGATGGTGTTGGGTGGAAGCCCTTCCATTCCATATTTTTTAGCAATTTTACCGGAGAGGAGTCCCCCAACGGTTCGGTAGATATTTCGGATGGGAAGGGAGATTTCCACCGGTTCCTTATATTCAATTGCGGGTTTTGCCAATTCAATTAGCTTGTGATCCAAAGCGGTTTTTAAACCATGGTCTTGTTTTTCGACACAGTGCCGTGGGTATTCAGGGGGTGCCGAGGGAAGAGCCAGGATTAGGCTTAAATCCAGACCCTTCCCTTTCCAGTGATCGATGGCTTTTTGGGGTTTAATCTTATCGACTCGCCCGATCATTTCGGCCATGGTTTTAAATCCTAAAAGGGCCATGAATTCCCGCACTTCCTCCGCCAAAAAGAAGAAATAGTTGACCACATGCTCAGGTTGTCCGGCGAATTTTTTCCGTAAAGCGGGATCTTGGGTGGCCACCCCAACAGGACAGGTGTTTAGATGGCATTTTCGCATCATGATGCACCCTTCCACAATCAATGGGGCGGTGGAAAAACCAAATTCTTCGGCCCCCAATAGTGCTGCGATGATAACATCCCGGCCTGTTTTCATTTGGCCGTCTGTTTCAATTTTTACACGGCCCCTCAGGTTATTGAGGACGAGGGTTTGCTGGGTTTCGGCCAAGCCCAGCTCCCAAGGGACCCCGGCATGCTTGATGGAGCTCAGGGGAGAAGCCCCTGTTCCCCCCGAATCTCCGGAAATTAAGATTTTATCCGCATGGGCCTTTGCCACTCCCGCCGCAACCGTTCCCACGCCAACCTCCGAAACCAACTTGACGGAAATATCCGCTTCAGGGTTTGCATTTTTGAGGTCGTAAATTAATTGGGCCAGGTCTTCGATGGAATAGATGTCGTGATGGGGAGGAGGGGAGATCAACTGAACCCCGGGGGTGGAATACCTCAATCGGGCAATACTTTCATCCACCTTGTGTCCAGGGAGCTGCCCACCTTCTCCCGGTTTGGCCCCTTGCGCCATTTTAATCTGCAGTTCTTTTGCATTCACCAGGTATTGGGTGGTGACACCGAACCGAGCAGAGGCCACCTGTTTGATAGCGCTGTTTTTGGAATCTCCGTTGGGCAAGGGAATATACCGCTCGGGATCTTCTCCCCCTTCACCGGTATTGCTCTTTCCCCCTATTCGGTTCATGGCCACGGCCAATGTTTCGTGGGCCTCTTTACTTAAAGCACCATAGGACATGGCACCGGTGGTGAACCGCTTCACAATTTCGGTTGCGGGTTCAACCTCTTCGATTGGAATCGGCGTCCCTGTTCTGAACTCGAAAAGACCACGAATGTTGGACCGAACCTGGCTTTCATCATTGACCAATTCGCTAAATTTTTTGTAGGTTTTATATTCATTGGTTTTGGTGGCGTGTTGGAGGTTCATAATGGTTTGAGGGTTCCAATTATGATGTTCTCCTTGAATTCGGTAGTGATATTCTCCGCCATATTCTAATTGATGCATGGGGCCGGTTTGATAGGCAATGGCGTGACGCCGGAGCGCTTCTTCGCCCAATGTTTCAATTCCAATCCCTCCGATGCGGGAGGGGGTGCCGGTAAAATATCGGGCAATCAAATCAGAGTTTAGTCCGATGGCTTCAAAGATTTGTGCTCCGCAATAACTTTGAACGGTTGAAATTCCCATTTTTGAAAAAATTTTAAGAAGCCCTTTATTGATGGCTTTAATATATTTGGTTTCTGCTGTGGTTTCATCAATGGCTTCCGGAAGGTAACCATCACGAACCATATCCGTTAAGGTTTCGAAGGCCAGGTAGGGGTTAACAGACCCGGCGCCATACCCGATCAAGCAGGCAAAATGATGGACCTCCCGTGGTTCTCCGCTTTCCATGATAAGTCCCACTTCGGTTCGGGTACATTCTCGGATGAGATGGTGGTGGACCGTGGAAATTCCAAGCAGGCTGGGAATCGGGGCCCATTCCGAATTGACCCCTCGGTCGCTGAGGATAACAAATTTGTAATCTTCTTCGATGGCTTCTGACACTTGAGTGCATAGATTTTCCAGGGCAGAGGCCAGTCCTCGGGGTCCCCTTGCTACTGGAAACAAAAGGGACAAGGTTTTTGTTTTAAAATGTCCATCGGCAATGGTCCGGATTTTTTCTAAATCCGCATTGGTGAGTATGGGTTGAGGAACCTTAATCCTCCGGCAGGACTCAGGTGTTTCGCTGAGAAGATTGGCTTTTGGCCCGATATTGGTAGCCAGGGACATGACCAATTGTTCCCGAATCGGGTCAATGGGGGGGTTCGTCACCTGGGCAAACAATTGTTTAAAATATTTAAACAGAGGTTGGGGATGAGCAGATAACACAGCCAATGGGGTATCGTTTCCCATGGACCCGGTGGCTTCCTCTCCGGTTACGGCCATAGGGGTCATTAACATTTTCAAATCTTCAATGGTGTAACCGAATGCCTGTTGGCGTTCACGAAGGGTGACGTGATCGGGTTGAAGAACATTAAAGGGTTCCGGGAGGTCTTCGATGTTGATCCGCTTGGAGGCCACCCAATCCCGGTAAGGTTTTCGGGAGGCCATCTTGTTTTTGATTTCTTCGTCGTAAATAATCCGTCCTTGGGAAGTGTCCACCAGGAACATCTTTCCGGGCTGAAGCCGTCCTTTGGTGAGAACCTCTTCGGGCCGAAAATTTAAAACCCCAGCCTCAGATGACATAACCACAAAATCGTCATGGGTGACCACATATCTTCCGGGGCGAAGCCCGTTTCGGTCCAAGGCAGCCCCGATAACCTTTCCGTCGGTAAACAAGACCGCTGCGGGACCATCCCAGGGCTCCATCATGGCGGCGTGGTATTCATAAAATCCCCGCAGGTCCAAATCCATATCGGCGTTTCCGGACCAGGCTTCGGGAATCAACATCATCATGGCGTGGGGAAGAGAGCGGCCTCCCATCACCAGAAATTCCAGGGCATTGTCAAAGCAGGCCGAATCACTTTCTCCCTCACCAATAATTGGAAATAATTTTTCAATATCTTCCCCAAAGAGATCTGAGGATAAACGTCCCTGGCGGGCCCGCATCCAATTGATATTTCCCTTTAGGGTGTTGATTTCCCCGTTATGGCAAATATACCGGTAGGGATGAGCCCTTGGCCAGGTGGGAAAGGTATTGGTGGAGAATCGGGAGTGAACCAATGCCAATGAACTGATTACGGTCTGATCAGCAAGGTCTGGATAAAAGAGGGGCATCTGTTCGGGAAGAAGGAGTCCCTTGTAAACCAGGGTATTGCAGGAGAGGCTAGGAATGTAAAAAGATTCACGATCCGAAATGGCGGATTCGTGAATGGCCTTTTCCACTCTCCTTCGAATAACATATAATTTCCTCTCAAATTGTGATTCGCTCAGGATATCCCGTTCAATGAAAATCTGCCGGATAGCAGGCATACATTTTTTGGCCACCGCTCCAATTTGATCTTCTTTAGCAGGAACATCTCTCCACCCCAATAGCCGTTGCCCCTCTTCCCGGATGACCCGTTCCATTAAGGCCTCACAGTGAAGACGTTGGCCAGGTTCCTGGGGTAAAAAGACCATTCCCACTCCATATTCCCCTGATTCAGGGAGACGAATCCCCAAATCACCGCAAGTCCGCTTCAGGAATTCGTGGGGAACCTGTATCTGGATTCCCGCACCATCGCCCGTACAGGGATCACACCCCACGGCGCCCCGGTGAGCTAGATTTCTAAGCACTTCAAGACCCTGCTCCACGATTTTGTGGGTTTTGTTGCCTTTTACATTTGCCACAAAACCGATTCCACATGCATCGTGCTCATTTTGGGGGTCATACAAACCTTGTTTTGGAGGTAAACCTTGGTAGTTAGGTGATGCCATCAGATCTTCTTGCTCCTGAGACAGGATATAGGGTTTCTGTTTTTTCTTCATCTTGGAATACATTCCGGAGCATTACATAATTTTCCCCGAATGTTTGGATCAGCTCTTTTTCAAAACGTCTTATGATTTTAGTAATATAGACATCGTGTTTGACATAGTCTTCGGCCAGGGCCACAAAACCTTTGTTTTGACTCCATGCCCCTTCCGTGGATCCATCTTGTCCGATGGTTCCCATGAGGACCTGAAAAGAGTCCACCACCAGAACAAATCCTCTTCCTCCCTGTTCGGTAAAAAGTCTATCCTCTATGGGGTGATGGTAAACTTGTCCCACCCTTTTTTTGGGAATGCCAAAATGGACTAACGCAATCTGAACCCCCCGTTCCTGGGCTTTTTGTAAGGGGTTTTCCAACACATCGAGTTCTTCCGCCCACAGGGAAGCCAGGATGACTTTTTTGGTAGATTCTATCATCCGGTGGGCCTTATTGACAAGATGGTCATAATCTGAAATGTTCCAAATGTGGCCGAATTCTTGGGCATTATTGAGCTTGTGAAAATCTTTTTTAAGCGAACCGACTAATCCTTTCATGTTGGTCAGGTAATGATTTAAAACTTCGTCCGGATTCATGGGAATATAATGTTTGGTTTTGGCCTGATCATCCTCCAAGGGAAAAATGAGTTGTTTTTCAAGGAGTTTGCCTAACACTTCGTAAATTTTTGAGGTGGGGATCCCGGACACCTTGGCAATCTCATAGGCAGTGGAAGGTTTTTCTTTTGTTAAGGCAATATAAGCCTTTGCTTCATACCCTGAAAGCCCCAGTTCAGATAGTTTTGAAACCATGTTTTTCAACGACTCACCACCTTTTTGATTCTTTATGTTCTAAAAATCTGCATTATAACTACTCAGGTAGTTAAGTACCATAATTTTCTTTTTCCTGTCAAGGGTTAATTGAGTGATGTTAAAGGATTGACACCTTGCAATACCTTTTGTTAGCATGATCCGCCAAATTGAGAAGGCCGAAGTGGTGGAATTGGTAGACACGCTAGGTTCAGGGTCTAGTGGGGGTGACCCCGTGGGGGTTCGAGTCCCCCCTTCGGCACCAGGCAGCCAATTGACTTGACAATCGGGTCCTTTCTGATACCCTTGAATCTGTAGAAATTTCTTCGATCCCAATTAAACAAAATTTCAGAAAAAAAGGGGAGACTGTAATGATTCAGTTAAGGTTTTTTACCTTGGGTGTCTTTTTCTTTTCTTTGTTTTTTATAGCCCATCAGAGTCCTTTGGGGGCTCAAGAAGTGTCCCAAACCCTTCCCGGAAACGATGAATTGGAAGAGGTTTCCCCTTTGCAAAATGAACCGGATTTAATGGAAGAAAACAGGGTAGAGGAAGCCCAATCTGAGGAGGAATCTTTTCCAGAAGAAGCCGTTGAGGAAGAAACGTCCGGAGTTGTTTCCATTCCCGCTTCCATGGAAGAGCCCAAATCGGGAGTGGAAAAATCGGATCAATACAGGGTCATCGAAGGGGATACCTTGTGGTCTATTTCCTTTTCAAAGTTAACCGATCCTTTTCTGTGGCCGAAGCTTTGGGGGGCCAATCGGAATATTGCAAACCCAGATTTAATTTATCCCGGCCTAATTCTGCGCCTTCCCAGTGAACTAATGAAGCCTCAGGAGGTTATGGAAGCGCCTCCCCAAGAAGTAGTGGAACCCGTAATGGAGAAACCAGAGGAAAACGTGTTTGAAGAAGTTGAAGCAGTCCCAGCGCCGGAAGAAAAGGTGGTACAAATGCCTAAACCCAAGGCGAAGACTTCTTCCCCAAAACCGGTTTTGAATCCTAACACTTTACTGTCCAGCGGGTACATTTTATCCAACCAAACCTCCACCGGAGTAATTGTTGGTGCTTTGGGAAACCAAGAGATGTTGAGCCAGGGAGATTTGATTTATATTCGGCCTGGCCAAGGGAGTAACCCTCAAAAGGCGGATCGATTCATTGTTTTTAAAAGGGTCAAAAAGGTCAAACATCCAAAAACCCGCGCAAAATTGGGAGAATTAATCCGAATCCAAGGGGTTTTGGAGGTTACCTCTGTTCAATCGGAGACCGCTTCTGCACGGATCATTACATCCTTTGATGCCATCTTTCGGGGAAATGAAGTGGCGGCCTTCGATGGTCCGTCCCTTCAATCTTCTTTTTCTTCCACCGTTTCCTCCACCCCACTTTCTGGTTATATCGTCGAGATGAAGGAACAGAAAACCCTCAACGGGCAACATGATGTGGTCTACCTGGATATGGGAAGGCAGCAGGGTGTTTCCCCTGGAGACCGGTTTAATGTGACCCGGTCCGGAAAGAAAACCTCCCGTTTTTCTCCGGGCAAGGGGGTCCAACTTCCCGGTTATGTGATTGGCCAGCTGGAGGTCATTGGAACCCAGGAATCGACCGCTACCGCCAGGATTCTTCAAGCAAACGAAGCGGTCATTAAAGGGGACCGGGTTCAAACCCCCTGATCATTTCCCTAAAGACCTTACCATTCTCAATCCATTCCTTGAATCACTTTGCAAAGTTGAACTTTGTTTGTTCCTAGGATATACTTCCCCCTTTCACTTTTTTCCAAATTTCCAATCATTTCAAATTTTCTGGAGACCCTAGATGAGGCAAGATGGCAGGAAAAAGAAGCAGCTTCGCCCAGTTAAAATTTCCCGGGGTTTTATTAAGCATGCTGAAGGTTCCGTCCTCATTGAAATGGGGGAAACCAAAGTCATCTGCAACGCTTCTCTTGAAGATCGGGTGCCATCCTTCCTGAAAGGGAAAGGAAAAGGGTGGGTCACCGCGGAATATGCCATGCTTCCCCGTTCCACCCATGAACGGATGGCTAGGGAATCGGCCAGAGGAAAAATCGGGGGAAGAACCCATGAAATTCAACGCCTCATCGGCCGGTCCCTTCGCGCGGTTATGGATCTTGAAGAATTGGGGGAGCGCACCGTTTGGATCGACTGTGATGTGATTCAAGCGGACGGAGGAACCAGAACCGCCTCCATTACAGGAGCGTTTATCGCTTTATCCGATGCGCTGTCCTTTGCCAAAAAAAAAGACCTGATTAAAAAGAACCCACTCAAGGATTATTTGGCGGCCATCAGTGTTGGAAAAATCGAAGGTGAGATTCTGCTGGATTTGACCTATGGGGAGGATTCCCGGGCGGAAGTAGATATGAACTTTGTAATGACCGGAAAGGGGAAATTTGTCGAGATTCAAGGGACCGCAGAGACCGATCCTTTTAAACGGGAAGAATTGAATCGGTTTATCAGTGTGGCCCAACAGGGTATTAAAAAGCTGATTCAATTGGAAAAGAAACTCATTGGAGATCTTTTTTAAAGTGCGTGATTTAATTGTTGCTAGTGGAAATTCCCACAAAGTTGGAGAGATCAAGGCTTTGCTGAAGGGGATTCCTTTTTCTATTTTCTCTTTAGAGAAATATCCCAATGTTCCAGAAATTGAAGAAACCGGAAACACCTACCAAGAAAATGCCTTATTAAAGGCCGTTCAAGTATCGAACATGACCGGGTGCTGGGCCTTGGGGGATGATACTGGCTTGGAGGTGGAGGCCATTGGGGGTCAACCCGGGCTTTACTCAGCACGTTTTGCGGGTGAGGGGGTTACCTTTAAAGAGAATAATGATAAGTTGCTGGGGCTTTTAAAGGATGTTCCAGAGGAGAAGAGAAAAGCCAATTTTTATTGCGTGATGGCCTTAGCCGAACCAACGGGCAAAACCCATGTGGTTGAAGGAAAAGTTTCTGGGAGAATTTCCATGGACCCCCGTGGAGAACAAGGGTTTGGGTACGATCCCCTGTTTTTCCTTCCCGAGCTCAATAAAACCTTTGCGGAAATGAACCCCGCTGAAAAAAATAAATTTAGTCACCGTGCGAGGGCTTTGGAAAAGGTTAGGGAAATTCTTCTTAGCATTTGATTTTAACGATTTAAATAGGTTTTACTATACAGTCTATAAAAATCGGGGCGTAGCGTAGCCTGGTAGCGCGCCTGCTTTGGGAGCAGGAAGTCGGAGGTTCAAATCCTCTCGCCCCGACCACTTTTCAATAGGGTAGGAGTAAACCCAACCCTCCCCAAGAATAAGATTCTTTCCTTGTGCCGGCTCTGTTTTTAGAACGCCTTTACATCAATTTTGTTTTTTCCTGCACACCAGCAGTCAACTTTTTGGCTATTTTTGAGCAATTTTCAAAAAAATCAGGCAAAAATTTAACTACTTTATTATTTTTATACATTTAATCGGCTAAGTTTTTAACCAATGTTATTTTTTTTTCAAAAATTTTCCGACCTTCTCTTTGTCTTTTATTGACATAAAAAATTGCTTGCCCGATGAAAATTTCTTCTCACCTCTTTATTCATCTTTGGAATTTTGGTAGGCTGCATTGTTTCATCAAGGCAGCGGGTGCCCTGATGATTGGAGGGGATTAGTTCAACTAGCCCTCCTTGTTAGAAGAGTGGCTAGGAAGTTAGAGAAAAAATTCGAAGATGAGCCAAGAGCAGATTTGACCCCTTCAGACCCCTTCACTTCACCGACCGCAAATTACAGGTCAGCACGTTTACCTATGATGCGTTAGATCGAAGGATTTTGTCTCAGTACGATGACGGAAGTCCCACTTCATTCACTTATGATACCGCGGGGAGGTTGACCGCCGCTGGGGATTCCACTTCCGGGAGAATAGAGTTTGGGTATGACGGTCTTGACCGTCTGACTCAAGAGTTAACCCCTCAAGGAACTGTAGAATACCTATACGACACCATTGGCAGGCGAACTAATATGATTGTCAACGGCCAAACACCTGTCTCTTATCAATACGATTCTGCCTCGCGCCTGACTCAAGTGACCCAGGGAACTCAGGTTGTGGGACTTGGATATGATGCGGCGGGGCGTCGGACTTCTCTAAGTTACCCCAACGGTGTTGAAACCTCTTACTCCTATGATCAAGCATCCCGTATATTACAAATTGAACACTTAAACACATCAACTCAACAACTTATTGAACGATTAAATTATACCTACGATGCCGCCGGAAATCGGATCTCCTTTACCCGAACAAATGGAACGGCAACGTTACTTCCCGATGCAGTCCAGGCTGCTTACGATGCGGCAAATGAGCAGATCCAATTTAATAATCCAACACCGAATCTGACCTATGATGCCAGTTGGAATCTAATTTCCCAGACTGATGCAAGTGGAACGACAACGTACATGTGGGATGCTAGAAATAGGCTTGTTGCAATCAGTGGCCCTGGGGTGAGTGCGAGTTTTGTATATGATGCTTTGGGGAGGAGAATCAGTAAAACCATTAACGGAGTGGTGACGGATTTTCAATATGACGGGAATGATATTGTGGCTGAGGCTGGAGGAAGCTCGATCGATGTGACATACCTTAGGAGTCTTAATATTGATGAACCATTTGTTCGGCAGGCAGGAGAGAATGAGTTTTACCATACTGATGTTTTAGGAAGCAGCTTGGTGCTTTCAGATTCCTCTGGGTTAATAGATACAACTTATGAATATGAGGCGTTTGGAAAAACGACGATAAACGGTACTTCCCTGAATCCTTTTCAATATGCGGGAAGGGAGAATGATGGCGCCGGAACGTATTATCACCGCACCAGATACTACGGCACGACATTCCACAGGTTCATTTCAAAAGATCCAATTGGTTTTGCTGGAGGGGATATAAATTTATATGCGTATGTTTTGAATAACCCCGTAAAATATATCGACCCTTTTGGTCTAGATGTGACTCTTGCATATTATCCTACTTTTGCTACACATATAGGGGTTGGTGTAAATAGCAAGGGAACCGTTGGGTTTTATCCACAAAAACAAGACTTATTAACAAGATTATGGGTTTTTGGAGGTTTTGAAACTTCAGGTGAGTTGAAATTTGACATAGGTAAACCTACAAAAATAATTACGATTAAAACATCTCCTAAACAAGATAAAGCAATGGAAGCAGTAATTTTTAATCGCTTGGTGAACCCTGGAAAATATAAACTGTATGGTCGGAACTGTGCAACCTTTGCTTCGGACGTTTTGAAAGCGGGTGGATTAAAAGCTCCTAATACAATTGATCCAGGTTTGTTTATATTTGAATTGGAAGAGATTCTGAGGAAAAAAACATGAAGAAGGTTTTAATGGTATTCGGAGGAATAGGCTTTATCGTTCCCATCTTACTTATTTTGGCTATTCGATTTGAAATGTATTCAAATCCTGGAGATGTCCCCAAAACCTTTTTAATTTGGCGATATTTATGGCCGTCTTCTTTTTGGTTGCATCTAACCAACCTACCAGGAGAAAATTTCTGGCCTGGAGATTTTTTTGTTTGGGTTTTGTCCATTGGAGTTAATGTTTTGGTTTACGGAACAATTGGATTAATTGGGAGATGGGGGTGGAATTTTTTTTTAGAAAGAAATTAGCAGGAAATATATGGGTTTTAAAAGTCAATTTAAAAAGATAAAAATGTTGCCGAATAGCAATCATAATAGAAATTTAAAATTAAAACTTTTTGGAAGTTTTTTGCTTCTACTTTTATCCCTCTGCTATCCTGTTGTTGGTCAGGCAGAACAAGCGCAATATGTCTACGATGAACTCGGCCGCTTGTTCCGTGTCATCGACGGTTCAGGCAATGTGGGGACCTATCATTATGATCCTGTTGGAAATTTGTTGGAAATCACACGGGAGACCACGACATCTTTGTCTCCGACACTTGCTTCCATCACTCCGGATTACGGGCGGCAGGGAACCGAGGTGGATGTGACAATTATAGGGACCAATCTCGATGCGTCAACATTAACAACAGGTAATCCCGGCATAACGGTCACCGATCCCCTCATCGAGGATTCCACAACCATTACCGCACGATTTGTGATTTCCGATACCGCGACCATCGGGACGACATTGGTCCAGGTGGATAACGGGATTGGAACAGCAAATTTCAACTTTACCGTTATTCCACTTGCCCCAACCACTGTGATTATCCCCTCTCTTATCTTTGTGGCGGCTAATGGGGGAACTGCTACGGCAACAATAAGCCTTGAAAACGATGACGGTTTTCCAACCCAGCTTACGGTATCGACCGGGAATTCCGTTATTGCAACCGTTTCCCCCACGCAAATTGAACTACAACCCGGTGCTTCGGAGGTAGTGACCATCACAGGAGTAAACCCAGGAGAAACAACACTGGTTGTGACCAGTTCAGAGACCACCACTGCGACCATCAACGTAGGCCATATCCGAGATATAGCGGCTGGAGGAAACCACACGTGTGCCGTACTTTCCAATGGGACAGTTAAGTGCTGGGGATATAACGGTCAATGTCAGGTGGGGAAATACTGGGATTATCCATGGATTGAATCAACACCATTAATGGTTCCTAATATTTCAACAGCGATAAAAATTGCGGTGGGAAGCTCCCATAGCTGTGTAATAATAGCAGATGGGAGAGTCCTTTGCTGGGGATACAATGGCCTGGGGACTCTTGGAAACGGTAACAATACCACAACCTACTTACCTTCATATGCAATAGGAATAAACAATGCCATCGATATTGCTGCCGGGGAATATCACTCTTGTGCGGCTCTCTCTGATGGAACGGTGAAGTGTTGGGGAAGAAATGATTTTGGGCCTCTTGGAAACGGAACGGTTACATCCTCAAATGTACCCGTCACTGTAACGGGAATAAATTCAGCGGTTGAGGTGGTAGCCGGGGGCAATCATTCTTGTGCAATTTTGGAGGATGGAACAGTAAAGTGTTGGGGTTGGAATCAATGGGGGCAACTTGGCAATGGAATAAATACCGGGCCTGAAACCTGTCAAATTTATACCTGCAGTACAACGCCTGTTTCAGTTTCTGGAATTTCTGATGTTGTTTCTATGGGAGCAGGATATGGCCATACCTGTGCCCTTTTATCCAATGGAATAGCGAAATGTTGGGGATCAAATGGGTCGCAACTGGGTAATGGGACCTTTGCAGGGGATATCGGTGCGCCTGATTACATATTCAATCCCGGATCGGTTATTGGATTCTCTACAGGGGTAGCACTTTCCAGTTCGGGGAGCGCTAATACCTGTGCCCTTTTAGCCGATCAAACCATAAAGTGTTGGGGGCTTAATAATCATGGCCAGATTGGGACAGGTTCCCTGCAAGGCCCCGAGGTTTGTTTTTCAAACAATTGTGCAAAAACACCAGTCTCTGTTACCGGAATATCCACCGCAGTCATCATAGCAACGGGGGGAGAACATTCCTGTGCAATTTTGTCGAATGGAACAGCGAAATGCTGGGGGAGTAACGCTAACGGCCAATTGGGAAATGGAACCAATACCACCAGTTATCCTTTTGGAATTCCTACGCCTGTAACCATCTTTTTTATTGAGGATTCTACTGCTCCCACCGTAACCATTACTTCTCCACCATCGGGGGACAGCTTCATAGAGGGAACCTCATTCCCTTTGACGGTACAGGCAACGGATTATATCCAAGTGGTCTCGGTAAACTTTATCGTGGATGGACAAACGGTTTTCACAGATCCGAACCCGCCCTATGAATTTGACGTTTCGGTCCCTGTTGGGGCAAGTACCCTCACATTAGGGGCAACGGCGATAGATCTTGCCGGAAATGTCGGCGTTGCGTCCGATGTCGTAATCAATGTCATTCCTGACCCTAACACCACGGTAACGGGAAGGGTATTGGATAATGGAGGTTTTCCTGTTTCCGGTGCGACGGTCACCACCAATTTCGGTCAAACCGCCCTTACCATAACCGATGGCACTTTTCAGATCATGGATGTTCCAACCATCCAAGGGTCTGTTACCGTTATGGCCAGTTACACGAATCAAAATGGTGAGGTCTTTCAGGCTACCTCCGCTCCTGTGACCCCCATTCCATACGGAACCGTATCGGTTGGGGTCCTGATCATTGAATTCGTTTATATTGAATTTGATTTTTCTGACCCTAGTTTGGCTCCTAATTTAACTCAAGTGGATTTTACCGGAACCGTAGACAGTTTGGGAGGGGACATTGGAAACGGCGGTGCAATTTCAGAAGACGGGGTATTGAAACTATCCAACTCCGTCTCCCCCAGTTTTCCAGGAGGAATTCATGCCAAAATCCGCTCCTCTCAAGCCATTCTCGTGGGGGATTTTGATGTTACTATAGATTTTGATTTGATCATTTTCCCCACTGTTTCAGCTTCTGGGCAAGAAACCTTTATGACGGCTGGGTTTGGTGTGACAGACTTACAGGGAAATGAGACCTATATCGATAGAATAAAAGATGCAACCTCAGATGGATACCAACTGAGCGGTGTGTTCGGGGGAACTCCAATCACCCCTGTCCTTGCTTCGGGTGTTTCCGATTCCAATGGTAAATTAAGATTACAAAGAGCTAAGGATCGAATTTGGGGTTATTATTTTGACAGTTCCATAAATGAATGGGTCTACCTGGGAATTTCAGGAATTTCAACGGACCCCTTATTTATTGAAATTTCGACCTTTAATCGGAGATCTGGACAGCCTATTGAAGCCCATTTTGATAACCTGAAGGCGGAATTTGTTAAAGCAATTGAGTTGGTCGGAGTTCCGGAACTTGTTTTAGGATTGACCGTTAGTCCTTCAGGGGATTTCTTTGTTTCTTCGGTGGAGGACATTGGCACAACCGGTGATGGTGGAGTGTATAAAGTGACTCCTGGTGGGTTTATAACACCTTTTTCAAGTGTTCCTGATGCCCGTTCCCTGGTTTTTGATCCTGCGGGGAATCTTTTTGTGGGCGATTCTGTACCGAGCATCCATAGCAAGATTATTAAAGTCACCCCGGATGAAACCGCCACCGTGTTTGTTCCCGCAGAAGATTTTCCCAATACTTCTCGGACCATCACACAACTTGCTTTTGATCCTGCAGGGTTCCTCTATGCACCAAGCGGAGATACGGCAAACGATGCTGACTTTGTGTATCAGATTGACTCACAAGGAACTGTTTCGACTCTTGTAAATGGAATCGATTTTAACGGAATTGCAACGGATACCGCGTCGAATGTTTACACGTCAGGTACGCTTGATGGAATTTTATATAAAATCCCATCGGGGGGTTCTTTGACCTCATTGTCATCGGGTTTTTCCACGCCGTTTCAAACCGCCATTGCCGTTACCCTGGATGATTCCTTGTTTATATTAAATAAGGTAACCGGTGAGATTTTCTGGGTTGATTCGATAACCGGTACAAAGGTAAAAATTGCCCAAGGGACAGTGGCGCTGGCTTCGGATTCTCAGGGTAGTTTATATTCTATTCAAAGGCTGCAAGGGGTCCTTCATATCATAAGGGTTAGACCTGCAACCTTGAATTAAAAGTGGTTTTTAGCCATCCACTTGTGAAACCATAAATTTTTGAGGCCCATTTCCTTCCTGAATTAAAGTTCATTTTTTCTTGAGAAAAACTAGAAATAATCTTTCAGTAAATTCAATCCAAAATTTTCACCCCCCCCCAACACTGTAGCCAAATTGTAGCCAACCCCAGCGGGTTCATAAGGAATCAGCAGTAATAGCCAGACTTGACAAATGGTTATAACTAATTGTAGTTTAAGGCCTAGCAGCCATATCAGACAGAAAATCAGGCACTTATAAAAAGTTAAAATTTACCTGAAAACTATTTTGGGAGCAGGAAGTCGGAGGTGGAGCAGCAAAAATCAGCAGCTCGTCCCGTAATGTTTTTTCTTTGAAGACCATTATATGATTTATGGGCTCTGCCCACAAATTACTGCGTGATCAAATCCTCTTGCCCCGACCACTGTTTTGTTTTTCCTTCCATTTTTTTCTCTCACGCGCCTGTAGCTCAAAGGATAGAGCAACAGCCTTCTAAGCTGTGGGTTGCAGGTTCGATTCCTGCCAGGCGCGCCAAGGATTATCTGTAAATCCCTTTCTTAATGGGTTTAAGAGCCAAAGGGGAAGCACCCCGGCCTTAGGGAGCCCCCACGGTTCCATTAGAGAGAACCGAAAATTGGAAAACAAAAGGAATAGGCCTTTCGATGATCAAGGATTTAAATCGGAGATCGTAAACGCGGACGGATGGGGTTTGCCCTTTGCGGTTTTCATTGACTTCCCAAACAGGGGCCTTAAAAAACCATTGGATTTTTTGTGCCAAGGGGGTTTTGCGGACCTGTTTCACCATGGGGTTTTTGACGTTTGTGGAAACGGTTTCAATCAACTCAATCTCCCCTCGCAGGGAATGGATTAGAAAAACCTTATACATTTCACCGGTCCTTGTAACGCCTCGCCATCGGTGAGGGCCCAGTGGTTCTGGGAAAACGTACTGGAATCCAGAGGAAAGAGATTGGTCTCCCTTTTCCAAAAGGATATTTAAAGCCAAATTCCGGTTTATCCCGCAAAACAGAGTATAAAGAAAAACCAAGGCCAGTGCGCCCTTGGTTAAAGGAACCAGCCAGGGACGCATTCTTTTTGGAAAGCTGAGAAGGAGAGGAAGGGCTAACAAGCCGGTTAAAACCAAATCGATAATAAAGATAATTCCCCATTCGGGCCGCCAGGGGCTCATCGGCCATAGAGGAACCACTCCAAAGGAATTGACTAAATCGAAAAATAGATGGACCAGGGCTCCCAATAGGAGCATTGCATAAATGCGGGAAATATTTTCATGGGGCCAGAACCGTTTTAAAATCAGGCTGGCCAAAAATGCTAAAAAGGGGAGGATTAGAACGGAATGCCCGAAGGTTCGACGGGCCAGAATGGCTTCGGGGCTTCCGGTCAGATGAACCAGGGCATCCACATCAGGCAGATTTGATGCAATGACCATGATCGGAATGGCGTGGGGCCCCACGGTTTTTCGGAAAAAAGCGTTGCCTAGGCCGACCCCGATGAGTGTATGGGTCACCGGATCCATTGTCCTATTGTATAAGGGTTTGCCAAGGACTACAAGAATGGATGGATTAAAATCCACTGTTTGAGGTTCTTTAAATAAATGTTTTTCTGTGGTATCTTTTTAAAGGGATTTTTCTAAATGGAATCCGGCACTCTCACTTTAAAGATTCCCTGATGGGTCTTATCTGATTTAACCACCAATAGGAGAAAAAAATGCGTGCACAACAATGGGCTTTGGCCCTTTCATGTCTTTTGGTTTTTTCAGTTTCCCCAAATCTCAATGCGCAAGAAGAGACAATGGTTCAGCAGCAGGTTTCTGATGGCGTGATTGCAGCAGGGGTTGAGAACCTTGTTCCCCAGGGGATAGCCAAAACCTTTTCTCCTGGCGTAGGAACCTTGTATGCTTTTTCCCGAATTCAAGGATCTGAGGGTGAAACGCTTGTCATACACAAGTGGTTTCATGGCGATCAACTACGGGCCGAAATCAAATTGCCTGTGCGATCCAAGAGTTGGAGAACGTATAGCAGTAAAATTATTCTTCCCGAATGGACAGGGGAATGGAAAGTGGAGGTTACCGCAGAAGATGGAACGGTATTGGCCTCCATCCCTTTTTCGATTCAATAACCTATTTGAATTTTTCAAGCCAGGAAACGGTCTTTCTCCCTTAATAGAAATAAAAAGCACGTATTTCATTCATTTATGGAGAAATCCTTCCCTCGATGAAATGCCTTAAATTTTATCAATCACGGTTGTTTGTTGTATTCATTTAGCACCTAAAATCTATCCATTAAATGAATGCCTTGGAGAAAAAAAACAACAATATTTATTAGAATTTGTATTAATTTCCTTGACATGTTTTTTCAATCAAGGTATTTTAATACGCTAGTGGTTCTCCAGAGGCCAGAAGATGGGAATTGAGAAAAGGTTTTTTACCCAGGCTGAGGTCTGCGAAATTGTTGGAATTAGTCAACGCCAAATTCAGTATTGGGGAACCAGCGGTTTATTTCTTTCCCGGTTCAAAACGAGAGGGGGCCACACCCGGTATTCATTTGAAGACCTCATTGCCTATAAGACTGCTAAAAAATTACTGGATTCTGGTATCTCCCTTCAGAGGATCCGAAAGAGTCTTGCCAACCTTCAGTCTTTCCTCCCAAAAATAAAATCTCCACTTTCTGAACTGACCTTGGTGGCCTCGGGTGAAGTGATCCTGGTTTTGTATGAAAATACCTTGTTTGAGGCTATTTCCGGGCAAGAATGGATTATTCATCTCTCTGATCTAAAACGAGATGTGGAAAATTGGGTTGAGCGATCCCAAAAGCTAAAACTTTTTAGGAAAAAACGTAATTTGTTATTGAGAAAGGAGGGAAGTAAAAAAAAGGTTGTGAGTGAAAAACGCAACCGCGATTGGATTAAATCCCTTTAAATTTATTTTTTACCCGCAATCCTAACTCAAGAGACCATAGATTACCTAAGCAGGGGGGAAGACTTTATTCTTCCTCTGAACGCGCATGGGGAGGTGATAACCATGCCCTTTAGAAGGAGGTACTATGCGAATTATCTCTATCGTAAACCAAAAGGGTGGATGCGGAAAGACAACCACGGCCATCAATTTAGCCGCTTGTTTGGCGTTTAAAAAGCACAGCGTGCTCTTGCTGGATTTAGATCCACAAGGCCACGCCACATTGGGTTTAAATCAAAAACCTGATGAAAGTGCATCCAGCATGTATGATGTTCTATGTGGATCTGCTCAGATTAATGAAATTCTTCTCCATGATGTTCAACCTTATTTAAGTATTGCTCCCTCCAATCTTTTACTCAGTGCTGCCGAACAACTTCTTGCTGGAACAGAGGCCCGAGAAAAACAACTATTAAAACAGTTGGCTGACCTGGACCGTTCCTATGATTACATTCTAATTGACTGCCCTCCCAGTTTGGGGCTTCTTACCATCAATGCGTTAAGGGCTTCTGATGAGGCCATCGTTCCTGTCGAAACCAGTTTCTTTTCTCTCCACGGGCTTGGAAAGTTGACCGAAACCATTGATATGGTCCAATCCACCTGTAGTCATTTTTTGGATATCAAAATCCTTTTAACAATGAATGATCACCGAACCCGTTTTTCACGTGAGATTCAAAGGGAGATTGAGAAATTTTTTCCAAAGCGTATTTTCTCAACCGTTATTCGTAACAATATCCGGTTGAGGGAGGCGGCCAGTTTTGGACAACCCATTGCTCAGTACGACCCCAAATCCATCGGTCACGAGGATTATTCAGCCCTGGCGAAGGAAGTGTTGGAGGTGGAAGAGCAACATTATGAGATGAGGGATTCCGCTGAGGAAGTGGCCTCCTTGTCCAGTCCCATGCGCCGGGAGGGTGACGTCCTCATTGCCATTAAGGAACCCGAAGCCAAAGATGTCAGAATTGCGGGGGATTTTAACGAGTGGATTCCCGACCGGAAAGTTTTTTCCATTAAGGAGGAAGAGGGGATTTGGAGAAAAATCCTTCATTTATCCCCCGGACGTTACCAATATCGTTTGGTTGTGGATGGTCAATGGCGGGAGGATCCCACCAACCCAGAAATTGTTGAGAACTATCAAGGAGGATATAATTCCCTCCTAACGGTAGAGTAGAAATTCGTGGATGATAAAAAACGGTTGGGTCGAGGTCTAAATGAAATTTCACACCTTTTTATTTCCCAAAAGGAGGAGAAAAAAAGTGGGGGGATTCCTTACGCGGCACCCCATTGCATGGTAAGAATTCCCAGAAGTTTCGCCGTGTTGAGTTTGATTCCGTATCCCCCGGGGCCCTTTCTGGTTTCTTTAGCCATTTCCCTCGCATTTCATCGGGCCAAGGTGTTGATGGTGGATTTCAAAGGTCAGGCCCCGGATTTGGGAACCCTTTTGGGTTTCCCAAAGCTCGCTTCTTCCATTCAGGATTATTTGGGAGAAAAGGAGCGTCCCTTTAGGGTTCAGTTTTCATCCCAGATCAATCTGCTGGCCTTCCACTTGAAAGAGTCAGATCTCCATAGCCTTCCCTACCATGAACGGGAAATTTTTCTGCAGGGCCTTCTTGATGAGGAATTTGCCTCTGAGTATCTTCTGGTCCATGTTCCTATTCAAAAGACCAAAGGTCAGTTTTTAGGGGCGAGTTTAGTGCATGATTTATTGCTTTTTACCTCTCCCAACCCAAATTATATGTTAGATACCTACCGGGTGATCAAACAAGTTCTTCAGGCCAATGAAAACCTTCATATAGGTGTTTTATATTCAGAACCCAATCAAGGGGAAAATACCGTTGAGGCATTCAAACAACTGACCGGTGCCACAAAAAAGTTTTTAGGCGCCAGTATGAGTTACCTGGGAGTTCTCCCTCCTTTGCACCAGATCATCCGTCAGAAGTCCAAGGAAACGGGGGGATTGTCCGAAAAAAAACCTTGGGATTCAATACCGGATTCCCTGTTTCAGTTAGGTGAACGGATTATCAAAGGGGAAGGGTTTAATCCCTTCGGGGCGTCCACTCCTTTTTTTGAAAAGGTGTTTAGCCAAACATTGGTAAAATCATGCTGAAATTTCAGAGGGTTCCCCTAGCCGAACGGCAATCGTTAGAAAGGCTTCTCCTACAACACCTAGATATGATTGAACCCGGGCTAAAACCGGTTCACTCCTCTATTCTTCCTCCATCTTCTTCCGCTTCGTTTTTTCTTGCACGGGATGGAACAGGCCGAGCCGTAATGATTGAATATGATATTGTTTCCGATGAAAAAATTTTGTTTCAGGCTTTAGAACATTTGGATTGGCTATCCAACCATCTTCCCCTCATCAGCCAGTTGATTCCCCAAAGCCTCTTGATTCCTACGTTGAACCCCCGCCTGTTATTGGTGATCCCACAGGTCCCTCCCAGTTTTGAAAAACATTTGAAGGTATTAACCTTATCGCCGGAATTTTTCACTTTTATGTACCTTGCGGTTGGTGGTGAAAGCGGTTTATTCATTCAACCTCAGTGGACAAGGAAAATGGAATCATACCCATCACCCCCTCCTTTTCCAAAGGATCGAACGTTGACGGACGATGAGGAAGCTTACTTTAAAGGAAATCCAGGTCCCCTGTAATTTCCTGAACACCCCTTCTCGCTCTCCCAATTTTTTTTTCGAGATCCTCCCGGCACCCTTTTTTATTGGGACTTTTTCTTGACAGTCGTCTCTAAACCCGTTATCGTATTTTTCCGCTTCAAATATATTTCGGCGATTTTTAGACTTGGGTACCCCTTCACAGGCGAGTATTTTAAGGGGTTCGTTTTTTTTTATGACAGAAAATATTGAAAATATTCTGGCCAGTTTTCACCCGCTCGAAGGAAAATTGTTGTCCGCTATAAAACTCGGGGGTCCCGGCCCTTTTGCAGAGGAAGCCCTCTTGCAAGCCAGTCAATTAGATGAATCACGGTTTACCATGGCCATGGGTTGGTTATTAACCAAAAATCTCCTGACCGCAGAAGCCGCTGGGTCTACTACAACCGTTACCATTTCAGAATTAGGTCGACAGTACCTCTCTCAGGGGTTTCCAATCCTCACCATCGTTCAAAAACTGAAAAGCGGTAATCCCATGGATATCTCTGGCCTTCGCCGTGAAATGGATCCTTTGGATGTGAGTAAAGCCATTGGGGAGCTTAAAAATGATCAGTCTATCCAAATTGCAGCGGGAGGTGTTCTGGAACTCAAACGTTTGGATATTGACCATTCAAAAGTTGTTGGACGTTGGCAGAATTTAAAAAAAATCGTTGAGAATATCAGTGAAAAAGAAAGTGTTGTTTTGGAGACATGTTCTTCCCAGGAGAAGAATATTATCAACTTACACGGCAGTGGGCGAGGGAAAAAAGGGATTTTTAGCCTTCAGGAGAAACGTCACAAATCCTACCATTTAACGGTTTTTGGGAAAAAGATCATTGGTGAACTGGACCTCGATCGTTTTGCACAGGAGGAAATTACCCAGCTTACCCCTGAAATGCTGAAGGAGGGGAGTTGGAGAAATAAGACTTTTCGTCATTATAATATTACGCTGAAACCTTCCAGGGCAGCCATGGGCCGAAAGCATCCCTACCGAGAATTTTTGGACACCATTAAAATGAAATTGGTGGGGATGGGTTTTCAGGAAATGAGAGGAGGGTTGGTGGAGAGCGAATTTTGGAATAGTGATGCTCTGTTTATGCCACAGTTTCATCCGGCGCGGGCCATTCACGACGTCTATTTTGTTCGTGATCCCAAAAACTCCAGAAGACTTCCAAAGGATATTTTGGAAAAAGTGGCAAAAACACATGAGACTGGAGGGAAAACCGGATCCACCGGGTGGAGATATTCTTTCAAAAACGACCGAGCCAAAAGGCTAGTTTTAAGGAGTCAAGGGACAGCCGTTTCAGCGCGAACCCTTGCATCCGGGCCCAATATTCCAGGAAAATATTTTTCTTTGGCCCGCTGTTTTCGGTACGATAAGGTGGATGCAACTCATGCACCTGACTTTTACCAGGTGGAAGGGATCGTCCTGGGAGAGGGGATCCATTTTAGGACCTTATTAGGCCTATTAAAGCTGTTTGCGGTTGAAATGGCGAGAGCCAAAGAAATAAAATTTCTTCCCGCCTATTTTCCATATACGGAACCATCGGTCGAAATCCATGCAAAACACCCCCAGCTGGGTTGGATGGAGTTAGGGGGGGCGGGGCTTTTCCGGCCAGAGGTAACCTTACCTTTGGGTGTTTCCGTTCCCGTGATTGCATGGGGGTTGGGTCTGGATCGGATGGCCATGATGGCGTTGGAAATTAATGATATACGGGATCTCTTTTCAGTAGACCTAGATTTTATCCGGACAAAAAAATTGAATGGTTAGGTAAAACCTCATGCCCACAATTCAATTTCCCAAAAAAGATCTGGAAGCACTTTTAGGCAGGTCCATGAGTGTTCCAAAAATCGAGAAATACCTGGCTTGGGTAAAAGGTGAGATTAAAGATTACCAAGAGGAGACGGATGAACTTCGGGTGGAATTAAATGATACCAATCGGCCTGATCTTTGGTGTGTTGAGGGGATCGCACGGCAAATCCGGTATAAGCTGACACCCCAGGTCCGGAACTCTTTTTCTTTAAAGAAAAAAAGTAAAGCCCCTTTTCAAATCCTGGTTGAACCAGGAACAAAAGCGATCAGGCCTTATATCGGAGGGTGTGTGGCCAAAGGGCTATTGGTGGACGACCAACTTCTTCTTCAGTTCATTCAAACCCAAGAAAAGTTAGCCGATCTTTATGGGCGCAAAAGGGAAAGTGTTTCAATCGGGTTGTACCGTTTGGAGAAAATTTCTTTTCCGGTAACCTATACAGTGGCAGAACCCTCTCAGGTTTCCTTTATTCCTTTAAATTGCGATTTTAAAATGACGCTGGCGGAAATTTTAAAAAATCACCCCAAGGGACAGGAGTATGGGTTTATCCTTGAAGGAACTCACCGGTATCCTCTTCTGATTGACCAAAAGCAGCAGGTCCTTTCTTTTCCCCCCATTATCAATAGCCGTGACCTGGGGGAGGTCAAAGCGGGAGATCAAAACCTTTTGGTGGAGGTCACCGGAACGGACCTTCGGATGGTGGCCCTTACCATTAATATTTGGGCAGCTAACTTGTCTGACCGTGGGGCTTCCATCGAGTCTGTAGAAGTGGTCTACCCTGAGAAAACCGTTTTTGGAAAAAAAGTCAGGATGCCTTTTTCCTTTTCAAAACCTCTTTGTGTGTCCTTAACCGACATTGATAAAGCATTTGCCGAAAGGTTTCAAACCAAAGAAGTGATGGGCCTTTTGAAGGGGTTTGGGCATTTGGTAAAGCTGAAGGGTAAAAAATTGGAAGTGACCGCTCCTCCCTATCGGGATGATTTGATGCATCCCGTTGATGTGATCGAGGAGGTGGCTATTAGCCGGGGGTATGATCAGTTTAAACCCGAATTGCCCCCTCATTTTACGGTAGGGGATCTTTCCAAGGAGGAAAAGTGTTCCGATTGGGTTCGAACTTTTTTAATTGGGATGGGGTTTCAAGAGATGAATTCTAATATTCTTTGTTCTCGGGAGGAGATTGTCGAACGGATGCAACTCGATGGGGGCGGCGTGGTTGAAGTGGACAATATCATGTCTGAAACCTACGCAGTGTTAAGGGATTCTCTTCTGCCTTCATTGCTTAAAGTGGAAGCAGCAAGCTCCAAAGCTTTCTATCCCCATCAGATTTTTGAGGTTGGGGAGGTGGTACGAAAAACACACCCAGAGGATGACCCGGTAACCCAGGTCAATTTAGGTGCTTTGGTGGCTCACCCTGGAGCCAATTTTTCGGAAACCCATACTTATTTGGAAATGTTGTTTTATTATATGAATTGCGTGTATGATTTGGAACCCATTTCCCATCCTTCCTTCTTAGAGGGTCGTGTGGGCCGGATCCGGATCGAGGGTAAAGGGGTGGGGTTCCTCGGAGAAATTCATCCCGAGGTGTTGGATCGTTGGGGGATTCTCACTCCCTGTTCCGCTTTTGAGGTTTCTTTAGGGGAATTTTTTTGAGTTCGAATTATTGAAAATCTGTTTTCAATTGTGGGTTCTTCCGAGGAGAGGTCCTAACCCGGGTTTTTTTAAAAAAAAAGGAAAAACGTTTGTAAGTGGCCCTCGAAAAGATGTGTGGATTTCCTCGGGTAGCCTTTTTTGATTTAGAGGGGCAGGATAATCTGGGTCCCTGTTCCCCTCCTATCCACGAAGCCTCTCCAGGGAGTAATTGAAAACCTGGTTTTTTGTTGACTTAAATTTTCCCAGGCCCGCCCTACGCCATATCCAATGGCATATCCCAAACCCCATCCCGCAAACACCTCTGAAGGCCGGTGTTGATGATCAAAAAGACGGGTAAGCCCGGAAAATAGGCTGGCGAGTTGAAAAGGTACCGCGTATTTAAATCCATACTGCTGATGAACGGTTCCGGCTAAGGCAGCCGTTCCCATTGCATGGCCTGAAGGGAAGCTTGAATCGAAACGGCTTCGCTTGTTTCCATCCGGGCGTTTGACATTTAAGATGAGTTTTAAAGCCACCGTTGCTACCCCACTGGAAAAAGCAGCGTTCGTGGTTACAAAACCGAACTTACGTAAATTTCTATTTTCCGTTCCCAGTCCCAAAAAATATATTCCCAATTGGGGGAGGCCGCTGCTGACCGTAAAACCATAGCATAGACATCTCCAACAGATGAAATATTTTTATGGATGGGGTGACGTTCAATTTCCTTTTGAATGTCATCATGCCATTGCCATGAAATCAATGTAGCGGCTGCCCCTGTTCCCAATATGAATAACTCTTTCCGGCCTTTAAGATTTTTAAACCCATGGGTCCATAAACGGGGTGATGTGTTTAAGTCGGTTAAAAAAATGTCAAACCGGGAAAAACTTCGGTCTTTTGCAAAACAAGGATGGACCGTGAGAAGGATGAGACAGATGATAAGTGAGGTGTGCCCCCAGATGTGGAGATTCAGTTTTTTATTGCTCGTGCGGATGATTATCTCTTTTCTGGGTTTATTTTTTTTTAAAAAAAAAGCCATTTGAAGAAAAACATGCCACCTTCAATTTTTAAATCGAGTCAACAAGAAATGATTGCAAAAAAAAAACAACCCAAATCATTGAGTTCAAATCTTGTTTTCCTTTTTCATTGAACTGGTTTTTTAAAAAGCCTAATATCCAGTGGTATTGATCTTGGCTATCAGGTGGGTACTTTTCCGGCCACCCACCGCGGCTTCATTTTTCCTAGGGGAGCAAGGGGTTCTTTGTATCTATTCTTAATTGTTTTATCTATTTTCCCCCACCCTATGGATCCACCCCTTTCTTGAAAGGGGAACATCGGTCCATTTTAAAATAAAGCCGACCCCAAAGGATAGAACATCAGAAAAGAACTATCACCCTGAATATCAAAGCTTATGTCTGTGTTATTCAGTTTCATCTTTGAAAAGGACTAAACCATGAAAACTATCCAAAGGAAAAAAAAAGGGAATCCCCATGATCTTTCCAAATGATGAGTATAATCAAATTTTAATGAACAATGTTCACCCTTCTGGATGGGTCAATCCAACCCCATCTGGAAAATATAACATGGTCGTCATCGGTGCGGGAACCGCGGGTTTGGTCACCGCAGCGATTTCGGCAGGGTTGGGAGCGAAGGTGGCTTTAATTGAGAGGCATTTGATGGGAGGGGATTGTCTCAATGTGGGGTGTGTACCCTCAAAAGGGGTAATCCGTGCAGCAAGGGTTTGGACGGATGTAAAGAATTCTGATCAATTTGGTGTGAATATCCCTGATGGGGTGAAATACGATTTTGGAAAGGCTATGGATAGGATGAGACGATTGCGATCCCGAATCAGCCATGGGGATTCTGCTCAACGGTATCAAAACATGGGGGTGGATGTGTTTATTGGGGAAGGGCGATTTTCAGGACCTGAAACGGTGGAGGTGGAGGGAAAAGTTTTGAAATTTTCACGGGCAGCCATCTGCACAGGGGCTCGAGCGGCTGCCCCTCCCATTCCCGGCCTTTCTGAGGCGGGATACTTAACCAATGAAACTATTTTTAATCTAACGGAGCTTCCTGCCCGCATGGCCGTCATTGGGGCGGGTCCCATTGGGTGTGAAATGGCACAATCTTTTTGTCGTTTTGGAAGTCAGGTTAGCCTTTTTGAATTGACGGATCATATCCTCCCTCGGGAGGATGCGGAGGCTGCCCAATGGGTCCAAGAACAAATGAAGCTCGATGGGGTTTGTTTAATTTTTCGATCCAAGGTGATTCGGATTGAGGCTCGGGGGAAAGAAAAAGTGGTGCAATACGAGGTTCATGGAAATCAAAAAGAATTGGTGGTGGATGAAATTTTAGTGGGCATTGGAAGGACGCCCAATGTGGAAGGCTTGGGCCTTGAAAAGGCAGGGGTGGAATATGATTTAAGAAAAGGGGTAAAGGTAAACGATAAACTCAAAACCACCCACCCGCGAATTTATGCAGCTGGGGATATCTGTTTTCCCTATAAATTTACTCACACGGCCGATGCTTTGGCCCAAATTGTAATCCAAAACGCACTTTTTCCACATCCTTTGGGTTTGGGGTATGCGTCCACTCATTCCCTAATTATTCCTTGGTGTACATTTACTGAACCGGAGATTGCTCATGTGGGCCTCTACCAGGGAGAAGCAGAGGGAAAAGGGATTGATGTGGAAACCTTTACGTTTGGTTTAGAGGAGGTGGACCGTGCAATTTTAGATGGAGAAGAGGATGGGTTTGCACGGGTTCATGTAAAAAAGGGGACGGATAAAATTGTGGGTGCTACGATTGTCGCCTCCCATGCAGGGGATATGATCAATGAAATTACCCTTGCCATGAAAGCGGGGGTAGGCCTTGCAACCATTGGTGGAACCATTTACCCCTATCCTACCCAAGCCGAGGTGATTAAAAAAGTCGCTAATTTATGGCGGAAGAGCACATTCACCCAAGGGAAAAAGAAATTTCTTAAGAGAATGTTTTCCTGGACCCGTTGAGCAATAAAGGGGAGAAAAGAAATAATTCTGGGGGAAAGCAAAAATTAAAATTCCTGTAAAAATTTTTTTAACTGGCAATTCCACGCCGCTTGCGGCGTGGGACGCAGTAGATCTGTTGTAGCGGGCCCTTCGACTTATCTCAGGATGGGCTTCCCAAAACCATCTCCACCCCCCACCTTCCCTCCCCCCATCGAGGGGGGAGGGAAGGTGGGGGGTTTTTTGATACCCCGCGGTCTTGCCGCGGGGAGCTTCATGTAAAAACCTTGGGTGTTTTCTAACCAAAAATATTTAAGTCCTACTTTATCTTGGATGACAAGCACTGGGTTTACCTCCAAGGTTTTTATTGTTCCATTTGTTTTTTAGAGGTTTTTTGGGTGGTTCCGGTTTTCCCGTTTTCAATTTCAAATCGGGTAATAATTTCTTGAATCTGTTGTTGGCTAAAAGGTTTGACTAAGAAACCTTTGACACCGCTTTGCATCGCTTCTTTCACATTTTCTTCGGTGCTGTATCCCGTCACGATGACAATGAAGGCCTGAGGGTCTAATGCTGTGATTCCTTTTATTGCATCCAAACCGTGTAAAACAGGCATTTTAATATCAATGAAAACAATATCAGGCCTTATTCGCTCAAACTGTTCAAGCGCCTCCTCACCGTTGGATGCTTCATTCACATTAGTATAGTTTAAGTGCCGCAGAATGGTTCTCAGGCTTACTCTTAAATTGGGAAGATCATCTACAATGAGAATACATGGGTCACTCACTGGGTTTTTAAGTTATTTTTCTTTTTCAAATCTGGTTTCAGTTGTTTACATACCAATTTTAGCCGTGAACCCATAACACGTCAACTTACTGAAAAAATTGATTAATTTTAAATTACCAGGAAAAAGCTCTGTGGGGGTTACCTCCTTTCCCTGGGATATTTTTAAAAAAATAGACAAAGAAGAATCATTGAATTGTACCGAATTAATATTTTTTAGCCCAGTACTTTACCATTTTTCTTTGGGTTAACAATAAGATGAACCTTTCTCACCTGTTAAAGCTGTGTGGTTTCCTTGCTTTCCTGTGGGTGGCTTTCCTTTTACTTCAATCCACTGATTTAGGTTTTTATCTTAGCCAGGACCGCATTATAAATTTTTTAGAATTTCTGGGCCCTTTTGCTCCCGTGGTTTTTACCCTTTTGATGGCTGTTGCGGTTGTGATCAGTCCTATCCCAAGTTTGCCCCTTGATTTTGCGGCAGGAGTTTTTTTCGGGCCCTTTTTGGGAACACTCTATGCAGTCAGTGGGGCGGAACTGGGGCAGTTTGCAGTTTCCTAATCGGAAGAGCTCTGGGCCGTGAGATGGTATCAAAGCTTTTTGGGATTGCAGTGGTTTTTTGTGAGAAATGCTCTGATCGCCATTTAGGGGTCTTGGTCCTGATAAGCCGCTTGTTTCCGATTTTCTCCTTTGACCTGATTAGTTATGGAGCGGGTTTAACCGGTATGTCCCTCAAGTGGTTTGCATTGGCGACCCTTTTGGGAATGATTCCCCCAACGTTTGCCCTGACCTATTTTGGGAAAAGCATTGTCATGGCTGATTGGCCTGTGGTTTTATTGGGAGGGGTTTTCGTAATCCTCTTTCTTTTTCTTCCAAAACTGATTAAAAGCCATCGGTCTTCCTGGTGGGCAAGGCTGTTACAGGGGGATCCCAGCAAAAGAGTTCCTGAAAATACAAAAAAAAATATCCAGGCCCCAACGGAAAATACGGTGAGTCAAACCTGTCCCCTATGTGGTGGACCTAAAGGTTAATTGTTTCTTGAGGGAAATGAAAATATATTTTAGGGCTGGGTTGATTTGCTTCCTAAGAGGGGGTTTTTTACGAATTTACATGACCCTTCGAGATTTGATGAATCCGATAAAATGATCCACGAGAATCGGATCAAGATCAGTTCCTTTATTTTCCTGCATTATACCGATTATTTTTTCAGCTTCCATGGCCGCGCGATAGGGGCGATTGCTCCTCATGGCATCAAATTGATCTGATATGGCGGTCAGTCGACTTGCAATATGCTGCGGTCGTTCCTGTTTCATGGTTGGGTACCCTTTGCAGTTGTATTTCAAATGGTGTTCATAAGCCACAATGGCGGCGATTTTTGGAACTTCAGGGTATTGAAGCAATAACATTGCCCCTTCAAGGGGGTGTCTTTGCATTTCCGCAAATTCCTCATCGGTCAGTTTCCCATCTTTATGAAGAACCTTCACAGAGACTTGGGTTTTTCCAACATCATGAAGTAAAGCCCCCATTCCAAATGCGTGGATCGCTTCCTTCGAAAAACCCAAAGACTGAGCTTGAGCCATTGTTAGGATAGAAAGGTTGATGGCATGAACATGGGTATATTCATCATAGGATTTGAGCTCTATAAACGGAATGAAAGAGTTAAAATTGTTAAACAGGGCCCTTTCGAGGCCCTGCATAATTCCATTGACATTGTCCATCAAGACATCCTGAGCGGTGTTCCAATCCATATAGATATCCCTCAGGGCTCTGGATTCTTCTGAAAATTTTGAGGTATTCAGAACGCTTTTTGAAATCGCAAATTCCAGATCTTTCGTCAAAGGCGTTTGTGTGTTTTCTTTGCTTTGATCCAAACCCAACTTGCCGAGTTCAATATGCAAGGATTGAAAAGAAAATGTTCCCTCTTCCGGATTGAAAGGGGAAGATAGAAAATCCACCAGGGATGAAATCTCTGGCAAGGTTAGCCCCTCGCGAAGGATGAGAATTTCGATTAAACGGTCATGGAATATCCGGATGATATCAGAGGGGCCTTGGTCTAGGGTGGTCATTAAGCAATCATCAATGTAAATCTGGTCCTCAATAAAAGCAAAGGTTCTCTTGTCACATTCTTGAAAAAGGGCTGGTAAAACCTCTCCGAGTTGTTCCATGGTTTTAATCAGCTGGGGATGGTTCTTAGGATACAAGGTCCGATCACGGAGGGTTTTGGTCAACATTCTCAGGAAATGTTCGGCAAGTTTCAACCCGTCTGTTGGGTTTGCAGCGCTCAAGACTTGAGGACCTCCTTCCTTTTTTAGAAAAATGAATTAACGAGTTGTTTGAACACCCCTGTCATTTAAATCTGAGAGCGTTTTGGCCAGTTCCTTTCGGAGTGCACGTTGACGTCTCCAGTTCCAAAACCGCAAAGCAAGCTGTTGTTTGAAGGATTGTAAAATCGGGATCCATTCCCCACCCCCATTTTTTCCGATGGTTTTTAAAATAGCCTGTTTTCGACCGAAAGAATCACCCCCCCATTTGGTGGTTTTAAGATAGTTCATCACCATGTCCATGGACCGGGTGTGTTTACTCATTAATAAAATAGAGGTTCCCGCCATGAAGACTTTATAGTCTTCATCTTTTAAGGATTGGGCCAGTCCCTGAAAAAAATATTCAGTATCGCGTCCCACTTCTCCCAATGCCTGCAGAGCGGCCACTTTTACGTTTGAGAAAGGGTTTTTCATGCATCCAACCATTTGAGGAAGAGCTTCTTTTGCTTTTAACTCTCTGAGAAGAACAAGCATATTGCGGACGACATACCATTTTTCGTTTTCTAGCCTTTTTACCACAATGGGAATTACTTTTTTCCCGCAATGGGTTATGATTTGAAGCAGCCGTTTTCTGACCGTAAGCGTTTCCTCTACCTCCAGCAGATCCAAGAGAGTGGGAATAATTTCATCCCCTGCAATGGCAAGGATTTCACTGAGCAGGTTGTCGTTTTTTCTGTCCTCCGGTCCGGAACTGGTTTGAAGGATTTGACTCATCAGTTCCGGGTTAAGAAATTTTTTTATTTGCCGTTGCATTAAACTCCGGTGGGTCTCCGGGCCATTTCGGTGTTGATCTAAAAGGATATGCAGTGTTTCAGGTAGAATTTTTTGGCGGGATGGGCCAACGCCTTCCTTGAGAAGTCTGTTTAAATAGTCTACACATTTTTCGTAACTTTCTTCGTGGCGGATGGGTCCCTCCAGCATTTCTAGTAGAATGAAGGCGAGATGCCGATTGTTGTTGGTTTCATCAAGGAAATCTTCATCGGAAGGCTGATCCCCTTTTCCCTCAATGGAACCCATTGCCAACTCCTCATCCAGTAAAGCCCTATAGGATTTGGGATAAAATTCCCGATCTGCATGACTGGTGAACAGTTCTTCCATCAAATCTTGGTGTCCTTCCAGTTTTGTTGTTAGTTGATCCTTGAGTTGATTGTTTCCTTCGGAAAGGGTGGTTAATTTTTTGAGGAGGCCCAGAATAGGGGAAGAAACCTTTTGATTTGAAAGATGGATTTGGTTCATGACCTCTCCCATTTGGGCGGGGGGCATATCCTCTATTAAATTCTCAAGCCCTGTATTGTTGTTGTGGATGTTTTCTATGCAAAAACGAAAAATATTTTCTCTAATTTCCGTTGGAAGATTGGTCATGAAGGTTCTGATATCTTTTTTTACTTCGGCTTCACTTTTTTTATCCAATTGGTGTTGTTTTCCTTGTTCCTGAATGAATCTTGCAATAACCCGTTCATAGGTTTGCGATTCATTTTTATTTTTTTTGCAAAGCATTTGAATCAAATTGGCCATTTTGGCTGAGTCTGCATGAAATTCCTTCTCCTCTAAAAGGGGTGCTTCCTCCGGGGATAGGGATCCCGTTTCACTTAAATTTTTAATCAACCCTTTCCAGAGACCTTCCCTTCTTCCATCCGAGTCTTGATTTAGGGGATTTTCATTCTTAGTTTCTTTGACGGCTTGGCCAAAACTGATATGTTTCAGAGAGATTAAGTTTGTATCCTCATGAAAAGCTTTTAAGGCCTCCTCCCTTTCAGGAAGGGTTATAGATCGACACTCGGCCACCAACTTCAGAAAACGGAAAATAACATCCTCCGTAACCCCTTTGTGAAAGATTACGCTGATTAAGTTGAGTTGATTAAGCATTCGGGCGAGTTCTCTAATGACCGGATTATTTTTCGCAATCAGATTTCCCTGATGAAGCAGTTCGTCTCTTGCAATCCCAATGGCAATTGACTCAGCCTCCAACAAAAGATTTTGAAATTGACAATCCAAATTTTTGACCAGTTTTGGGATAATGGGGTGTGACGAAGAATAAAAAGAAACCTTTCTGATTCCAACCTGAAGATCAATCAATGTATTGATCAGATGGTTAGGGTTGATTAAAGCGGTTGTTTGGCCTGGGGATTCCAAAGGAATTTCCTTTTTTTAATAGTTAAATTAAGCGGTTAGAAAGAAATTTATACATTTAAAGAATACCCGATAATTACTAGGTGTCAAGGAACCCTATTTGAGGTTTTTCTCTTCTAAGAACCTTTTTTGGGGTATTTGGACGGTCAAATTTCAAAGAGCCTGTTTCTTTGAGATTTGAGATCCGGGTTTTTAATTTTTGTGAAGGAAGTTGGATTACGAGCCCTTGAAATTAGTGCCAGAAGTGTTGAGTGTCAAGGAAAGATAGAAAAAGGCAACTTTAGGCATGACATATCAATTTTTGGGAGATGTTTTTCTTTGAAAAATTATTAAGGAAGGAGCAACCTCTAAATAATTTTTAAAGCGATCTTTTCTAACCATTTCTTAGTTCGGTCCAGAATGTTGAAGAAAAAAAGTTATATCCTTCTTTTTTTTCTAATTTTATTTGGACCCATTGGAACAACTTTAGATGCTAAAGAAAAAGAATTTGAATTTGAAACCATTGATCAAGGGATCGATTCAAAAATAACTACTTATCGGAGGGGGGTCATTCAAAATTCAATAGAATGGAAGGCGCTTTGGAAAGAACATCAGCATTCCGAACTTTCACTTCCTGTTGTTGATTTTCAGAAAGAAGGGGTAGTGGTTGTTTTTTTAGGGATTAAAGGTTCAGCCGGATATTCGGTTGAGATTTACAAAGTTGAAGAGCATGGAAGAGAACTTAAGATTTATTTTGAGGAATTAAAACCCGATCCAAACTGTATGGTTGCTCAAGTAATCACTTCGCCATTTCATATGGTTAGAATTTCAGCATCAGAAAAAGAATCGGTTTTCCTTGGAAGGGAGAAAATTCAAGATTGTCGAGGCAATTAATTTTAAAAAAAACATTTTTCGGGCCCCTAAAATTTTGGGAGGGCTTTTCAAATGAAAATCTTTATTCATAAAGACCGTTTCATAAAGTCGGGCTTTACAATGGGATTGATCTTAATTTTTTTAAACCTTCTGTTGGTTACCTCCTCGTCAAAAACCTATGCAATGATGGACCAGACCGGTTCTGGAAATGGGTCCCAAGGGAGAGCGGAAAACATTCAATTGGTGGATAACTATTTACCTAATGAGGTTCTCGTCAAATTTAAGGAGGAGAAAAATCTTTCAGTAGTTGAGAAAAGGCAATTCCATGATGAGGCCGATACAGAGGTCCTCTCTACTATTTCGGGATTGAAAGTTGAAAGAGTTCGCTCCAAAAAGGGAGAGACCGTAGAGGAATTAATGAACCGGTACAGGCAAAACCCCTTTGTGGAATATGTTGAACCCAACGGTTTATTTCAAATTCAATTAACCCCTAATGATACTCGGTTTTCTGAGTTATATGGGATGCATAATACTGGGCAGACAGGGGGAACAGTGGATGCGGACATTGACACCCCAGAAGCATGGGACATTCAAACAGGGACGGGAACAATTATTGTGGCCGATATTGACACTGGAGTGGATTACAATCATTCCGATTTGGCTGCGAATATGTGGACCAATTCAGGAGAGATTCCAAACAATGGGATTGATGACGATGGGAATGGGTTTGTAGATGATTACAGGGGTTGGGATTTTGTGAGTAATGATAATAATCCGATGGATGATCATGGACATGGAACTCACACTTCAGGGACCGTTGCAGCTGTTGGTAATAATGGGATTGGTGTTGCGGGTGTAACATGGAATGCTCAAATCATGCCTGTAAAGTTTTTAAATGCCAGTGGAGGCGGAACTTTTGCCGCGGGAGCCGCTGCAATTATATATGCTGCAGACATGGGGGCTCATATTTCCAGTAACAGCTGGGGTTGTGGACCTAGCTCGGGGTGCTTCTCCCAAGTCGTTGAAGATGCAATTGCCTACGCCAATACCAAGGGAATGCTTTTTATTGTTGCTGCTGGGAATTCAAACAATAATAACGATGGAACCATCTTCTATCCCTGTACTGCAAACCAACCCAATGTCATTTGTGTTGCTGCAACAGACCATAATGACCAAAAGGCAGGTTTTTCAAACTATGGAGCCACCACGGTTGATTTAGGGGCCCCGGGGGTGAATACCTTGAGCACTACTCCCAATAATACCTACTCAGTTTTTAGCGGGACCTCCATGGCAACCCCTCATGTGGCAGGAGCCGCAGCCCTTCTTCTTTCCCATTCGCCTTCTTTAACCGTTGATCAAGTTAGGTCGGCCCTTTTCAATCATGTTGACCTAATCCCTTCAATGGCTGGGCGGACAGTCACTGGGGGACGTCTCAATGTGGACAAGGCCATCCGTTCTCTGGATTTTACACCTCCAACGGTGGCTATTACTCAACCGATAGATGGAGATTTAATCCGAGGAACGGCAACCCTTGAAGCTTCCGCTTCTGATAATGTTGCCGTCGGCCAGGTCGAATTTTACCTTGATCCAGATTCAAACAATTTCCTGCTATGCATTGACAACGCTTCTCCTTATCAATGCTCTTTGGATACGACATTATTGTCAGATGGTCTTTATACCTTACAGGCTGTGGCAAAAGATACCTCCAACAATATAGGGACCAGCAATTTGATCACGGTTAGAGTAGACAACACTCCTCCAACCGTTTCTATTTCTTTTCCTTCCGAGGGATCAACTCACAGCGGTTTTGTTCTCATCACCGCCAGCGCAAATGATTCCAATGGAATAGGTTCCGTTCAGTTTTTTATTGATACAAATTCCCAATGTGTCGATACCAGTTCACCATTTGAATGCTCATGGGATACTTCAACATTTTTGGATGGGGTCCACACCCTTGCAGCGAAAACCTTTGATCTAGCAGGAAATACCGCCGTTTCCCTTCCCGTTACCGTTACCATTTCCAATCAAGGAAGCCCCGGAACCGGAAATATTTCAACATTGGCAGGAAATGGTATAAACAGTTTCTGCGGAGATGGAGATTTGGCACCCTTAGCCTGTTTAAGACAGCCTGAGGGGGTTGCCATGGATTATGAAGGAAACGTTTATATTGCCGATTCCAGAAATCATCGAATAAGAAAGGTAGATACCGATGGAACCATTACGACCTATGCTGGAAACGGGAATCGGGGTTATAGCGGAGACGGGGGTCCCGCAGATTTAGCCCGGTTGCGTTTTCCCTCAGGAGTGGCGGTGGATATAGCTGGGAATCTTTATATCGCAGATACGGGAAACCATCGAATTCGAAAGGTCGATACAGAGGGAATCATTAGTACGATAGCTGGAACCGGCAGTGGGGGTTTTAATGGGGATGGAGGACCGGCCACTTCCGCAAGACTGGATGAACCCAACGATGTGTTTGTGGATGGTAGCGGGAATGTTTATATTGCGGATACCGGAAACCAACGGATTAGAAGGGTGGACTCATCTGGGACCATTTCCACCATTGCGGGGATTGGGAATAGAGGTTTCAGTGGAGACGGTGGCCCTGCAACCAACGCAAGATTAAATAACCCGCGTGGTGTATCCTTGGATTCCCTTGGAAATCTTTATATTGCGGATTCAAACAACGACCGGATCCGAATCGTGAGCAGTTCAGGAATCATTGATACCTATGCTGGGACTGGAAATTCGGGTTTCAGCGGGGACGGTGGACCCGCAATTTTAGCCCAACTTCATCAACCTCGTGGCGTCGCCAGCCTTATCTCGGGGGAAATCCTTATTGGGGACCGTCAAAATAATAGAATCCGGTTGGTGGACCTTTCGGGAAACATCTCTACGGTGGCTGGAAACGGAGTTCCAGGATTCAGCGGGGATGGAGGGGATGCCACACAGGCGCAAATCAACCTTCCAAGAGGGGTCGCCATTACAGGAAACGGGTTCTTGATTGCTGATACCGAAAACAGCCGGGTTCGTCAAGTGACCGTTGCTCCCACCGGGGACATCACTCCTCCTACCGTGAGTATTACTTCACCCAATAATGGGGATACCGTTTTTTCAACCGTTACGGTATCAGCGACAGCAAGTGACAATGTGGGCGTTTCAAAGTTGGAGTTTTATTTGGATGATGTTCTCCAGTCGACGGTTTACGTATCACCCCTAACTTGGGATTGGAATACGACAACGGGTTCAAACGGTTCATTTGCGTTGACGGCAAAAGCGTATGATGGGGCAGGCAATGTAGGAACCAGTCTTCCGGTAACGGTGATCGTCAGGAATGGCCCGGATCTTGTTGTTCCGGATTTAAGTGATCCTCCGGCCTCTGTCAATGCGGGGGCTAGTTTTGTAGCATCATCCACAACAACCAATCAGGGAACGGAACCAACAGGTATTTTCACGGTGGGGTATTTCCTTTCTACGGATCCAATCATTTCGATCGGTGATATTTCAATTGGGTCAAGAACCATTTATGGCCTTTTACCCGATGAAGGCCATACGGGATCGGATTCATTAACTGTCCCCGCTACGGTTGCTTTTGGGACCTATTACTTTGGGGTGTGTACAGATATTGGTAATACGGTTACAGAATCGGATGAGACGAACAATTGCCGGGTGGCCTCAGGGACCATCCAAATCACCCAGCCTGACCTGGTGGAGACCAGTATTAGTAACCCGCCTGTTTCCGTTCCTATTGGTGGAAACTTTTCGGTTATGGATACAGTGGCAAATCAAGGAGATGGGCCTGGAAACAATATTACCATCCAATTCTATCTCTCCCCAGATTCTGAAATTGTTCCTTCTTCAGATCCAGGCATTACCGCCTCGGATATCCTCTTATCCGGAAATCGAACGGTTTCCATTCTTCCAGCAGGCCAAACCAGTACTGGAACAACTACCGTTACGGTTCCCACAACAGTTCCTATGGGAACCTACTATTTTGGGGCATGTGCCGATTCCCCGGATGTAGAAACCAAAAAAACCAATAACTGCCTGACGGCAGCAAGCCAGGTGACGATTACCGGTCCTGATTTAGTGATGACGGGTGTGAGTACCAGTACAACGAGTGTACCGATCGGGGGGAGTTTTACCTTAGCCGATACGGTCAAGAATCAGGGGACGACTACCACATCCAGCATTTTTTATGTTGGTCTGTATTTATCTGCGGATGCGACGATTACCACGGCTGATACGCGGCTCAACACTCGTTATATCGGTGGTTTAGCCGCCGGGGTTAGCAGCAGCGGGAATAGCACGATGACGATCCCGACGAATATGGCTCCGGGAACGTACTATATCGGGGCGATTGCCGATTTTGATAATCGTCAGCCTGAGAGTGATGAGACCAATAACAGCTTAGCGGGCACGACGGTTCAGGTGGTGCGGGATGTGGATTTAGTGATGACGGGTGTGAGTACCAGTACAACGAGTGTACCGATCGGGGGGAGTTTTACCTTAGCCGATACGGTCAAGAATCAGGGGACGACTACCACATCCAGCATTTTTTATGTTGGTCTGT
>Ga0302046_10000448_pt1 | contig 42320 bp, 25 predicted proteins | sample RVTome_11_FD_200261 | JGI IMG/M metagenome (GOLD analysis project Ga0302046, IMG submission 200261) | Soil microbial communities from uranium-contaminated site in the Upper Colorado River Basin, Wyoming, United States - RVT147D111 (version 2) ...
CGGGCCCCTCACCCTTACCCTCTCCCAGGGGGAGAGGGAACAGCATGCCACCCCGGGGTGAAGGAATCAGGAATTCGGCCTCTCTCCGCGCGGAAGACGACTCTCCCTCTCCCCGCGGGAGAGGGTTGGGGTGAGGGGCCTTTGATAGGGTGAGATCTATTGTCCTCTCCACGCCCATGGTTCACCTTGCGCCGCAACCCGCTGCGCAGCCTTCATTCCCCAGCAGCGTCTGGGGAATGACTTATTCTTACTCGCCTCCGCAGAGTAAGAGCAAGATGAAGCCGGCATGTCGAGGGGCGACAACGCTTCGACCCGCGGACTTTGTCAACGGCCCCGCCTCAGGCCAGCCCTCGCCAGCGGCGCAGGCCCCATTCGCCGGCGAAGCAAGCCAGGGCAAACAGCATGACGGCGGCCTTGTGCCAGAGCGGCAATGACCACGACTCCGTCACCGGCGCTTCGGCAAAGGGGAGGGTGGCCGCAAAGGAGGCAAGGTCCGAGGCTGCCACGATGCGCCCGCCGGTCTGGCGCGCCACCTGTTCGAGCAGGGGGCGGTTGGGGGGCAGGGAAGCGAACTCCCGGGCGGCCGGATTGGCGGTCCATCCGGTCCGCGCGCGGCCACGTTCCACGCCCGACTCGTCCTGGACCACGGCTTCGGCCAGGTAAGCGCCGGTTTCCCTGGGGACGAAGGAGGTTTCATAGATGCCAACACGATCCAGGGCGGGATCGACCTCGGTGGTCAGCGTGGCGTTGGTGGTGGTCGAGGCGTCGGGATCAGCCGTGGCCTCGCGATCAGGGAGGGTCGCCCGGATCTTCAACTGGACTTGGGCGTTTTCCAACGGGTGAAAGGCCTGGTCCCGGGGTTCCACTTCGAGGCGCACCGCCTGCAGGGCGGAGTCGGCCTGGTCGCGGGCGCGCAGAGTCGTAAAGTCCGGCACATCCACGATGAGCTGGCGCATCATCTGCCGCCAGGCCAGGGCCATGTCGTTCATGGCCTCCTCCTCCTTCATCCCCCAGCGCCACACATCCCCGACCAGCATCGCCGCGACACGTCCCCGGCCGAATCGTTGCACCGCCAGCCCCGGGCGGATGTTGCCGCCCGGGTCGGACACCGTGCCGACCACCGTCGCGCCGGGCTTAATGTTGCGGACGGGATGAAGGACCTTGAAGGGCGGCATGTGATCCAGGCGCGCGCGTTCCTCGGACTCGGTGGTGCGCAGACGCGCCCAGGGCTGCAGCCAGCCATCGCGGGTCAGGCTGAACGTGAACGGCCCGGGCACCGTGGAGAACATGGGTTCGTCAAGGTAGATCGGCAGCATGTCACCCACGGGCGTGCGCGCATAGTCGCCGGCCTGGAAGGAATTCGGACCGCCCAGCATGAGGAGGGCGCCGCCGCGCTCGGACACATACCGGTGCAGGAGCAGCATCTGGTCCTGGGTGAAGAAGGACGCCTCCAGGTCATCCACGATCACCGCGTGATAGGGGAACAGGTCCTCCGGTGTCTTGGGAAATCCTCCCTGCAGTTCGATCTCGTCGCGCGTGTTGAACCGGATGAGCACGGGTTGATCGTAGCGTTCGGTGTCCTCGGTCTTGAGGTCGAAGCCACGAAACAGCGGATTGCTCTCCTCACCCCGGCGGCCTTTGAATTCAAACTTGGGTTCGCGCAGGGCGAGCCGGATCAACCCCACCAATTGCACCTCCGAATCCTCGGACATCGCCCGGTTGAGAAACTTGAACTCCCAGTTGGGACGTCCGCTGACGTATAGGATCCGGTAGGGACCCTCTCCGCGATCCACCACCACCATGCGCGAGTTGTTGGCGCGGGTGGCTTCCGTGCTGGCCTCGGTTTGCGTCTCCGGTTCCAACCGGACATCCACCCGGTAGAACGACAGTCCGGGCGTCTCGGGGCGGAACTGAAATCGCGCCGCCAATTCCTCGTCCCGGCCTCCCACGCGCAAGCGCTGCTCCATGAGGGGGACGGCGTTGGTCTCCATGACGGGTGCCGCGGAGGCTTCGGCGTCCAGGTCGGGCGTGGGCACCGACCAGAGTTGGGCGACCAACGTCTGGCCAGGCACCTCGAGCGCGCGGATGTTGACCTGGATGGTGATGGGCGCGTTCTCGAAGGCGGTTTGCGTCACGCCCACCTTTTCCACGGCAATGTCACGGGCCTGCCCGGTTTCGCCCAGAACCACCGGATACACAGGCGGCATCCCGTTCAGGTCGAGGGAGTCATCGCCCAGATCGGTGGCGTTGCCATCGGTGAACAGCAGCACGCCGGCGAGTGGTCGGCCCGCATACCGTTCTTGGAGGGTTTCCAACGCAAAGCGCAGCGCCGTTGCTCTTCCCGTGAAATCGAGGCTGTCAAAGTCCCGGACCGATTGCAGCCGCATGTCAAAGGCATAGCGCCGAAGCTGGAAATTCTTATCGAGCGGCTCCTGCCACGCGGAGGACGGGCCTTCCAGCGTGGATTTCAACTGCGTGCCCCGCGGCTGGCCGATGTCCGCCAATTCGAGGCTCTGGCTGTTGTCGGCGAGGAGAACGAAGTAATTGGCGCCGGGTTTGGCGCGTTGGCCCACCCAGGTCGGTTCGAGCAGGCAGAGGAGCAGGGCCGCCAACCCCAGCAGTTTCAGGCCGATGCAGGCCGCCTTGACCCCCCCGCTCAATCCCGGCAGGCGATAGGTCCAGAAGAGCAACGCCATGCCGAACACGAACAGGATCGCGCCCGGCCAGACCCAATGGGTATTGCTGAAGTAAATCTCCGCCCAGACCATGACTGCGCGGGATTGTGGCAGGGACCGGGACGTGGGGCGAATCTAAAAAGACCGGCTGCATCGGACCGATCAGTCGGATCAGTCCGATCAATCCGATCCAGCCGCCACTCCCCTGACTTGGCATTCAACCTGTTCATGGATCAGTCAGGGGGACGTGATGGTGGTGCAGGTTTTTTAAATAGGGCTTGGGGTTGCCGCGTCGATGAGCGGTTCCCGGCCACCGCGAGCTAGCTGGCGTCTTAACCGCGCTCTTGACAGGTAATTGCGGATGAGAAACACTCGCAAAAGACGTCGAAGATCCGTGGGGCATCGCGGTCGGATCCAAGGGCATCAATCCATTCCAGTATGCTGACTATTCCTGGCCAATCGTTCCGTTTGTGCGATGGGTTGACGCGTCGCAACTTTCTCAGAATAGGCGCGTTCGGGATGGGAGGGTTGGCGCTGCCCAACCTGCTTCGCGCCGAGGCCCAGTCCGGCATCCGGCGTTCCCACAAGGCGGTCATCATGATCTTCCTGCCGGGTGGCCCCTCCCACCAGGACATCTTTGACCTCAAGATGGATGCGCCCCAGGAGATCCGGGGGGAGTTCAAGCCCATCTCCACCAGCGTGCCCGGCATGCAGATCACCGAGTACCTGCCCCTGCTGGCCCGCCAGGCCCACCGCTACTCCATCATCCGCTCCATGGTCGGCGCCCTCGACCGCCACTACGCCGTGCAATGCCTGACCGGACGTCACAATGGCGGCAACGAGCCCCCCGGCGGCTGGCCCTGCATCGGCTCGGTGCTTTCCCGGGTGGAGGGGCAGGTGGACAAGACCATGCCGCCCTTCGTTGGGTTGTCCCCCAAGATGGGGCACACCCCCTGGTCGGACAACGGCGAGCCCGGATTCCTCGGCGTAGGGCATGCCCCTTTCCAGCCGAACAAGGGAGCGGGCCAGGAGGACATGGTGCTCAACGGCATCAACCTCGAGCGCCTGGAGGATCGCAAGGGGTTGTTGGCCAGCTTCGACACCTTCCGCCGCGACGTGGATGCGAGCGGCATGATGGAAGGGCTCGACGCCTTCAACCAGCAGGCCATGGGCATCCTCACCTCCAGCCGCCTTCTCGAGGCGCTGGACGTCGGCAAGGAGGATCCGCGCGTCCGCGAAAGCTACGGACACGGCGACCCCCGCAATCGCGATGACGGCGCGCCCAAGATGATGGAGCACTTCTTGATCGCTCGCCGCCTGGTGGAGGCCGGAGCCCGCTGCGTGACCGTGGCCTTCAGTCGCTGGGATCATCATGGCCGCAATTTCGACGCCCTGCGCCAGGACCTTCCGCTGCTCGACCGCGGCCTCAGCGCCCTCCTCGAAGACCTCCACCAACGCGGCCTGGACCAGGATGTGTCGGTCGTGGTGTGGGGCGAGTTCGGCCGCACCCCCACGATCAACAAGGACGGCGGGCGCGATCATTGGCCGCGCGTCTCCTGCGCCCTGCTGGCCGGCGGCGGCATGATGACCGGCCAGGTCATCGGCGCCACCGATCGCCTGGGGGGCGAAGCCTCCGAACGGCCCGTGCAGTTCGGCGAAGTGTTCGCCACCCTCTACCATCGGCTGGGCATCGACGTGGGGAAGGTCACCGTCCCCGACCTGAGCGGCCGCCCGCAGTTCCTCGTGGACCGCGGCATGTTGCCGATGCCCGAACTGATGTAAGCCAGGAACGGGACGGGCTGGGGGGAGGGCGGTGAGTGAGTGAGTGGGTAGGAGAATGGGCCAATGGGTGAATGGGTCGGGCGCGGAGTCACGGAATCAAGAAGTCACGGAGTCAGTGAATGGGTGAGTGAGTGGGTGAGTATGCGAATGGGCGAATGGGCGAATGGGCGAGTAGGCGAATGGGCGAATGGGCGAATAGGCGAATGGGTGAATCGGCGAATGGGTGAATCGGCGAGTAGGCGAATGGGTGAATCGATTTTGAATCATGCTGCGCATTGAAGGAACAGCATCTCGGTTTTGCGACGGGGTTTCCCGGCGCAATTTCCTCAAGGTGGGCGGGCTCGCCCTGGGCGGGATGACCCTGCCCCAGGTGCTGCGTGCCCAGGGCGGCTCCGGGTCCGGGTCCGGCGAAAAGGGGGTCATCATGATCTTCCTTCCCGGCGGGCCGTCCCACCAGGACATGTTCGACCTGAAGATGGATGCGCCCCTGGAGATCCGGGGCGAATTCAAGCCGATCCCCACCAAGGTCCCGGGCATCCAGATCTGCGAGCATCTTCCCCTGCTCGCAAAGCAAATGGACAAGGTGGCCGTCATCCGCTCCATCGTCGGGGCCCGCGATGATCACGATGCGTTCCAGTGCCTGACCGGGCGTCAGAACCGCAACCAGCCTCCCGGTGGCTGGCCCTCGTTGGGATCGGTCGTCTCCCATCTGCAGGGTCCACGCAATCGCGCGTTGCCGCCCTTCGTCGGCCTCTCTCCCAAGATGGGGGAAATGCGGTGGGCCCGCTCCGGCCCGGCGGGCTTCCTCGGCCCGGCCCACGAACCGTTTCAGCCCAACAAGGGGGGCGGCAAGGAGGACATGATCCTGCGGGGCGTGACCATGGATCGTCTGTCCGATCGCCAGGCCCTGTTGCAGAGCTTCGACACCTTCCGCCGCGACCTGGACCACAGCGGCATGATGGAAGGGCTGGATGCCTACAACGAGCAGGCGTTCGGGATTCTCACCAGCAGCCGGCTGCTCGACGCGCTCAACATCGAAAAGGAGGATCCCACCGTGCGCGCCCGCTACGGCAAGGGTGATCCGCGCAACCGCGACGACGGTGGTCCCAAGCTGATGGAGCAGTTCCTCATGGCGCGTCGCCTGATCGAGGCCGGGGCGCGTTGCGTGACCCTGGCCTTCAGCCGCTGGGATCATCACGGGCGCAATTTCAACGCCCTGCGCCAGGACCTGCCCCTCCTGGACCAGGGAGTCAGCGCGCTCATCCAGGACATCCATGAGCGGGGCCTGGACAAGGATGTGTCGGTGGTCGTGTGGGGCGAGTTTGGACGTACCCCGAAGATCAACAAGGATGGCGGGCGCGACCACTGGCCGCGCGTCTCCTGTGCGCTGCTGTTTGGCGGCGGCATGAAGACCGGGCAGGTCATTGGCGCCACCGACCGGCTGGGAGGCGAGGCGGTCGAACGGCCCGTGGATTTCCAGGAGGTGTTTGCCACGCTCTACCACAACCTGGGCATCGACGTGAACAAGGCCACCGTGCCCGACCTCACGGGACGCCCTCGTTACCTGGTGGATCCCGGTTATTTGCCCATCGCCGAACTCATTTGATGCCATGCTGACGATTCCCGGACCTGCTTCCCGATTCTGCGACGGCCTTTCGCGCCGCTCGTTTCTGCGCATCGGCGCACTAGGTCTGGGCGGGTTGGCGCTGCCCGATTTGCTGCGCGCGGAAAGCCAGTCCGCCTCTCCGTCTCGGCACAAGGCGGTCATCATGATCTACCTGCCCGGAGGACCGCCGCACCAGGACATGTTCGACCTGAAGATGGAGGCGCCGTCCGAGATTCGCGGCGAGTTCCGCCCGATCTCCACCAACGTGCCCGGCATCCAGATCTGCGAGCACCTGCCCCGGATGGCCGGCATGATGGACAAGCTGGCCGTCATCCGTTCGCTGGTGGGGGCGGTCGATGCCCACACCGACTTCCAATGCATGACCGGACGGCTGGCGCGCAACATGCCGCCCGGCGGCTGGCCCACGCTCGGCGCCGTCGTCTCGCGCCTGCAGGGCACCGTCTCCCCGGCCATGCCCCCCTTCGTCGGCTTGGAACCCCGCATGCAGCACCGGCCTTACAATGCCGCCAATCCCGGCTTCCTCGGCGTGGCCCACCAATCGTTCCGGCCCAAAGGGGAGGGAAAGGCCGACATGGTGCTCAACGGCGTGACGCTTGACCGGCTGGCCGACCGCCGCGGATTGCTGGCCAGCGTGGACCGGTTTCGCCGTGACGTGGACGGCAGTGGCCTCATGGGTGGACTGGACGCCTTCACCCAGCAGGCGTTTGGCGTGCTGACCTCAAGCCGGCTGGCTGAGGCGCTGGATTATCAGCAGGAGGATCCCCGCGTCCTCGAACGCTACGGCAAGGGCGATCCCAAACCGCGCGGCGACGCGGCGCCCCGCATGCTGGAGCAATTCCTCATCGCCCGCCGCTTGGTGGAAGCCGGCGCCCGCGTGGTGACGCTGGCCTTCGGATTCTGGGATTACCACGGACGCAATTTCCAGACCGCCCGGGAGGACCTCCCCATGCTCGACCGCGGCGTGACGGCGCTTGTCCAGGATTTGCACGATCGCGGGTTGGATCGGGACGTGGCCGTGGTGGTGTGGGGGGAATTCGGCCGGACACCCAAGATCAACAAGGACGGTGGACGCGACCACTGGCCCCGGGTCGCCACCGCGCTCCTGGCCTGCGGCGGCCTGCGCACCGGCCAGGTGATCGGCGCCACCGATCGGCTGGGCGGCGAGGCCAACGAGCGCCCTGTCCATTTCCAGGAAGTCTTCGCCACCCTCTACCGCCATCTGGGCATCGACGTGACCAAGGTCACCGTGCCCGACCTGACCGGCCGACCACGCTTCCTGGTGGACGATGACCGGCAGCCAGTGGCCGAACTGATCTGAGCCTTTGCGACATTTGCCCATGAAGAAAACCACCCTGATGCTTGGCGCGACGCTGCTGGCAATGACCCTGGTCACGGCGCGCGCGAACACTCCCACCAACCAGGTCAGCCTGGCCGAACCGGCCAGCCTGCAGATCCATTACCTGGACCTGGCCACTTCCGCGAGCGAACCGGAACTGCGGCTGCAGGGCGCCGACGCCCATCAGCAGTTGCTCGTCACCGCCACGTTTCCGGACGGACGCCAGCGGGATTACACCGGCAAGGTGACTTTCTCGACGGAACCGGAGGGCGTGGTGGACGTGGACTCCCTCGGGCGCGTCACCGCGGAGAACGATGGTGAGGCCGTGGTGCTGGCCCGCACCGAGGCCGGCACCTCCGCCCGGATGAAGGTGACCGTCAAGGACGCGACCCTCACCCAGCCGGTCAACTTTCCCAACCAAATCGTCCCCATCTTCACCAAGGCCGGCTGCAACGGCGGCGGGTGCCACGGCAAATCCGGCGGCCAGAACGGATTCCGCCTCTCGCTGCTCGGCTTCGAGCCGGGCGAGGATTACGAATACCTGGTCCGGGAAGCGCGCGGACGCCGACTCTTCCCTGCCGCGCCGGAGCGCAGTCTTCTCCTTCAAAAGGCGGTGGCCGACCTGCCGCACGGCGGCGGCCGGCGCATCGAGAAGGATTCCGACGACTACCAGCTCCTGGTCCGCTGGGTCCGCCAGGGCATGCCCTATGGGCATCCGGAGGATCCCACCGTGGCCCGCATCGAGGTGGTGCCGAAGGAGCGCGTCATGAGCATGGCAGCGGAGCAGCAGTTGGTGGTGCTGGCCCACTACACCGATGGCACCACGGAGGATGTCACGCGCAGCGCCCTCTACGAGGCCAACGAACAGGAGATTGCCAAGGTCAACGAGCGGGGGCGGGTGCAGTTCTTCCAGCAACCCGGGGACGTGGGCGTGATGGTGCGTTACCAGGGTCAGGTGGCCGTGTTCCGCGCCACCATCCCGCTCGGCGCGCCCGTGGACCACCTTCCCACCCCGAACAACTACGTGGATGAACTGGTCTTCAAGAAGCTCCAGACCGTCGGCATTCCGCCTTCCGACCTGTGCGATGACAACACCTTCCTGCGGCGTGTCACCCTGGACATCGCGGGGCGCCTTCCCACCCGCGGGGAGACGGAACGCTTCCTGGCCGATACGAGCCCGGAAAAGCGCAATCAATGGATCGACCAGCTCCTGGCCAGCCCGGCGTATGCCGATCATTTCGCCAACAAGTGGTCCTCCCTCCTGCGCAACCAGCGCAACAACGACCGCGAGAAGCACGGCACCTTCGCCTTTCACGGCTGGATCCGCGACAGCCTGCTCGAGAACAAGCCCTACGACCAGTTCGCCCGCGAGATCCTCGCCGCGTCCGGCGACATCGACCAGAATCCCCCCGTGGCCTGGTATCGCCAGGTGCGCGAACCCAAGGCGCAACTCGAGGACGCCGCCCAGCTCTTCCTCGGCACCCGCCTGCAGTGCGCGCAGTGTCATCACCATCCCTTCGAGCGCTGGAGCCAGCAGGATTACTACAGCTTCTCCGCCTTCTTCAGCCGGGTGGGACGGGAAGGCGGCGATCGTCCGGGCGAGGAGGTGATCTTCCATCGGCGCGGCAACGCCTCGGCGAGCAATCCCAAGACCGGCCAGTCCGTCCGCCCCGCCGGCCTGGGGGCCGAACCCCTGGACCTGAGCCCGGAACGCGATCCGCGCGAGGCGCTGTCGGATTGGATGACCGACAGCAACAATCCCTTCTTCGCCAAGGCCCTGGTCAACCGCTATTGGAAGCACTTCTTCAACCGCGGGCTCGTCGAGCCGGAGGACGACATGCGCGACACCAACCCCGCGACCAACCCCGAGCTGCTCGACGCCGTGTCCCGCCACTTTGTCGAGAGCGGGTATGACCTCAAGGAACTGGTCCGCACGCTCACGCGATCCCGCACCTACCAGCTCAGCGCGGTGCCCAACGAGTTCAACGCCGTGGACAAGCAGCACTACTCGCGCTACTACCCCAAGCGCCTCACCGCCGAGGTGCTCCTGGATTCGGTTGATCGTTTCACGGAAAGCCCCACCCGATTCAACGGCCTGCCTCTGGGCATGCACGCCGTGCAATTGCCGGACAACAGCTATAACAAGGAGTCCTATTTCCTCACCGTCTTCGGACGGCCCGACGCCGCCAGCGCCTGCGAATGCGAGCGTTCCCAGGACGCCAGCCTGGCTCAGAGCCTGCACCTGCTCAATTCCAAGACCATCCAGGAGAAACTCGCCGCCGACCAGGGCCGGGCCGGACGCCTGGCCCGCGACACCGGCACACCCGACGAACAAAAGATCCGCGAGCTCTACGCCGCCGCCTTCTCGCGCCAGCCCACCGCCAATGAGATCAAGGCCGCCGTGGATTACATCAGCCGCCCGCCCAGGACCGAGAAGGACAAGGACGGCAAGGAGGTTCCCCTCACGCCCGAACAGGCGCGGCGCCAGGCCTACGAGGACATCGTCTGGGCCTTGATCAACACCAAGGAATTTCTGTTCAACCATTGATCCGGTGATCCCGATCCAGACCCCGCCATGTGTTCTCCCAGGTTTGTCCCCTTGCTCGCAGCCTCCGTGCTGCTCCTTTCCCTTGCCGGTGCCAGGGCCCAGTTGCCCGCGGCACGATTGGACCGAATCTTTCCTCCGGGCGGCCAGGCCGGCCAGACGGTTGAAGTGACCCTCGGCGGCGAGAACCTCGACGGATGCACCCGCCTGATCTTCTCCCACCCCGGCCTCACCGCCGAACCGACCCAGGCGATCGTTGAAACCACCTCCAGCCCGGTCCCATTCCGCGTCACCATCCAGCCCGATGTGCCTCCCGGACTCTATGAGGTGCAGGCCCAGGGCAGGCTGGGATTGTCCAACCCGCGGCGGTTCGTGGTCGGGGCGGATCCGGAGGTTCGGGACAACGGTTCCAATCACGAGTTTGACCAGGCACAGGAGCTGGCTTTCAACCAGGTCCTCAATGGCATGGCCGACGGACAGGCCATCGATTACTACCGAGTTGCGCTCAAGGGCGGCCAGCCGGTGACCTTTGTGTGCAAGGCACGCCTGATCGATTCCCAGATGGAACCTGTTCTGGTCCTTTACGACGCCGATCGCACTGAGCTGGCCCGGGAACGTCGGAGCGGTGTGCTGGAGTGGAGCGCGACGGACGACGTCAACGTCGTGCTGGCCGTGCATGATTTTCTGTTCGAAGGCGGCGGCAATCACGCCTACCGCCTAGCGGCGCTGGACCGGCCCCGGGTGGACTTTGCCGTTCCCGCCGCCGTGGAGCCTGGCCAGACGGCCACGGTCACCCTGTACGGACATCGCCTGCCGGGCAGTGAGCCGGTGCCGGAATGGGAGATGAACGGAGCTCCGTTGGAGCGCGTGACCGTCGAGGTGGCCGTCCCGGACGAGTCCTCCTTCCGGCCCTACGCCGAGGCGGATGCGGCGGAGGATGCGCGCGCGCTGGGCCTGCGCCAGTTCACCTGGCACTGGACCCCCTCCGAAGGGGTGAATGTTCCGGTGCGTTTCGACCAGGCGCTGGCCCCGGTGGTGATCGAGGCCGAACCCAACAACCAGGCGCAAGCCGCGCAGGTCATCGAATTGCCGGTCGATCTGGCGGGCCGGCTTTATCCGCGTGGCGACGTGGATTGGTACGAGTTCGAGACGGAGCAGGGCGGCGTGTATTGGATCGACACCATCGCCGACCGCAAGGGTTCCGAAGTGAACCCCTTCTTTCTCCTGCAGCGCGTCACCCGCGAGGAGGATGGCACGGAGAAGCTCCAGGACGTGAAGGAGCTTTACAAGTCCGACGAGAATCTCGGCGGCAAGGACTACGACACCACCACGGGCGACGTGAATTATCGTTTCGAGGCGGCGGCGGGTGCGCGTTACCGCATCCTGATTGACGACCTCTACGGACATGCGCGGCCCAGCCCGGCGCAGGCCTACCGCCTCTGCATTCGCCAGCCCACCCCCGACTACGAACTGGCCGTGGTGCCGGTGCAGCCGTTGCCCGATCCCAACCAGCGCCGCCTCCTGCCCTGGACGGTCTCCCTGCGCCAGGGCGAAACCTGGCCGGTCCGCGTCATCGCCCGCCGGCAGGACGCCTTCTTCGAGCCGATTCATGTGCGGTTGGAGGGATTGCCCGAGGGCATGGAGAGCCGCGGGGTGGAGATTCCGCGTGGACAGAACTTTGCCTGGCTCTACATCACCGCCGCGCCCGACGCCCAGCCCTGGGCCGGGCCGGTGAAGGTGGTGGGCCGTGCCGAACACAAGGGGCGGACGGTGGAACGCGAAGCCTCCTCCGGCACGGTGCTGTGGCCGGTGGGCGACTTCAACAACGAGTCGGTGCGGGCGCGCCTTTCATCTCAGTTCTGTGTGGCGGTGATTGGTGTCGAAGCCGCTCCCCTCCGCGTCGCTCCGGCCGAGGCCAGGACGTGGGAAGCCCCGGTGGCGGGCAAGCTGGAAATCCCGCTCAAGATCGAGCGGCACGGCGATTTCAACCAGGCCTTCAAGCTCAAGCCGGTCGGCCATCCGCGCTTGGCCAAGCTGCCGGAGATCGAGGTGAAGGAAAGGGAAGGCGAAGCCAAGCTTGTCATCGATCTGGCCGAGCAGAAGCTCGAGGAGGGGGAATATGAATTCGCCCTGTTCGGCGGCACCAAAGGCAAATACCGCAACCAGCCCGAGGTCGCCGAGCGGGCCCGAGCTTCCGCCAATCAGGCAGGAGAGGAAGCCGCGCGGCAGGCCGATGCCTTGAAGAAGGCGGATGAGGCGCTCCAGTCCGCCCGCAAGGCGCTCGAGGAAGCCGAGGCCAAGCTCAAGTCCGCGCGCGACCAGGCCGCTTCGGCCAGCGAAGGCACCAAGGACCAGGTCCAGGAAGCCGTGCAACAAGCCGAGACACTCCAAAAACAACAGGCCGAATCGGTGCAGGCCACGGAAGCCGCACGTCAGGCGGCCGAGGAAGCCTCCAAGCAGGCCGAAGCCGCGAAGAAGGCGGCGGAGGACCAAGCCAAGGCCGCCGAGGAACGGGCCAAACCCAAGGACGTGGAGCTGCCTGTCTATTCCGATCCGATCCGCCTGAAGGTCGTTCCTGCCCCAGCGCCCTAGCCAATCCCAGTCATGCATCCCGCATTCCCGTCAACGCTCGCCGTGAACCGGAGAGTCTCCCGCCAAGTCGCCAAGTCGCCAAGGAGGGATCAAGAAGCCACCTCCCAGCCTTTGCGACTCTGCGCCTTTGCGGGAGGAAACAATCCTTTGCGAGACCTGCCAGGATTATCGGCCGGAAGCAGATCCGATCTTGACGTGAGTCTGTCCGTGGCTCCCACCGCTGCGCCTTCCTTGGGCGCGTTCCTCAAACCGCTCGCATGAATACGAAGGTTGCTCCTGCTCATACTATTTACTTGGTTCCCCACGCCCGGACGGCGCAGGGACACCTGAAGTCCTGCACGTTCCTCCTACCCCTGCTGACATCCCTTCTGGTCGCTCAACCCGGGCAGTCCCTCGCCGCCGCGCTTCCCGTAAACGAGGTCGAACGCGCCACCCCCGTCGATTTCGAATCGGAGATCCTCCCCGTCTTCCGCCGCAATTGCCTGGCCTGCCACGGCGAACAGAAGCCCAAGGGCGGGTTGGTCCTGGAAACGCCGCAAACCATCGCCAAGGGCGGCGACTCCGGAGACGCCGTCGTGCCGGGGAAGGGCGCCGAAAGCCATCTGTTCCAGATCGCCTCGCACCAGGACGAGGACACCCTCATGCCCCCATCGGGCAACAAGGTGAACGCCGTCAACCTGACCCCGGAGGAGTTGGGATTGCTCAAGTTGTGGATCGACCAGGGCGCGAAGGGTGAGGTGCGAGCCGCCCGCCCTGTGGAATGGCAGAAGATGCCCGCACCGCTCCAAGCCATTCACACGGTGGCGCTCAGTGAGGATGGTCACTTTGCCGCGTGCGGACGAGCCAACCAGATCGACTTGTATCACATCCCTTCGCGGCAGTTCGTCGCGCGCCTCAAGGACCCGGACCTGGGCGAGACGGCGCTCTACGGCGAGTCCGGCGCCGCTCACCTCGACATGGTGCAATCGCTTGCCTTCAGCCCCGATGGCAATCGGCTGGCCTCCGGCGGATACCGTGTCATCAAGATCTGGAAGCGCGTCAACCAGCGGCCGGCCTGGGACGTTTCCCTGGAGGGTCAACCCGCCGTGGTGCGAACCGCGGCGAGCCCGGATGGACCATGGCTGGTCACCGCCCACGAGGGAGGGGCCGTCAAGCTTTGGAAGGCCGGGGACGGGAGTGAGGTTCGCACCTGGGCGGACGCCACTGAAACCGCCGCCGCGCTTGCCTTCGACCCCAAAGGCGCCTGGCTCGCCGCTGTGACCGCAGCCGGTGCGGTCTGGATCTGGGACGTTGCCGAAGGCGGCCTGATCGTCCACGCGGCCACCGGCGATCCGGTTCGCTCAGTTTGCTTCGCCAAGGACTCAGCCTTGCTGGTGGCGGGCTTGGAGGATCATCGCATTCGCACATGGCACATCGCCAGGGAAGCCGAGCCCACCTTGAACCCGATCGCCGAGTTGCGAGGCCACAGTGGCGCGGTGACGCACCTGGAGTCGGTGCCGGGTCAGCCGGGCCAGATCCTTTCCGGCAGCGCGGACGGCACCATCCGGCTTTGGGACCTGGACAAGGGAGAGGCCGTGCGCACGCTGGAACAGGGCGAGCCGATCCAGGCCCTGGCCCTGCGGCCCGACGGCAAGCGGATTGCCTCGATCGGAACCGGTGTCGGGGCCACCCTTTGGAACCTGGACGACGGCGCCAAGCTGGCGAGCCTGAAGGGGGATCGTCATGCCTTCGATGCCGTGGCCGCCACCGAGCGGGACAAGACGCTGGCCGCCGCCGACATCGGCCTGTGCAAGGGGGATCTCGAGGAGGCGGAGAAGGAATTCAAGACCCAGGAGGATCGGCTCAAGAAAGCCAATGAAACATTCGAACCGGCCAACAAGGCCTACGCCGAGAAGAGCCAGGCCCTCGAGGATGCGCGCAAGGGCAAGACCGACGCCGAGCAGGCGCTGGCCAAGCTGCACGAGGAGATCCATGGCGTGACGGAAGCGTTCGCCAAGGCCGACCAGGGATCCAAGGATGCCCAGGCCAAGGCGCAGATGCTGGCCGTCAGCGCCGCCCAGGCCCAGGCCGCCACGGAAGCCGCCACCCATTCCAAGCTGGAATCGGAAAAATTCCTCGCCGACGCCGCGCGCATGGCCGAGGTCGCCCGCACGTCGGCCAGTCTCTCCAGCCTGGGCGAGGCGGAGAAGAAGCTCGCCGAAACACGCCTGGCCAGCGCCCAGGCCGTCATCGAGCAGACCCGCCAGATCCTGCAGAGCGCCGAGGCCGAGCTGGCCAAGCGCACCCAGCAGGCGCAGCAGGCCCGGCAGGATGCCAACCAGGCCATCGAACAGGTGGCCCTCGCCGCGTTCGATGCCGGCAAGATCCGCGTCGAGTTCGAGCGGATCACCAACGGAGCCGAGGAACGCCTCAAGAACGCCACCAACTCGGTGCAGGAAGCCGCCAAGAAGATCGAAGGCGCCGAGAAGGAATATGCCAAGGCGGAGATGGAGAAGACCCAGGCGGAAACCGAACTCAACCTGGCCAAGAGCGCCCAAGCACGCGCCCATGGCGAGGTCGAATCCAGCAAGCAGGCCCTGCAGGCCGCCGAGCAGGCCGACCAGGCCATGAACGAGGCTCTGGAGGCCATCAAGCAACGCGCCGCCGCCACCGAGACCCGCATGCTCGAAATTCGGTTTTCGCCGGACAACCAGACGCTCCTCACGCTGGACGAGCAAGGGCGCCTGGGAACCTGGCAGGCCGACAACGGCGCGCCGTTCGAAGTCTATCCGCCCGCCTCACCCGCCTGGACGCAGATGGCCGCCGTCGGACCGCAGCGCATCGTGGGCTGGCGGCCCGGGCAAGCCGCCTCGCTGGACCTATCCGAACATTGGGAGCTGGAACGCGAACTCGGCACGGGCGGCATCGATTCGCCCATCCTGGACCGCGTCAACGCACTGGCCTTCAGCCCCGACGGCACCTGGCTCGCTTCGGGTGGCGGCGAACCGAGCCGCAGCGGCGAGATCAAGGTGTGGAAGGTCGAGGATGGCGCCCTCCTCAAGGACCTGCCCAACGTCCACAGCGACACCGTGCTTTCCCTCAGCTTCAATCGCGATCAATCCCTCCTTGCCTCGGCCGCCACGGACAAGTTTGCGCGTGTCGTGGACACCACCACATGGCAGGTGACCAAGTCCTTCGAGGGCCACACCCATCATGTCATGGGCGTGAGCTGGAAAGGCGATGGCCGCACGATTGCCACCTCGGGCGCGGACATGGTGGTCAAGGTCTGGGACTACCGCAAAGGCGAGCGGAAGAAGAACATCGAAGGCTTCAGCAAGGAGGTGACCTCCATCCAGTTTGTCGGTCCCACCGGCCAGGCACTGGTCTCGGCGGGCGACAAGAAGATCCGCCTCTTGCAAGAGGATGGGAAGGAGATCCGCAACTTCTCCGGCGTGGAGGATTTCCAGCACGCCGCCGCCATCACGCCGGATGGCAAATGGGTCGTGGCCGGCGGCGAAGCCGGCTTGCTCCGCCTGTGGGAAGGCGACAACGGCAAGCTCGTGGCTTCCTTCGAGGCACCTCCACCCCTGCGTTGAACGTTGAACGTTGAACGTTGAACGTTCCGATCCCCTCACCGCCGGAACCGCCTCGTGACCACGTGGAACGTGGCGGGTCTCTCGGCGGCTACTCGGGGAGGGAGGCGGAGCAGGACACACAGCCACCGCCGTGAGGCGGTGGATCCAGTCGGTCTCAGGAAGGCAAAAACGTTCAACGCTCAATGTTTGGAACCCTCTGTCCCGCAACGCGGCGGACGCACACCGGATTGCTCCCACCAATGATTGAGACATGCGCGCAGCTCCTGTTGCTGGGTGGTGCTCAGACGGATGCGGGGCGGGTTTGTCGCGGCGGCCTGGAGCCGAAGAAGGATGGCCTGGCCGCCGGGGCTCAGCCCGGCCTGCTCAGGCGATGGAGCCAAGCCCTGGTCCGCGAGCAGGTGCCATTCGAACCACAACAGCGGCAGGGGATCCTCCGGATGCGAGGCCGCCTCCTCCACGAGTTGGAGGAAGAGCGCGTAGAGGGAGCCCACTGGAGCATCCGTTTCCACCACCCGTTCCAGCAGGCGCGCCGCATGCGCCGCACTCTGCAGGCCTTCGATGGAAGTGCGCAGCTCCGGGAATGACCGGACGGACACCGCTTCGCGGAGCGTGTGAAGATCGCCGCGTCGGCTGCGTTGGAAGGTGATGCGGGCGACCTGGCAGAGGTCCAGTTTGCCGCGGAAGGCGGATTTCGGGCGGCGCGCCCCGCGCGCCACGGTGGCGATGCGTCCGGCGCGTTCCGTGAGCCAATGCACGATGAGGCTGGTTTCCGTCAGGGGACGGGTGCGCAGGACCACGCCGGTGTCCCGTTCCTCCATCGATCAGGAGCCCGTGGCCTTGATGTCCTGTTCGGACGGCGGGGGCGGCATGGTGGCCGTGACGGGAGGCGCGGGCATGGTCTGGTAGCGGGGGGAGACCGAGCCCAGGCTCATGATGTATTTCACGCCGTCCGCCACCGACATCTGCAGGCGGGTGACCTTGTCCTCGGCGATCAGGACCAGGAACCCGGTGGTGGGATTGGGCGTGGTGGGGACGAAAAGGCTGAGGATGCGCTGGCCCGTTTTGTCCGACAGTTCCGGGTGCGAATCCCCGGTGATGAACCCGATGGACCACATCCCGTCCTTGGGCCACTCCACCATGACCACCTCCTTGAAGGTGGAACGGTTGTTGGTGGTGAAGGCGTCGTTCACCTGCTTGATCGCGCTGTAGATCTTGTTGATGAGCGGCACCCGCATCATGACGTGGTCCATGAAGCGGATGAGCTGCTTGCCAAGGTAATACCGGGCCAGGCCGCCGAGGAGGCCGATGAGGAAGATGGCCAGGAAAAGCGCGGTCAGGCTCCAATACCAGAAAATCTTGCCGTCCCGTCCGTTCTCGTAGATGTAGGCCTTGTCGAGGAAGAATTTGAGGGGGTAGAGCAGCTTGTCGGTGATGTTGGCCACCGAACCGAACAGCCAGATGACGATGGCGATGGAGATGACCACGGGAAGCACAATGGCCAGGCCGGCCCCGAAATTGGCCTGCCACCGCTTGAATTCCCGAGACACATTCATCGCTTGCCCCCCACCTTAGCCCCTCCCCATGGAATCGCTCAAGGGGAAGACGTCTCGCAGGCGCCTCATGAGCCGGTTTTCCTGCCGTTTCATCCGGCGCCGGGGTGCGGGTGAGGTGTCGTCATGTCCCCGGAGGTGAAGCACACCGTGGACCACGTAACGCACCAGTTCCGCCGTCGTGCCGGTCCGGTAATCCGCTCCCTGGCGGGCGGCCACTGCGGGGCAGATGAACAATTCCCCATACAGCGGAAGCCCCGGCCCGGCATGGTCAAATGTGATGACATCGGTCGCCCCCTCGTGACCCAAATAGTGCTCATTCACTTCGGCCATGGTCCGGCGTCCGACCAGTTGGATGCCAAGCTGATACGACTCCAGTCTCAGTTCCTTCTCCAGAAGATGCCGCGTGACCTCGCGCAGCCGGCCCAGGGAGACCGGGTGACGCCGCTGCCGGTTGCGGATCCACAGCTCGTTCATTCCGCCTGGGAACGATGCTTCTCGTAGGCCAGGATGATGCGCTGCACCAAGGGATGCCGGACCACGTCCCGGCGGTCGAACAGGATCATGCCGATGCCGTCCACCTTGTCCAGGATGCGCTGGGCTTCCAGGAGGCCGGACTTCTTGTGCGCCGGCAGGTCGATCTGCGTGACGTCCCCGGTGATGACCGCCTTGGCGGCGTGGCCGAGCCGGGTCAGGAACATGAACATCTGTTCGGGAGTCGCGTTCTGGGCCTCGTCCAGGATGACGAAGGCGTTGTTCAGCGTGCGCCCTCGCATGTAGGCCAGGGGGGCGATCTCGATGATGCCGCGTTCCCGGTGCTTTTCGATCTCCTCGATGGGGAGCATGTCCACCAGGGCGTCGTGCAGGGGGCGCAGGTAGGGGGCCACCTTTTCGTAGAGATCGCCCGGAAGGAAACCCAGCGCCTCGCCGGCTTCGACCGCGGGCCGCGTCAGGATGATCCGGGAGACCTTCTCCTCGCGCAGGGCCAGCACCGCCATGGCCATGGCCAGATAGGTCTTGCCGGTGCCGGCGGGGCCGATGCCGAAGGTGATGTCATGATCGCGGATGGCCGCCACGTAGCGTTGCTGTCCCAGGGTCTTGGGTGTGACCGAGGGTTTGCGGGGGGAGGTCTGGATGCGGTCCTCCATGAGCCGCTGCAACGCGTCGGCCCCGTCGGTCTGGACGACGTTCAGGACATGCTGGAACTCGCGGTTGCGGACGGGTGACCCGGATCGGATGGAGGATTCCAACACCTCGAACATCTTTTTGGCCTGGGCGACGCCTTCGTCCGGGCCTTCCAGCTTGATCCAGCCGTCGCGTGTCGTGACCTTCACCCCCAGCTTGTCCTCCAGGGCGGAGAGATTCTGGATGTTGTTGCTGAAGAGTTGCTGGGCCACCCGCGGGTTTTCGTAGTGGAGAGTCTCAGTGGCCATAGGATGTCAGGCGGACAGGAAGGCGCGCCGCGCGGCGGCACGGAGCGGGGCAGGGGCGGTCGCCCCCTCGCCAAGCGAGACGGGGACGACGCAGACGTAGGGGGAACCTGGGACCGGTTACCATGCCGGCAGCCTAGGCAGGGCCACGCGACTTGTCAAAACCGGAGAAGAAAGGTGTGAACGTTGCGCGCGGCGTGGTCCCGCATAAGACCTGATCTCCCGCCAAGACGCCAAGGTTGATGGGAAGCCGCCACTTGGAGTTCTGAACCAGGGCCCCTCATCCGTCCGATCCGACGGATCCGACCGATCGGTCCGATCAGCGGCTGCCCACCGGTCGCCGCGAGGGCCCCCCCCAAGGGTCGTTGACAAAGTTCGCGGGTCGAAGCGTTGTCGCCCTTCGACATGCGGGCTTCAACTTGCTCTTATCCTTTACCCGAAAAGAACGACCAACTTGTTGTTGCTTTTACCGGGCCTCTCACCCTAACCCTCTCCCGCAGGGAGAGGGAACAGCATGCCGCCCCAGGGTGAAGGGATCAGGGCAGCAGCCTCTCTCCGCGCGGAGGACGGGCCTCCGCTCGACTGAGCTCGTCGAAGGCCTCTCCCTGCGGGAGAGGGAGGGGGTGAGGGGCCTTTGATAGGGTGGGATCTATTGTCCTCTCCCCGCCCTTATTTCCAATTGCGAAGCAACTCGCTGCGCAGCCTTCTTTCCCCAGTCGCGGCTGGGGAATGACGTATTCTTACCCTGCGGAGGCGAGTAAGTAAGAGCAAGAACCTGCCCCACAGGAGCCCGTGCCGACTTTGTCAACAGCCCTGGCCTCCCCAACGAACCCATGTCCCGCGACGCACGGTCCGATCACGCCACCCGCGACTGGGCCGGGCCGAAGTGGCCCTGGCTTTCCATCACCTTGGCGAGGCGTCCGCGCAGCACGTAGGTCAGCGCCTTGACGCTCAGTTCCATGAACATGAACGGCTTGGCGATCAGGTCCGTCCCGCCGCTCAGGCTGGAGCGGGCCCGGCTCTTGAAGTCCGACAGGCTCGTCACGAAGATGACCGGCGTGGCCTTGTTCTGCTGGTCCGAACGGATCCGCGTGCAGAGGTCAAACCCGTCCATGCCCGGCATCTGGATGTCGAGGAAGATCAGGTCGAAGGGCTTCTCGGAGGTCAGCTTCAGCGCCATGTGCGGATCCTCGACGCTGACCGATTTGAGACCGGCCTTCTCGAGCGCGTAGGTGATGGCGCGGCGGGAGAGGATCTCGTCGTCCACCACGAGAATGTTGATGGGCTGGGCGAGCAGGTCCTGCTGGTCCGCGCCTTTGGTGAAGATCTCGACGATGAAGTCGATGGCGTGGGCCACGGTGCGGACGGTGGACGCGTTGATGTTCTTGGGCTTCTCGTGCAGTTCGCGGAGGAGCACCTCCAGGGCGGCCGCCATTTGGGCGATGCTGTGCAGCCCGGCGATGCCGGCGCTCCCCGTCAGCGAGTGGACCTTGCGGTAGAGCTCGATGAGCATCGAGATCTTGGTCCCGTCATCGCCCGCCTTGGAGAACTCCTGCATGAGCTTGCGGATGGTGGCGAGAATCTCAGGAGCCGAACCCTGGAAGGTTTCCTGGATCTCCATCTGTTCCCGGACCTCGTCGCTCACGGGATGGAGCGGGGAGACCGTCGCCGCGGTCGCGGGACCGCCCGAGGTGGGCAACGGGGTCGCCGTGGGGCGGTAGGCCGGGATGTCGGGCGAGGGCTTGAAGGGATCGTGGCTCGTGTCGCTGGTCCCCTTGAGGCCCGCCGGTGCCGCCATGGGCGCGGCGTGAGCCTGGGGCGGAGCCTGGGACGGAACCGCGCCGTCGCTGACGAACATGGCGGTCTGGAGGGCGTCCATGACCTGGCGCGGTGTGAGGGTGGCCTTGTTGAAGACCTGGGTCGCCCCGGCCTGGAAGGCTTCCTGGATCATGTTCGGCACATAGGCGTTGGTGAACACGATGATGGGGGTCTTCTGGAACTGCGACTGCCCGCGGATCTTCTTCAGCACGTCCACCCCGTTCATTTTGGGAAGCATCAGGTCGAGCAGAACCGCATTCGGGTTGATGTCAAAGATACGGTAGTAGCCGGACTGGCCGTCGCTGGCCACTTCGACCTCGTAACCTTCCTTTTCCAGGCGGCTCTGGTAGATGCGCGCCACGATCGGGTCATCCTCGATGATGAGTATTTTTTTCATAGGGCAATACGCTTTTCGTTCCGGTTCGGGACAGGGGAAGATCGTTCTTCCAAGCTGGATTGTATGCGGGCAAAGAGTTCGCGGGCCTGCGCCAGCAGTTGCGGCGCGGGCGTGAGATCCCCCTGGCTGGACGTGGACTCAAGGCGTCGCAGCGTGGGGACGATGCCGGACATGCCGCAGGTGGCACTGGCCCCGGCGCAGCTGTGCGCCACCGCTGACAGCGTGGGGGCGTCTCTCTGGCGAAGCGCCCCCTCCATCTGGGCGAGTTGTTCGTTGGTCTGCTTCAGGAACAGCCCGACAATCTCCCGGAGATTGTCCTCCTCGCCGCCGGAGAACTCCTGCAGGCGATCGAAATCGACGAGCGGACGATCGGCGTGGTTCGGCAAGGGAAGGGGAATGGAAGACCGTTCCGCGGACTCGTTTTCCGGCACGGCCGAGGTGGCTGTCTCCCAGAGGGTCACATCCTCCTCCGCAACATCCTCGGTCGAAGCCTCCGGGGCCTCGGAAGGGACGAAGGCGGCGCCATGGCGTTCCAGCTTCTCCTCCAGCACCTCGGGCCGGACCGGCTTGGCAATGTAATCGTCCATGCCCGCCCGCATGCACTTCTCCTGGTCCCCATGCATGGCGTTGGCCGTCATGGCGATGATCACCACAGGCTTGCCGAATGAGGCGCCCGGAGCCTTCGTGTCCTGGCGGCTGCGTATCTCGCGCGTGGCTTGGAGCCCATCCAACTCGGGCATCTGCACATCCATGAACACCACGTCGTACGGACGGGCTTCCAGGGCGTCCACGGCCTCGCGGCCATTGCGGGCCACGTCGGCTTTGTAACCGAGCTGGTGCAGGAGCCGGACGGCCACCTTCTGGTTGATGACATTGTCGTCGGCCAGAAGGATGCGCAGCGGCAGGCGCTGCCCGAGCGTGCCGTCCATGCGCCGCCGGGGTCCGCCCTTGGTGACGGCTTGTCGCGGTTTGCCGGACAGGGCCTCCTGCAGGGCGGCCTGGAGCGACTCGGGCTTGATGGGCTTGCAAAGGTGGAAGGCCTGCCCCGACTCGATCAGTGGCAGCAAGTCGCCCCGCTTGCCCGCAGAGGAGAGCAGGATGACGGGAAGCTGCTCCAGGCTGGCCTGGCTCCGCAGGCTGGCCAGGATGTCCGCCGGGACGGTCCCGGCCAGTTCCGCATCGACAATCGCCACGTGCGGTTGGAATCCTTCCTGGCACGACTCGAGGGCGGCGTCAGGGGCGTCATGCACCCTGGTCTGAAGACCCCAGTAGCCGAACTGGTTGACGAGCCACCGGCGGCTGCTGGCGTTGTCATCCACCACGAGAACCCGGGTGTTCTGAAGAGCCGGCAGCGGCTGACGCGTGAAGGTGGTGTCGGGATTGGGTCCGGGGGGCAGCGGCAGGGTGAAGTGAAAGACGGAGCCCCGTCCGGGTTCGCTTTCGACCCACATGTGTCCCTCCATCAGGTCCACCAGGCCCTTGCTGATGGCCAGTCCGAGGCCGGTGCCGCCGAACTGCCGCGTAATGGAGCTGTCGGCCTGGGTGAACGGCTTGAACAGGCGGGCCCGCTTCTCGGGCGCGATGCCGATGCCCGTGTCGCGAATCGAGAAGGTCCAACCGGCGAACGGTTCGATTTCCGCCTCCCCGTCCTCGGGCTCGATGGGCGGGGCGGGGCGGACGGCGACGGAGATCTCGCCCGTTTGGGTGAACTTGATGGCGTTGCCGATGAGGTTGACGAGGATCTGGCGGATGCGGGTCAGGTCGCCCACCATTTCGGAGGGGACGGCGGGATCGATGAAATAGACCAGGTCGAGCGACTTCTCGGCCGCCTTGGTGGCGACCATGTCGAAGGTTTCCTCGATGCAGCTGCGAAGGTGGAAGGGGCGCTTCTCCAGATCCATCTTGCCCGCCTCGATCTTGGAGAGGTTGAGGATGTCGTTGATGATGTCCAGCAGGGCTTCGCCGCTGGTGCGGATGGTTTCGACGAAGTCGCGTTGTTCCCCGTTGAGATCGGTCTGGGAGAGCAGGCCGGTCATGGCGATGACGCCGTTCATGGGGGTCCGGATCTCGTGGCTCATGCTGGCCAGGAACCCCGCCTTGGCGCGGGCGGCCTTCTCGGCCTCGACCCGCGCCGTTTCGAGCTGCTGATTGCGGCGCAGAAGCTGGCGCATGTATCGGCTGCGCGCCAGGACCCGCTCGATGCGGATGGCCAGCCGCTCCGGATCGCAGGGTTTGGCGAAGAAATCCTCAGCCCCCAGGGCGAAGCTGCGCCGCTCGCGCGACGGATCCGGACGTTCGGAAAGCACCAGCACGGGAATCTGCTGGTCTGGCGGGCGCGCGGAGATCTCCTGCATCAGCACCCACCCATCCGCTCCCTCCTGTTCGGGGTTGAGCAGCACCAGATCGATGTCCGCCCGGATCAATGAAGCCATGAGATCGCGAGGGGTGGGGGCATGGCGGACGCCGATCTGCCGGGGGATGCAGATGGCGGCCAGCTTCTCGACCAGGGAACCGTCACCGTCGGCCACGAGCACGGTGGCGGTGGGGCTCTGGGTCTCGCTTTGGGGAGGTGGGGAGGACATCAGGACTGCAACTCCAATTCCAAAACCTCCTTGACCCGTCCATAGGCGTCGCGGAGACGCGGCCAGAGGGCCAGCACCTCCTCGAGGCGCCCCTCCTTGGCGGCCTTTTCAAATTCCCCACAGATCGCGCCCAGCGGACGGGCACCCAGATTGTTGGAACTTCCCTTCAAGGCATGGGCGGCACTGGCCAGGCTGGCCATGTCGTGGTGCTCCATGGCGGTCTGCATCTTGGCCAGACGCGGCTCCGAATCCTCCAGATAAAGCCGGATGAGTCCCCCCAGCGGGTCGGGGTCCTCCTCCGAGGCAAGTGCCCGCAGGCTGTCCATCACCGACCGATCAATCGGCGTCTCCTTCGGAGCGGGTTCGTTCTGCTGCCGGAACGTCAGGGCGCGCTGGAGCACCCGGTCCAGATCATTAATGTCAATCGGCTTGGAAAGATAATCATTCATCCCGGCATCCAGGCACCGTTCGCGGTCGCCTTCCATGGTGTTGGCGGTCAGGGCAATGATGTAGGGGGAGGAGAGGTAGGGCGAGGGAGGCAACGAATCGGCCTGCCGAATCTGGCGGCTGGCTTCGTAACCGTCCATTTCCGGCATCTGACAGTCCATCAGGATGATGTCGTAGGCCTTGTGTTTCATTGCATCGAGGACTTTGGCGCCGTTCGGTACCGAATCGGCCGCAAAGCCCAGTTTCTTTAGCTGGCTGACCGCCACCCGTTGATTCACCGGGTTGTCCTCCGCCAGGAGGATGCGGACCGTGGACGTCGGCTGTCCTTCGGCCGGTGCCTGCTCCAGGATCTCCCCTGGCAGGTCGAATCCCTGCTCGTTCCCCGGTCGGAGCAGGCGGTCCAGACAATCAAATAACCTGGATTGCCGCACCGGCTTGATCAGGCGCCCCCAGACTCCGGCTGCCTGCATCTCAGACAGGCTGACCTCATCCCGATAGGCGGTCATCGCGACCAGGCGACAATCGCCGCTGGCCACATCCGTCCGGATGGCAGTAGCAAGGTTCAAGCCGTTTCCATCCGGCATCGTAAAATCCAGCAAAACAAGATCGTAGGGATGACCGGACAAGGCGGCCTCCCGAATTCGGGCCATCGCCACGCCGTGCGACTCGGCCTCCTCGACGTCCATCTGCCAGCGCGTAAGCAGGTCAAGCAGGATTTGCCGGTTGGTGGAAGAATCATCCACGACCAGAACACGCTTGCGTGGAAAGTGATCGGGAACCACCGGCGCCCCGGGCTGGTCTTCTTCCTGGGGCTGGCAGAGAAATGGAATCTCAATCCAGAAACAGGAACCTCTCCCGGGATGCGTCTCCACCCCGATCCGCCCTTCCATGAGCTCGACCAGATGCTTGGAAATGGTCAGGCCCAGACCGGTGCCGCCGTACTTGCGGGTCGTGCTCCCGTCCGCCTGCGTGAAGGCCTGGAAGACCAGATCCACCGACTGCGGGTCGATGCCGATGCCGGTGTCGTGCACCGCCACATGAATGAGGGCCCGGCCCTCCTTCATGCCATGCTGGGAAACCCGCACCAGCACCTCCCCGTGCTCAGTGAACTTGACCGCGTTGCTCAGCAGGTTGGCAAGCACCTGCCGGAACCGGCCGGGATCGCCGCAGAGCCGGTGCGGCACACTGCGCTCGATCCAGCAGGTCAGCTCCAGTCCCTTGCTCTGGGCATGGTCGGCCAGCATCTTGGTGGTGCTCTCAATGGCCTCGCGCAGGTCAAAGGGGATGCATTCCAGCTGGATCTTGCCGGCCTCGATCTTGGAGAAGTCCAGGATCTCATTGATGATCGCCAGCAGGGTGGTGGTGCTGTCCCCGATCGTTTCCACGTAGTCCTGCTGTTCGGCCGTCAGCGGCGTCCGCTTGAGCAGGCCGGTCATCCCGGTGATCGCGTTCATCGGGGTCCGGATCTCGTGGCTCATGTTGGCAAGAAACTGCGACTTGGCACGGACCGATTCCAGCGCGGCATCGCGCGCCTTTTCCAGTTCCTCCTCCGTCCGCTTGAGCTGCGTCACGTCGCGGGAGATGCCGATGATGCCGGTCACGGCGCCGGACTGGTTGTAGATGGGCACCTTGGTGGCCGAGGCCCAGGACTCCTCCCCCTGCGGATCAATCAGCTTCTCCAGCTTGTTGATGAGCGGCTGTCCGGTCAGGATGATGCGCTGCTCGTCGTTGTAGAACTCTTCCGCCAGCTCCCGGGGATAAAAGTCGAAGTCGGTCTTCCCCTCCGCCTCGCCCGGATCCTTCAGGCCCAGGCGCCGGGCCATCGAGGCCGTGCAACGCAGAAAGCGGGAATGCACATCCTTGAAGTAGATCCGGTCCGGGATGTGGTCCAGCAGCGAGCGGAGCAAATCCCGCTCATAGGCCAGCGCCTCCTCGATGCGCCGGCGCTGCGTCACATCCCAGAAGATGCCCTGAATCCCCACCACCTGGCCGTTGGCGTCGTAGAGCGGAGTCTTGATCACGTGCACGAAGAGCTTGTCCCCGCCCGGCGTCTGGTGCGCCTCGATGGTGTCCAGGTTCTCACGCGTGGCCATGACGCGGAGATCGTCGCGATGGTACTTGGACGCCAGCTTCGAGGGGTAAAGGTCGAAGTCCGTTCGGCCCACCAGTTCTCCAAGTGGACGCCCGATGGAACCGCAGAACTTCCGGTTTGCGAACGTGAACTGGCCCTGGGGGTCCTTGCGCAGGATGTGCTGCGGCAGCGACTCGACCAGCGTCTGGTAGAAGGATTCCGAATCGCGCAGGCGCGCCTCCGTCAGTTGCTGCTCCTCCACCGTGCGGGCCAGCTCCTCGGCGCGGAGCCGCAGTTCCATCTGCGTCATGACCTGCCGGGCCAGAATCCGCAGCGCATCCTGCTGATCGGCCGTGAGCCGGTGCGGCTGGCGATGCATCACGGAAAGGGCGCCCAGGTTGAAACCTTCGGAGGTCTGGATGGGCATGCCCGCGTAGGAGCGCAGGCCGGGACCCTCCCGGACCAGCGGGTTGTCCGCGAAGCGCTCGTCCTCCCACAGGTCCGGGACCTCGATCAGGTCCTGGCCCAGGATGGTGTGCGCGCAGAAGGCGATCTCGCGCGGAGTCTCGGTCACTTCCCACCCATGACTGGACTTGAACCACTGCCGGTCCCGGTCCACCAGCGCGATCATCGCCACGTCGGTGTCGCACACCTTGGCCGCCAGGCGGGTCAATTCATCGAAAGCCGTCTCGGGTGCCGTGTCGAGGATGTTGTAACGGGCCAGGGCGGCCAGGCGTTCCGGTTCGTTGGGAGGCAGGGTGGCGCTCTTCACAGGTCCTCTGGGTTTTTCCGATCATGACACAATTGCATCCGGCGTCCAAGCCGGTCTGCCCGCCGCGACAGACCGCCGGGTGTGATCACAGGTGGGTGACCCAAGGGCGTAAGAGCAGGTCATTCCCAAGACGCTACTGGGGAAAGAAGGCTGCTCAGCGGGTTGTGGCACAGGGTGAACCACGGGCGGCCAGAGCACTCTACATCGCACCCTATCAAAGGCCCCTCACCCCAGCCCTCTCCCGGCGGGAGAGGCCTTCGACGAGCTCAGTCGAGCGGAGACCCGTCCTCCGCGCGGAGAGAGGCTGCTGCCCTGATCCCTTTACCTTGGGGTGGCATGCTGTTCCCTCTCCCCCTGGGAGAGGGTCAGGGTGAGGGGCCCCCTCAAAACAACAACATGTTGGTCGTTCTTTTCGGGTAAAGGGTAAGAGCAAGAAGTGCCCATCGTGCTCTTACTCTTGCTCTTACTCTTGCTCTTGCTCTCGCTCTTGCTCTTGCTCTCGCTCCTTTCACAGTCCTGCACCTGTAAACCATGCACGTACCACCCACTTTCAATCCCGCCCGACACTCCGCCCGCCCCATCCGAATAGGATTGCCCCGCCCGCCCGGGGCGGGGGAGAGTCGCGGTATGCTTTTTGGCTCGCACATGTCCACCGGAGGCGGCGTCTGGAAGGCCTTCGAACGCGGGGAGGCCGCCGGTTGCGACATCATCCAGATCTTTGTCAAAAACAACATGCAATGGGAGGGCAAGCCCTACGACCAGGAGGATTGCCGCCGGTTCGCCCAAGCCTGGGAGCACTCCTCCATTGCCACCGTGTTCGGCCACACCGGTTACCTCATCAACCTCGGCGCCCCCAACGGTCCCAACCGGGACAAAAGCATCGCCTCCCTGATCCAGGAGATTCGACTCGCCAACGCCCTTAGGGTCCCGTTCCTCGTCCTTCACCCCGGCGCGCACCTTGGCGAAGGGGAAGCCGCCGGCCTGCGCCGGATCGTCGCGGGCCTCAACCAGGTGCTGCGCGCCACGCGCCGTTCCCAGGTGCGCATCGCGCTGGAAAACACCGCCGGGCAGGGAAGCTGCCTCGGCTATCGAATCGCCCACCTCGCCGACATCTACGCCGGGGTGGACGCGCCGGAACGTCTGGGGGTCTGCATCGATACGGCGCATCTCTTCGCCGCCGGCTATGACATCCGCACCCCGGCCGGCTGGCGCAAGGCGTTGAAGGAAGTGGCGGACGCAGTCGGGCTGGACCAGATCCTCGCCTTTCACCTCAACGATTCGAAGACCGAACTGGATTCCCGTGTGGATCGCCATGCCCACATCGGCAAGGGGCACATCGGGACCGAGGGGTTCCGGCACATCGTCAATGACCGGCGGTTTCGCACGCTGCCGGGTTGCCTGGAAACCCCCAAGTCGCCCGACCTGCACGAGGACGTGGAAAACCTGGCCGTGCTGCGAGAGCTCTGCAAGACACCGGCACGGCGCAGGAACTGAATCGGACCGATCGATCCCATCGGTCGGATCGGTCGGATCCGTCCGGTCGGTCGTGCCCAGCATTATGCTTGTTCATTATCTGCATGAGCCAAAGGGGGATCGGAGCCAGGTGACAACCAAGAAACAATTGCACCCGGCGGCGGAACAAGGCATAACACGGGGGATGGTTCCTACGGTCATCACCGATCCGGTGACCAGCGACTCCCAGACCGACCAGGAACGCTTCCTGAGCAGTTTCCGATGGATGCTGCTGGCGCGCCTGCTGGACGAGAAGCTGGCCAGCCTGTATCGCGCCGGGAAGATTCATGGCGGTGTCTTTCTGGGCCGTGGACAGGAAGCGCTGAGCGTGGCTCTGGCCCAGGCGCTGCGTTCCGGAGACGTCTATGCGCCCCTCATTCGTGACACGGCCGGTCGGCTGGCTTTTGGAGAGACGCCCCTGGATGCCATTCGAACCTGCCTGGGCTCCTCCCTGGGTCCCATGCGCGGACGCGATGGCAACGTCCACCGGGGCCGGCCTCGCGAGGGGTACCTGCCCATGATCAGCCATCTGGGCGCGATGATCTCTGTCGTCAACGGCCATCTCATGGCCCGCCAGTTGCGCGGCGAATCCGGCACCGTCGGCGCCGCCTGCCTCGGCGAGGGCGGCACCTCCACCGGCGCCTTCCACGAAGCCCTCAACCAGGCCGCCGTGGAACATCTCCCGCTGGTCCTGGTCATCGCCGACAACCAGTTTGCCTATTCCACGCCGAAGTCGCGCCAGTTCGCCTGTGACGGTCTGGTGGATCGTGCCGTCGGCTATGGCGTGCATGGGGAAACGGTGGACGGCACCGACCTGGCCGCGTGCCTGGATGCCATCACCGCCGCAGTGGACCGGGCCCGCCGAGGCGAAGGACCCCAGATGATCGTGGCCCAGCTCCTTCGCCTCTGCGGCCACGGCGAACACGACGACGCCGGCTACATCCCCGAGGAACTCAAGAAGTCAAAGGTGGGGCGGGATTGCCTCAAGGTGGCCGAAGAGGATCTGCTGCACAAAAAGTGGGCCGGCCCCGCAGAGGTGGCCCAATGGCGGCGCGATGCCCTCCAGGTGCTGGATCTGGCCGTCGCCACCGCCCAGCGGGAACCCGTGCCGGATCCCTACAAGGAGTCCTGGTGCGCCCTCGCCTCCAAACATCTCAGCGAAGGGTATGCGGATGTCTGAGCCCGCCCGCCTCGAACCTTGCCCGATGCCCAACCCGCATCCGCGGCGCTCCGGCCTTCCCATCCCCCGCGCATGAGCATCACCTACCTTGACGCCATCCGCGAAGCCCAGGCCCGCGCCCTGGCTGAGGATCCACGGGTCTTCATCTACGGGCAGGACGTCGGCGACTTCGGAGGCGCGTTCAAGGCCACCAAGAACCTGGCCAGCCAGTTTCCCGGCCGCGTCAAGGACGCCCCCATCAGCGAGGATGCCATGGTCGGCGCGGCCATCGGGGCCGCCATCGACGGGATGCGCCCGATCATCGAGATCCAGTTCGCCGACTTTTCGACCGCCGGCTTCAACCAGATCGTCAACCACGCCGCCTCGCTGCATTGGCGCACCCAGGTGCCGTGCCCCATCACCATCCGCCTGCCCTCGGGCGGCACCTCGGGCAGCGGTCCCTTCCACAGCCAGAGCATGGAGGCGTTGTACGCCCATTACCCCGGGCTGGTCGTCCTGAACCCGGCCACGGTCGAGGATGCCTACAGCATGCTGCTGGAGGCCGTGTCCATCGACGACCCGGTGATCTTCTGCGAACACAAGTACCTCTATTACCACCTCAAGGCCGAAGCCCTCCCCACCGAGGCGCTCCCGGTGGGCAAGGCCCGCCTGGCCCGGCCCGGCCGGGACCTGACCATCGTAGCCTACAGCGCCATGGTGCACGAGGCACTGGCCGTGGCGGAGGAACTCGCCGGAGAGGGGATCGAGGTGGAGGTCGTGGACCTGCGCTCCATCAAGCCCCTGGACACCGACACCGTGATCGCCTCGGTGGCGCGAACCGGACGACTGATCTGCGTCGGCGAATCCTGGCCGTGGGGCGGCGTCACGGCCGAGGTGGTGTCGCGCGTGGCCACCGAGGGATTCAATCTCCTGGACGCACCGCCCATGCGGCTCAACGCCAAGGACACGCCGGTCCCGTTCCATCCGAACCTCTGGGCGGCCCACCGACCGACCGCCCGTAGCATCGCCAACGCCGCCCGGCGCGTGCTGCGGTCCTGACAACAGCGCTTATGGCCCAGATTCCCATCATCATGCCGCAGTTGGGTGAGTCGATCGCCGAGGCCACCGTGGTGAACTTCCTGGTCAAGGTCGGTCAGGAGGTGCGCGCCGACCAGGACGTGATCGAGGTCGAGACCAACAAGGCCACCATGAATGTCACCGCGCCCTGTTCCGGTCGGGTCGAGAAGCTGCTCGTGGACCTGCACGAAAGCTACCCCGTCGGGGCCGTGCTGGGCATGCTAGACGTCGATCCCAAGGAGGCCGAGCGCGTCGGCCTGGATGTGCCCGATTCGAAGGCCGGGCACGACGCCAATGGCGGCAGCCCGGCGACCGGCGCCGAGGTGATGGAAGGGTTGCCCCGCCGTCGGGGCGTGGAGCCCACGGTGCGCGGCCTGCCAGTCCCGGCCCAGGCCGCCGGCGCCAGTTACATGTCTCCGCGCATGAAGGCGCGCATGCAGGAATTGGGACTGCACGCCGCCGACCTGGCCGGCGTCGCCGGCAGCGGTTCGGGCGGACGCGTCACCATCCAGGATTTCGAGGCCTTCCTCGCCCAGTTGGAACGCCACCGGCTGACGCCCGCCTCGAGCATGCGCGTGGCTGTGGCAGATGCCATGCGGCGCAGTTGGACGCGGCCCCTGGCCACAGTCGCCCTCCCGGTCAACATCGATGCGTTGCTGGCCCACCGGAAGGAGCAGGAACTCAAGCCCGGCCCTGCACTCTACGCCCTGCGCGCGCTGGCCCTGGCCTTGGCGGAGAACAGCGCTCCCGCCGGGCGCCTGGTCGGCCATCACATCGTGCATCCCGATGCCATCGACATCGGGTTTGCCGTCGAGGCGGAGGATGGCGTGCTCGTCCCGGTGCTGCGCAAGGCCAACGAGCAGCGCCTGACACATCTGCTGCCGAAATACAACAATCTGGTCGCCCTGGCCCGGCAACGCCGCCTGCCCAGCGACGCCACCGGCGGTTCCATCGCCACCGTGACCAACTTCGGCACCTTCGGCCTTACGTGGGCCACGCCCATCCCGCTACCGGAACAAACCCTCGTCCTCGGCATGGGAGCCGGACGCGCCGTGCCCTTTTGGGACACGTCCAAGGGCCAGTTCGTGCCGGTCATGGAGGCCAACCTCACTCTCAGCTTCGACCATCGCGTCCTGGACGGCGGCGCCGCCGGGCGCCTGCTCGCGCGCATCGCCCAACTCATGGCCCATCCCGGCGAGCTGTGAACTGACGGACGATTACTCCTTGAACAAGGGAACTCCCTCCTCGTGAACAGGCATGGACCACATCTGTTCCATCAGGGCTAACTACCATTCCGCGAAGGGGGCACTCTCCTTGACAGCCGCCATCCCCATCCCTAAAGTCGTTACCAGACAAGAAGATTCGGAGCGACCAAGACCCCCAAAAGCGACCGTTCCGACGCCCCCGTTCGCCCGAAACTTTTGACGTTCAAAATGAACTGTTCGACCTGACGCGCATGGCATACACCTTACAAGCTCTGATTGCGGACGAGCGCGTCGTGAACCAGCAGAAGGTCGAACCATGCGCTGCACCGAATGGCGGCCCCGCCACGCAGCTTGGCAATTCGGGAGTCACGGAGGGGCCGCCATCGGTGAGCTGATCGGTGAACTAAGCCCCAATACGCCGCTCCAGCGAAACGATCGGATGAGGTAGACATTGGCCAAGCGCAAGAACAACACGGGCAAGTCGGACTCAACCTCGGCCAACGTCGGCTATGAAGCCCAGCTCTGGCAGATGGCCGACGCCCTACGCGCCAGCATGGATGCGGCCGAGTACAAGCACGTCGTCCTCGGTCTCATCTTTCTCAAGTACATCTCCGATGCCTTTGAGGAGCACCACGCCAAGCTCGTCGCCGAAGCGGCCACCGGCGCCGACCCCGAGGACCCCGACGAGTACCGCGCCCAGAGCATCTTCTGGGTCCCGCCCGAGGCGCGCTGGACGCACCTGAAGGCACAGGCCCGGCAGCCCACTGTCGGCAGGCTCGTGGACGACGCCATGGCCGGCATCGAGCGCGACAACCCGGCACTCAAAGGTGTGCTGCCCAAGGACTATGCCCGCCCCGCGCTCGACAAGACACGCCTCGGCCAGCTCATCGACCTGATCAGCAACATCAAGGTCGGCGACGAGGATGCCCGCGCCAAGGACGTGCTCGGCCGCGTTTACGAGTACTTCCTCTCGCAGTTCGCGAGCGCCGAGGGCAAGAAGGGCGGCGAGTTCTACACGCCTCGCTGCGTCGTCAAGCTGCTGGTCGAGATGCTCGAGCCCTACCGCGGCCGCGTCTACGACCCCTGCTGCGGCTCCTCAGGCATGTTCGTGCAGTCGGTCGGGTTCGTCCGTGCCCACGCGAATGGCAACGGGAATGGCGGCAAGTCCGGGAAGGGCGCGAAGGGGGGATCGAGGCCCGACATCTCGATCTACGGCCAGGAGTCGAACTACACCACCTGGCGGCTAGCCAAGATGAACCTCGCCATCCGCGGCATCGACGGCCAGATCGCCCACGGCGACACCTTCCACGCCGACCGCCACCCCGACCTCAAGGCCGACTTCATCCTCGCCAATCCGCCCTTCAACATCTCCGACTGGGGCGGTGACCGCCTGGCCGGCGACAAGCGCTGGCAGTACGGTCCGCCGCCCAAGGGCAACGCCAACTTCGCCTGGGTGCAGCACATCGTCCACCACCTGGCGCCCGCGGGCGTGGCCGGCTTCGTGCTCGCCAACGGCTCGATGTCGTCGAACCAGTCCGGAGAGGGCGAGATCCGCAAGAACCTGATCGAAGCCGGCCTCGTGGACTGCATGGTCGCTCTGCCGGGCCAACTCTTCTACTCGACGCAGATCCCGGCCTGCCTGTGGTTCCTCGCGCGCGACCGCAAGAACGGCAAGTTCCGCGACCGCCGTGGGCAGGTGCTCTTCATCGACGCCCGCAAGCTCGGGCCGCTCGTGGACCGCACCCACCGGGAGCTGACCGACGGGGACATCGCGAGGATCGCAGACACCTACCACGCCTGGCGCGGCGAGCAGGACGCAGGCGAGTACGCCGACGTGCCCGGCTTCTGCAAGAGCGCGACGCTGGAGGAGGTGCGCAAGCACGGCCACGTGCTCACGCCCGGCCGCTACGTGGGCGCCGAGGTGCAGGAGGACGACGGGGGAGCCGTTCAACGAGAAGATGAAGCGCCTGACCGCTACGCTGCGCGAGCAACAGGCCGAGGCCGCGAAGCTCGATGCTGCCATCGCCGCCAACCTGAAGGAGCTTGGGTATGGCGGGTGAGTGGGTCGAGACCACACTCGGCGAAGTCACCGACTTCCTGTCCGGTGGCACGCCGTCAAAAAGCCGCGCCGACTATTGGGTCGGCACGGTGCCTTGGGTCTCAGCCAAGGACATGAAGCGCTTTCGACTGAAAGACACCGAGGATCACATCTCCGCGGAAGCCGCCGAGAACGGCACGAGACTCACCCCTGTCGGATCGGTCTTGCTCCTCACGCGCGGCATGACGCTGCTGAACGACCTCCCCATCTGCGTGGTTGCTCAGCCGATGACGTTCAACCAAGACGTAAAGGCGCTCCGTCCGAAGCCCGGAGTCCGTCACGACTACCTGCCCTATCTTCTGCTAGGCAACAAAGGGCGTTTGTTGAGCCTGGTCGATCTTGCAGGTCACGGTACGGGCCGACTGAACAGTGACGAGCTGAAGGCGCTGGATGTCGCCCTTCCACCCGAGCATGAACAGCGCGCCATCGCCCGCATCCTCGGCACGCTGGACGACAAGATCGAGCAGAACCGGCGGATGAGCGAGACGCTGGAGGCGATGGCGCGGGCGCTCTTCCAGTCGTGGTTCGTGGACTTCGACCCCGTCCGCGCCAAGGCCGAAAGCCGCGACCCCGGCCTCCCCCGGCCCCTCGCCGAGCTCTTCCCCGCCCGCCTCGTCGACTCCGAGCTCGGCGAGATTCCGGAGGGGTGGGAGGTCGGGAAGTTCGGTGACGTCGTCGAGCAACTCCGCGACAACGAGAACCCGCTGGACTCGCCCGACGTAGAGTTCCGCCACTTCAGCATCCCGGCGTACGACGACGGGCAGTGGCCGAAGCACGAGGTTGGCGAGAGCATCAAGAGCCTAAAGTCACGAGTGCCCCCCGGAGTCGTGCTGCTCTCGAAGCTGAACCCAGAGATCGAGCGAGTTTGGCTCGTCGGTATTGAGCCGGGCGCCCGGGCGATCTGCTCAACGGAGTTCGTCGTCCTCGGTCCTCGTGCGCCGCACGGACGAGCCTTCGTGTAATGCCTGGCAAGGTCTCCACTGTTCCGGCAGGAACTTGAGGGCCTTGTCACGGGGACCTCGAAGAGCCATCAGCGAGCGCAGGTCGCGTCGATTCTCGGGCTGCCAGTCGTCCGACCGCCAGAGCCACTCCTGAGTCAGTTCGAGACCGCAGCTGAGCCGCTCCTTGCGCGAACCCTCGATTGCCGGCGTGAAGCGCGTATCCTTGCCGCCCTGCGCGACGCGCTCCTGCCCAAGCTCATCTCCGGCGAGCTGCGGGTGAAAGATGCGGAGACGTTCATGGAGAGGGTGGCTTCATGAGCGGACGCCCTGCCACAATGCACAGCGAGGGTCTCAAGGCGGCCCGCCTGCTGATGGTGCTCAGCAGCATCTCGCCGCTCTTCATCCTGTGGGCGATTCGCGGGAACACCCTGATCCCCGACCGCTGGTTCATCGGGTTCTGCGCCCTGATGGTCATCGTCCCGAACGCCTTCCTGTGGCTGCGCATCTGGACGGCCAAGAAGCAGGCCGACAAGCGCAAGATCACCGTCGGCACGGCCGACGACCACCGCGACCACATTCTCGTCTACCTGTTCGCGATGCTGCTGCCGTTCTACTCGGAAGACCTCGGGACTTGGCGCGATCTGGGCGCCACGGCGGCAGCCCTCGCATTCATCGTGTTCCTGTTCTGGCACCTGAACCTGCACTACATGAACCTGCTGTTCGCAGCGCTCGGCTACCGGGTCTTTACTGTCTATCCGCCGGCCGACGGCAACCCGCTCACCGGCAAGACTCGCCAGGCGCTCATCACGCGCCGGGTGAGTCTGACCTCCGGCGACCAGATCGTCGCCTACCGCCTGAGCGACACGGTGTATCTGGAGGCTGAGGCATGAATCTGGAGTTCGATCTCGGGCGCGTGACGGTCACGGAGTTCGGCGTGGGCCGGGACGACGGCAATGGGCAGACCTTCGTCGCCGTGCCGGTGGATGCGGACGTGCAGGCCGCAGTGCGCGAGATGGTGCAGGCAACCTGGGACGCCATGCAGAAGGACAACGACGGCCCGGCGAAGTACGAGCCCTCCGAGAAGCACGGGAGCACCGAATACCTCTACCTGCCGCTGGAGGACGACATGGCTTCCTCTGTGCGGGAGCTGCACGAGGCAACCAATCTGGACATCGATGGCGGTGCACTTGACGAACCGGCCGACGTGTTCTGTTACTTCGTGCGGCTGACGGACAAGAAGAGGCGGCGCTTAACCGCGTTGCACCGCGCGTCGCAGTTCAAAGGGGTCCTGAAGAAGCGCCTGATCCGCTTCGTCTCGGACTCGCTGAAGCTGATCCCCGACGACGTCTTCAAGCTGGACAACGACTTCGATCTCCTCGTCGACTCGGCCAACGTACACATCCTGCGGCCCATCGGCTTCGAGTTCGCGGGCAAACTCCAGCAGGCGATCCTGGAGGCGGTGCCCGAGAACATCAAGGCGATCCGAAAGGACCTCGCGTTCGTGGAGTTCGACGGCATCGAGGCGTACGCCGGTAAGCACCCGCGGGCGGCGCGGTACCTCGCCTCGATCCGGGGCCAGGCGGAGACCAAGAACATCGACAAGTCCTTGCTCAAGAAGCTCTGCAAGCAGACCGGCGTCGAGATCGCGGAGTCGAATGGCAGGGTCACCGTCACGGATGGCCACGAGATGGGCTTCCTGGAGGTGCTCGACCGCCGCCGGTACGAGGTAAGCCTCGTGAAGGAGAAGCCCGAGAGATACCGCGCCGCGAGCCGAAGGAAGATCAATGGCTAGCGCGAGCGCAGAGAGGACGCAGGTGGCCGAGGCAGGTACCCCGCCCTTCGTCATGCACGGAGCGCGCGATGCAGTAGCCTGCGGGCTGGTGCACATCGAGCAGCAGGTCCATGCGCTCGATCTGGCGGTGGCGGAGAACCCCGGCCTTGCCTTCGACCTCGCCAAGACGCTGGTGGAAAGCGTCTGCCGGGCGGTGCTGGGCGAGCGGTCGATCGCGTTCGACGAAGCGGATGACCTGCCTAGGCTCTTCAAGATGGCCTCGAAGCACCTGCCCTTTCTTCCGACCTCCGCAAGCGACGCCGCCGAGACCCGCAAAAGCCTGGCGCAGACGCTGAGTGGTCTGAGCACCGCGATTCGGGGCATCTGCGAGCTCCGCAACCAGTGCGGCTTCGCATCGCACGGGGTGGGCGCGCCCCGCCCGGCGATGGAGTCGGTGCAAGCGCTGCTTGCCGCCGAGGCCGCTGACACGATCGTCGGTTTCCTTCACCGCGTCCACCGACAGGACCGCACCCCACCGCCTTCGCCACGGGCGCTCTACGACGCGAACCGGCCGTTCAACGACTCCATCGACGAGACGCACGGCCCGATCCGCATTTTCGAGATCGAGTTACGGGCCAGCGAAGTGCTGTTCCAGATGGAGCCTGAGACCTACCGGATCTATGCGGCCGAGTTCGACGAGGAAGCCGAACGGGTCGATGCCGGCATAGGGGCTCCGCCGGAGGCGGCACCATGACGAAGCGCGGCGTCACCGAATCCGTCGTCGAGGAAGCTGCCCTGGCCTGGCTGGAGGCCAGCGGCTGGCAGATTGCGCACGGGCCGGAAATCGCCCCGGACATGCCGGCCGCAGAGCGGACCGACTACGGCGAGGTGGTCCTCGCCCAACGCCTGCGCGACGCGCTCGCGCGGCTCAACCCCGCGCTGCCTACCGAGGCGCTGGAAGACGCTTTCCGTAAGCTGTCGCGTCCCGAAGGGGTCGAGCTAATTCAGCGCAACCGCGCGCTTCACCGGCTGCTGGTGGACGGGGTGACGGTCGAGTACCGCGACGCCGATGGTGCGATCCGCGGCGCGCAGGCGCGGGTGATCGAGTTCGAGGACGTGCAGGCCAACGATTGGCTGGCGGTCAACCAGTTCACGGTGGTCGAGAACAAGCACACGCGCCGCCCGGACGTCGTGCTGTTCGTCAACGGCCTGCCGCTGGTGGTGCTGGAGCTCAAGAACGCCGCCAGCGAGGGCACCACCATCTGGAGCGCCTTCCAGCAGATCCAGACCTACAAGGCCGAGGTCCCGGCGCTCTTCGCAACCAATGCCGTGCTGGTCGTGTCCGACGGCATGGCGGCGCGCGCGGGCACGCTCACGGCCGGTCGCGAATGGTTCAAGCCCTGGCGCACGATCTCGGGCGAGGTCCTGGCCGACACCCACATGCCCGAGCTGCAGGTGGTGATTGAGGGCCTACTCGAGCCGCGACGTTTCCTCGACTTGGTGCGGGACTTTATCGTGTTCGAGGACGAGGGCGGCGGGGGGATCGTCAAGAAGATGGCCGGCTACCACCAGTTCCACGCCGTGCAGGTGGCGGTGGGCGAGACGTTACGAGCGGCGGAACTGGCTCGTGCGGATCGCGTGGCCGAGACCGGCGGCCGCTACGAGGCGGGCCGGAAGCCCGGCGGCAAGCCCGGCGACCGGCGCGTCGGCGTGGTCTGGCACACGCAGGGCTCGGGCAAGAGCCTCACGATGGCCTTCTACGCGGGACGCATTGTCCGCGAGCCGGCGATGGAGAACCCGACCCTGGTCGTGCTCACCGACCGTAACGACCTCGATGACCAGCTCTTCGGCACCTTCTCGCGCTGCGCGGAGCTCCTGCGCCAGCCGCCGGTGCAGGCCGAGTCGCGCGCGCATCTGCGCGAGTTGCTGTCCGTGGCGGCCGGAGGGGTCGTGTTCACGACGATCCACAAGTTCTTCCCCGAAGAGAGAGGCGACCGGCACCCGACGCTCTCCGAGCGCCGCAACATCGTCGTGATCGCCGACGAGGCGCACCGCAGCCAGTACGACTTCATCGACGGCTACGCGCGGCACATGCGCGACGCCCTGCCGCACGCCTCGTTCATCGGGTTTACCGGCACGCCGATCGAGTTGCAGGACGCCAACACGCGCGCGGTCTTCGGCGACTACATCAGCGTCTACGACATCCAGCGCGCCGTCGAGGATGGCGCTACGGTGCCGATCTACTACGAGAGCCGGCTCGCAAAGCTCGCGCTCGACGAGGCCGAGCGACCGAAAATCGACCCGGACTTCGAGGAGGCCACGGAGGGAGAAGAAGTCGAACGCAAGGAGAAGCTCAAGACCAAGTGGGCGCAGCTCGAAGCCGTGGTGGGCTCACAGAAGCGACTGGAGATCGTAGCGCGCGACCTCGTGGAGCACTTCGAAAAGCGGGTCGAGGCGATGGACGGCAAGGCGATGGTGGTCTGCATGAGCCGCCGCATCTGTGTGGAACTGTACCGCGAGATCGTCAAGCTGCGGCCGCAGTGGGAGCACGAGGACGACGAGTGGGGCGGGATCAAGGTGGTTATGACCGGCTCGGCATCGGATCCCCCCGACTGGCAGGCGCACATCCGCAACAAACCGCGGCGTGAGGCGCTCGCCAATCGCTTCCGGGACCCGGGTGACCCGGTCCGGATCGTGCTCGTGCGGGACATGTGGCTCACCGGCTTCGACGCGCCGAGCCTGCACACGATGTACGTCGACAAGCCCATGCGCGGGCATGGGCTCATGCAGGCTATCGCGCGCGTCAACCGGGTGTTCAAGGACAAGCCCGGCGGGCTCGTCGTGGACTACCTGGGGCTGGCCCACGAGTTGAAGCGGGCGCTCGCGACCTACACCGAGAGCGGCGGAACGGGACGCACGGCGCTCGACCAGGACGAGGCCGTGGCCGTGATGCTGGAGAAGTACGAGGTCTGCTGTGGGCTCTTCCACGGCTTCGACCGGTCCAAGTGGACGACGGGTACGCCGCAGGAGCGGCTCGGCCTGTTCCCTCGCGCGCAGGAGCACATCCTCGCCCAAGAGAACGGCAAGGACCGATGCCTGCGTGCCGTCCGTGAGTTGTCGCAGGCCTTCGCGCTGGCGGTACCGCACGAGGAGGCGCTGCGCATTCGGGACGACGTGTCGTTCTTCCAGGCCGTGCAGGCCGTGCTCGGCAAGCGCGCGCCCGGCGAGGCCCGGCCGGAGGAGGATCTCGACCACGCGGTCCGCCAGATCATCTCCCGCGCCGTGGCCCCGGGTGGCGTCGTGGACATCTTCGCCGCGGCCGGGCTCGAGAAGCCGGATATCTCGATCCTGTCGGGCGAGTTCCTGGCCGAGGTGCGCGGCATGCCGCAGCGCAACCTCGCGGTCGAGTTGCTCCAGAAGCTGCTCAAGGGAGAGCTGGCCACGCGGCGGCGCAAGAACGTCGTCCAGGCCCGTTCCTTCGCCGAGATGCTGGAGCAGACCATCCGGCGCTACCAGAACCGCGCCATCGAGGCGGCCCAGGTGATCGAGGAGCTGATCCAGCTCGCGAAGGAGATGCGCGACGCCAATGTGCGCGGCGAAGTGCTGGGCCTCTCAGAAGACGAGCTCGCCTTCTACGACGCCCTGGAGACGAACGACAGCGCGGTGAAGGTGCTCGGAGACGAGACCCTGCGTGGAATCGCTCGCGAGCTGGTCGAGACCGTGCGCAACAACGTCACCATCGACTGGACCTTGCGCGAGAACGTGCGTGCCCAGCTTCGCGTGCTCGTCAAGCGCATCCTGCGGAGGCATGGCTACCCGCCGGACAAGCAGGAGAAGGCGACGCAGACTGTGCTGGAGCAGGCGGCGCTTCTCTCCGCGGAATGGGCGGTCGTCTGAGAGGGGCGTCAACAACAGCATGCAGCGGACGGTGCTACGCGCGGCAGCTGATGCTGGGCGTTGGGTGGAGTTACATGATTGCGTCTTCACAATGGAAGCGAGCGATGAAGCTATGGCATGTGCTGACGCTTGTCGCGATTGTAGCCTTAGCGTTATGGAAGCTTCCTGAGAGGATTGGTTTGCCAGTGTTCCTCGTCATCGAGGGCTCCTTGATAGTTGCCCTCATCGGGGTTCTTGCATCGCATGTCATCAGGCGGCGTTGGAGAAAGGGATGCTGACACCCATGCGCTGCAGCGAACCCGGCCATCGCGTTCAGGTTGCAAGCGAATGCCCTCGTGGGCCGGGTCGCTGAGCTTGGGTTGTTCGCTTCAGGACGACGTGTTGACAAAACAAAGTGGCGCCAGCAAATTGCCACCATGAATATCGCCCAGATTGAGGAAGCAGCGCATCGCGGTCTTCCTTTTTGGCTTAAAGTTGCCGATGGCGACCGCTTCGATGTGCCGCATCGTGATTACATTTCGCTGCCACCGAAAGAGTCGCCGAGGCGGACATACATTGTGGTGCACAGAGATGATGGTTACGCCTCGATCTTGCCCTTGATCACGATCACCAGCCTAACATTCAAAATCGATGCCGGCGCCACGTAACAACCGGAATCCAAAGACGAGTGCCGACCAGGTGGCTGATGCTTTTTTGCATATGAGGGTCCGCGGGGTTGAGAAGCTCGACTGGGAGGCAGCCGCACACCCGGAGCCTCTTTCATCGTGGATTCGGCGGACTTTGAATCGAGCGGCGAGAAGGACTGAAGCGAACAAGAAAAAGGAATGTAGATAACCCGGAGCGAAGCGGAGGGTTATTTGCATTCCCGGGTTGAACGCAGCCGCGTGGAAGGGCGCGGGAGGTTGATCAAGCCTGGTGACGAAGGTCGAGGGAAGGTCCCCTATGCGGAAAGTGTTTGGGGGCGTGGTGTGAGAGGAGAAGGAAGAGAGACAACCCCAGGACCCAAGCGGAACAACGGAGTCTTGCCGGGAGGATGCACCCTGCGAAAGGGGGGCTGAGGCGGTGGATGAACCCATACAAATGGCTTGGTGCCCGGAGTGAGGACACACCGCGCCGGTGGAGGGTCGAGGCCTTCCGAAACGTCATTTGGGGTTGGCGGGTGAAGGAGTTCATGGGGGTTTGGAAGGCGGTCCCCTGGGAGCAAGAGAGGGAGGAGTTTCTCCGGCCCGCCAGGCGGCCCGCCACCGCATGGGGATACGGCAGCGGGGACAGAGGGGCATGGAGTCATTTTCCAATTCCAGGGCGGGAGCCTCGGGGTCCAGGCTGGGGCCGGAGCCAAGCCAGGCCTCCTGCTCTGCTTGGGACAAGAGGGGCTTTTGACGCAACAAAGCCCGCACACGGTTGAGCTTGATCTTGGCGGCGGGATGAAACCAACCAAAAGCCCGCACCCGAGTGTAGCCC
>Ga0302046_10000449_pt1 | contig 42092 bp, 30 predicted proteins | sample RVTome_11_FD_200261 | JGI IMG/M metagenome (GOLD analysis project Ga0302046, IMG submission 200261) | Soil microbial communities from uranium-contaminated site in the Upper Colorado River Basin, Wyoming, United States - RVT147D111 (version 2) ...
AAGCTCGCCGCCGGCTGGCTGCAGAGCCGCCTCGACGAGCTGCTGCCCCCGGACTGGCGCCGGCATCGCGACGCTGCCGCCGCCCCGGCCCCAGCTGCGATCTCTGCCTGAACCTCGCCCCTGCCCAGGTCACCCGAGCAATCGCCGTGCCCCGATGCACGCGCGAGGACGTGCGATCCGCTGGACGCTTACAGCCGTGGATCCCGAGGACCATGGCCGTCGTTCCGTCGGACCATCGTCGCTTGGGGGAGAAGCAGTCGCGCTCGGAGGCGGCCAGGGTCGAATCGTAACGCGTGCCGCTTCTCCCCGCCCGCGAAGTGTGGTATACGTAGCGGGCCAGTTCGACGCGTACCGGTTACGGGAAAGGGGTGAGAAACCCCTGCCGCCCGGCGACTGTGAGCGGCGACGGCGGTCGCGCGCCCCCGAGACTCGAGGAAGAGAACGGGGGCAGCCACTGGGATGAAGCGGACGCGGGGGCCTCCCGCGACGTCGAATCCTGGGAAGGCAGCGGCCGACCGGTTGACCCGCAAGCCAGGAGACCTGCCGGAACGCAACGAGGCAGGACCTACCAGGGGCAGGTTCCGCCGCCACGTTGTGCAGGGAAGATGCCCCGTGCCGGGCTCCGCTCGCGAGGGCCGCCACGGGTTTTTTCTTTCCGGAGTCCGCAGCGCGGTCGCGCGGGGTGACGGCCCGTGGGTTCTGTCCCCGGCGCCGCCGCGCGTGCCCCTCGGGGACAGGATCCACGGACTCGATCTCCGCCCGCATCGCGACGGGAGATCGAGATGCACGCACGTCTTGGCCGCTTCTCCGCGCTCACCGTCCTGGTCGTCATGCTCGCCGCATCCGCATCCGGCTTCGCCGGGTCGATCCCGAGCCCGCGCGTCGTCTCGGAGCGCTTCGAGACCGATCCACTGACGCGAGCGGACATCGTTCTGGAGGGCGACGCGCTCGCGAGACTCACGTGGAACGACGACGCGCCGGCCTTCCCCGGTGACCGCCCGGGCTCGCTGACCGCGCTGTACGACTCGCGCCTCCCGGCGGGCCGGATCGGCTGGCCGCTGCCTTCGCCCTGGGACCAGTCCGACACGTTCCGAGCCTCGGCGGTGTTCGTCATCGATCCCGACGGGCTCGTGGCCGATCCGTTCGGTTTCTTCCAGATCTCGTGGAGCCTGTGGAACTCGAAGCACACCGGGCTCGAGCGCACCGGGACCTTCACGAGCTTCGCCGCCGACACCTTCGAGCTTCTGGAGTTCGCCTACTTCCCCAATGTCTCGCCGTTCTTCGGCGGACCCTTCCTGTCGCCGTCGACGTTCGGGGTCGCGGACCCGGAGAACCCGTCGTTCGATCTTCTCGGCGGGTTCGTGAACTTCGCTTTCGGCTCGGTCGCTGCCGAGCTGCCCGTGGGGCAGCCTCTCGTGGCCGTGCTCTCGCACCGCCCGGCCGAGGGCGTGCTCGTCGCGACGGTCGCGACCCTCGACTCCCGAGGAATCCGTGTCCCGATCCCGGGCGCCGTCGCGGTCGTCCCGCTCGCGTCCCTTCCCATCCGCGAGTACTCGCTCGACACCCTCGGCCTGACCCTGTGGCACGACGGCTTCGGCGGAGATCCGCCCTCGCTTCGAGCCGAAGTCGTGTTCCACGAGATCTCGGCCGCGCCCGCCGCGCTCGCCGATCGCTAGGCGGTTCGCATGAGAGCCGCGCTCGCGCTCGCGTTCGTGACGGCCGCAGCCGCGCCGTGTGTCGCGGGGTCGCTGCCCGTCGACTGCTTCCCGGACGAGGTCGTCGTGTGGCTGGCCGCCGAGCCCGCTCCGGAGACTCGCTTCGGCGCTTCCTTCCTGCCGGGCATCGTCCTCGGGCCTCCCGGCGACTCCATCGCCACCCAGGGCTCGACCTCCGTGGCGTCCCTGGGCTTCGGCGGCGTCGCGGTCGTGCGCTTCGACGACGTCGTCATCGAGAACGGTCCCGGGCCCGACTTCATCGTCTTCGAGAACCCGTTCTTCGTCGGATTCGTACCGGCGTCGGACCAGGACGAGTATCAGATCTTCGCCGAGCCCGGCTTCGTCGAGGTCTCGGCGGACGGGGCGACGTGGCTCCCTTTCCCGTTCGACGCGCAAGCGCTCGCCGCGTCGCTCGGCGCCAACATCGACCGGGATCAGTACGCGCTCCTCCGGGGCCTCGCCGGCTTGACGCCGACCTTCACCGGCAACTGGACCGTGCCCGACGATCCGCTCGACTTCGATCCCTCGGGCATCGGCGGGATCTCCGGGGCGGGGGGGGACGCGTTCGATCTCGCGGACATCGGGCTGGCCGAAGCGCGCTTCGTGCGGATCACCGACGCCGACTCGCGAAACGGGCCGACCGGCCCCGCCGAGGGCTTCGATCTCGACGCGGTCGTCGTGCTGCACGGCAGGCCCGCGCCGCCCCCGGCCTCCGATCGCGATGCGGACGGTCTGGAGGACGCCGCCGAAGATGTTCTCTACGGAACCGACCCGGACCTTCCGGACTCGGACGGCGACGGTATCGACGACGGCCGCGAGGTGGCGGGGTGCCGCGATCCGAACGGGTTTTCGGACGCGCCACTGTTCGCCGCCGAGCCGCGGTTGTGGCTCCGGGACAACGCGGACTGCACGGAGACGCGCTGGACGTTCCTCGGCACGGGCGTGACCTACGACCTGTTGCGCGGGGACCTCGCCGACCTGAGCGAGTCTTCCTCCGAAGTCGACCTCGGGCCCGGCACCTGCCTTGTCGACGGGAGCTTCACGGTGCGTTTCAGCTGCGACGCGACGGTGCCGCAGCCGTCGCACGGCTTCTTCTACGTGGTGCGAGCCGCCGGCACGACGCACTACGGCCGGTCCTCAGGGCTCAACGAGCGGCACGCCACGATCGGATGTCCATGAGATCGCTCGCCGTCGTCGTCGCGTTTCTCGCGCTGGGCGCCGCGGAGCCCCCGCCGGACGACACCGCACCCGCGGATGAGCCGCCGCCGCAGGAGTCGGGAGTCGAGGAGCGCGTCGAGGTCCAGGCGGCGATCTCTCCCTCGGACGATGCCGCGGCCTTCACCACCACGATCGACGGCGACGAGATCTCCCGTCGCGGCGAGGATCTCGGCTCGGTCCTGCGGCGGGTGCCCGGGGCGCGGGTGAACGACTACGGAGGGCTCGGCCGGTACTCGACCGTCTCGCTGCGCTCCTCCACCGCGGAGCAGGTGACCGTGCTCGTCGACGGCATCCCGCAGAATCGTGCGCTCGGCGGCCCCGTGGACCTGTCGTTCGTCCCCGCGACGCAGATCGCGCAGGTCACCGTCTTCCGCGGCTTCGGCTCCGCGAGCCTCGGTCTCGGCGGGCTGGGCGGCGTCGTGGACATCCGCACGCGCGCGCCCGACGGCGAGCCCGCGGGGAGCGTGGACGTGATCGCCGGCGACCTCGACACGACGCGGCTCGCCACGGGCTGGTCGATGCGCGCCGGGGATCGCGCCTCGGTCCGCGTGGGGGTCGAGGCCTTGGCCAGCGAGGGCGATTTCCTGTTCCTCGACGCGGGCAGCCCGTTCGATCCCGACGACTCCGTCGTCCGTGTACGGGAGAACAACGACGTCACGCAGACGGCGGTGCTGGTCCAGGGCGTGGTGCGGGAGATGGGCGGGGGAGAGCTTCGTCTCGGCACCCGCCGGCAGGAGCGCGAGCGCGGCGTCCCGGGGATCGATGGCCTGCCGGCCGAGCGCACGCGTCTCGACGAGCGCTTCGGCGATCTCAACGCATCGTGGTCGGCCGGACCGATGGGCCCGCTCGCCGGCATCGATCTCCTCGCGGACTACTACGATCAGCGGATCGAGTTCACGGACCTCGAGGGCGAGCTGGGGGTGGGGGTCCAGGACCAGACCACGCGGCTCCACGGAGGCGGCGTCGTGGCGCTGCTGCGAAAGTCGATCGCGCGGACCGGCGCGACGTTTCGCGTGGAGGCGCGCCGCGAGACCGCGGACGTCGAGGACCGCGCGCTCGCGACGGAGGATCGCGGCGGCGCGGCGCGCAGCCAGATGTCCTTGACGGTCGAGGACATCGTGGCGCTGGGGCGCGTCACGCTCGCGCCCGCGGTGCGCTGGCAGTACGCGCGCGATGATTTCCGCGCCGGAGGGGAGGGCACCGTCCCGCCTCCGGCGAGCGACCGCGACAACGGCGAATGGTCCGGCAAGGTCGGCGTGGCGTGGGCCGTGAGCCCGAGCACCGCGCTGCGCGCCTCGGCCGGCCGCTTCCATCGCGACCCGAGCCTTCTGGAGCTGTTCGGGGACCGCGGCGCCGTGGTCGGGAACCCGAGGCTCGTTCCCGAGAGCGGCTGGGCGGCCGAAGCCGGTGGAGACTATCGCCACGAGCGGTCGCGCACCCCATGGAGCGTCGAGTTGGTCGCCTTCGGCCGGGAGGTCGAGGACCTGATCGTGCTGCAGCCCAACTCGCAGGCGACGTCGGTTCCCAGGAACCTGCTGTCCGCGACGGTGGCGGGCCTCGAGGGCTCGTTCGCGGTTCGACTGCCGGCGGGATTCGCCCTCGATGCGTCGGGAACCGTGCGGCGCTCCGAGGATACCTCCGGCGGGCCCGGCGACGGCAAGTCGATCCTCTACCAGCCGGACGAGCTCGGATACCTCGGCGTGAGCTGGAGCGGAAGGCGGCTGAGAAGCCAATGGGACGTGACCTACGTCGGGGAGAACCGCACGGGATACATCGCCGGCGAGTGGCTGCCGTCCCGGGTCATCCACGACGTCATGGTCGGGTGGGACGCGCCCGCGGGCTGGTCCTTCGGGATCGACGTCCGCAACGTGCTCGACCGCGAGACCCGCGACGTCGCGCGTTACCCGCTCCCGGGACGGACCGTGTTCGTCCACCTCGGGTGGACGACCGGCGCGGGAGCCACGCCGTGATCCGGCCGGCGATCGCTCTGCCCACGTGCCTGCTCGTGCTGGCCACGGCGTGCGGGACCGATTTCGCGCCCAAGGAGAGCGCGCCGACCGGCGAGCCGGCGGCCCCGCTCGGACAGGTGCTGGACCTCGACGTGTCGCTTCCCAACCTGTCGATCGGCACGGCGCCGATACGCGGCGCGGATTTCGAGATGCGGCTCGACATCGAGGCGGGCGGGGAGCGACGCCACGACGCTCGATACACCGCCGGGCGAGCCAGGCTCGCCATGGGGAGCGCCGACGTCGAGGATCTGTCCGACGGGCGCACGACCGTGACGATCTCGGACTCCGTGTGGACCACCGGGCGCATCGGGCCGCTGCGCATCGAGAACACCGTGTTCGAGGTGCTCCTCGACGGCGCTCCCGCGGACGGGGGATGGTCGGTCTCGGGTCGTTCGCGCGAGAGTCAGACGACTCTCGACGGGACGTTCCGGGGATGGCGCCGCCACCGGTTCCTGGTGGCGACGACGGATTTCTTCTCCAGCGGCCGGATCGTCGAGGTGGCGCTGGTCAAGGAGACCGAGATCCGGGTGAGCGAGGCTCTCGAATCGGTCAGCACCGATCCCATCCTGCGACGAACCGCCGACGCGGTGTTCGCCGTCAATCGCCTGTCGTTCGACGACCTACAGCGTCTCGACCCCGATCGTGGTTTCCGCACCGCCTGGCAGACCGGTATCGGCGTGGGCGCCAACCCCCACGACGTCGTTTTGGTGTCGAGCGACAAGGCCTACGCGACCCGCTACGAGCCCCCGTTCAATGATCTTGCGGTCGTGAATCCGCACAACGGAGCCGTGCTGTCGTCGATCGTGCTCGAGGAGCTCGCGGAGAACCGCGATCGGACCCCGCGGGCCGATCGCGCGGTCTTCGTCGAAGGCAGCGTGTTCGTCGGCCTGCAGGACGTCGATCGCACTTTCACGCGCTTCGCCGAGGGCAAGCTGGCCGTGATCGACATCGACCGCGACGAGATCGCCGGAGTGATCCGGCTCGGCGGGAAGAACCCGGGAGAGATCCGCGTGGTGCGCGCCGAGGACGGCCGCGCGAAGCTGTGGGTGGCGCTCGGGGGGATCTTCCCGGGACTCCAGCAGCAGGAGCTGTCCGGCGGCGTCGTGGTCGTGGATCCGGTCAACCGAGCGGTCGAGCGCATGGTCCTCGACGACGATGACGCGGGTGGAAACGTGGCCGGGCTCGCGGTGGCCTCGCCCGGCCTCGGCTACGTCATCGTCTCCGACTCCGGCTTCCGGAACCGCGTGCTGGCGTTCGATCCGGAACGATCGGAAGTGCTGCGTGTGGTGTGGGAGAGTGCCGACTTCATTCCCGAGATCGAGATCGACGGCCACGGCATCTTGGCGGTTCCTGATCGTTCGTTCCTCGATCCTCGACTCTGTCTCTACCGCGTGCCGGTCGATCCGGCCTCCCTGGAAACCCCGATCGGCTGCGCGAGCCTCGCGCTGCCGGCCGTGTCGTTCGAGCCCCTCGACTAACAGAAGGAGCTGGCCATGCGACCCTGCGTTCCGATCGCGCTCGCCGTCGTCCTCCCCGTCCTCGCGGCAGCCCATGGAGGCCCGGCCGCGGCCGGCAACGGCGTGGGAGAGCTGAGCCTCGATCGCGAAGCGATCCGCGGTCTGCTGGACGCGGCCCTGCCGCCTCCCGCGACGCTGTCCCTGCCGGGCTTGCCCGACCTGATCGTGCGCTTCGAGAGCCCCCGGGGGCTGGAGCTCGTGGACGGCGGCATCGAGGCCGTGCTCGGCGTCGTCCTCGAAGGCATCGGCTATCGCGGGGCGCTGCGCGTGCGTTACGTCCCGGACGTCGAGCGTCCCGAGGGCATCGTGACGCTTCGACCGGACTCCGCGATTCCCGACGTTCCCCTGCCGGTGGCCCTCGACGTCCGGGCGCTCCTTCCCGCCGTCGCGCTGCCCCGCGCCATGAGCTTCAACGTCGAGGGCCCGCAGGGGCGATCCCTGGAGATGACGTGCATGGTGCAGGGTGTCGAGGTCCGAGACGAGCGCGTCGTCGTGCACTTCGGGCTGTTGTCACGGCGATTGTCCCTTTCCGAAACCGCGGGCTCGCCGTAACTTGAGGGGGTGGCAGGGGCCGCGCGCGCGGGGTAGGCTGTTCGGGGAGCAGCGGGTCCGGTCGATTTCGGAGGTCCAAGATGGCGTGGGACAAGGTGTCGGGGCTCGCGGTCCTCACGGCCGCTCTCTCGGGTTCGGCTTTCGCCGGCGCGGGCGCGCCGGGCGCGAACGCCCCGCAAGGCGCCGGTCTCGTGGCGAGGCCGGAGATCGTGCGATTCGGTGAGCACTTCAAGGACCTGTACGGCGATGTCTCGGAGCTGTGCGAGGTGGGCGTCATCGAGCGCTCGAACCAGCCGGTCGACCTCCCGACCGTGAAGGAGCGGCAGACGCAGATCGACTGCATCGGCTTCAACTACGCCGGGAAGCTCCGCAAGGCGCACTTCCAGTTCGCCGACGACATCCTCGACATGGTCGTCATCGACACCGACGCCGAGGAGGAGGGGAGCCTTCGGAAGCTGCTCATCGAGCAGTACGGCAAGCCGTCGCCGGCCAAGAAGGGCGAGACCGTGTTCCTCGAGGACGGCGTCGCTTTGCGCACCGGACCTCCTGCGGTGGTGTTCTTCTCCGACCGCCTCAAGGAACAGTACGGGAGCTTCTGAGCGGCCGAGCTCGCCCCCACCGTGAGGGTCGAGCGCCAGGCTGGCGGTGCCAGCCTGGCTTCTCGAGGGCATCAGTTCAACACGAATCCGGTCAGCGTGATCGAGGCTCCTCTCCACGAGAACGTCTGCGACGCCGGCGTGGACTTCCTGTAGGGCTTCGGCAAGCTCGTCACCTTGACCGTGTAGTTCGCGCCTCCGAGCAAGAGACGTGTCTTGGGAAAGAAGTAGAAGCCGGTGGCGTCCGTTTGGACCTTGGCGACCACCATCTTCGAGGAGGTCAGGAGGCTGACCGTGGCGCCGGAGATCTCCAGGTTGCCGGAGCTCGCCACGTGGCCCATGACGGGCTGGCCGGCAGCGGCGGTCGCGCCCAGGCCGGCCAGCAGGCCCTGCACATGCGCGATCAGCACCGCGGCCGGGTCGAACACCTGGCCGCCGTAGGTACACGACGACGCGATGTGCTTGCCCGCTTGCGCCTGGAGCTGATGGAGCAAGGCCGTGAGGATGTTGATGGCGGTCTGGGTGTCACCGGCGGCGATGGCGGCTCGAGCGTGAGCCAGCTTCGTGGTGAACGCGTTGCTGACTCCCGCGCTGTCGATGCAGCCCGCCTCCAGAAGCGTCTCGATCACTTCGATCACGGCCTCCGGCGTCGCCACGACCGTCAGGCTCACCGGGGTGGAATGGGCGAGCACGCCCGAGGTGCCGTTGACGTTGAAGGTGTAGGGCCCCGGTAGGACCGAAGGCCCGAGACTCACGCTCAACTGCGAGCCGACCGACGACCCTGCCGCGGGAGTGACCGGAGTCGGACTCAGCGTTGGGATGGAGCCGCTCGGGTGGCCCGACGCGCTCAACGCGACCGGCTGGTCGAATGCACCCATGGAATTGACGGTCACCGCGCTCGAGCCGCTGCCTCCCACGACGATCGTCAGCGGCGCGACCGCGCTGAAGTTGAAATCGAACAGCTCGAAGTTCGCCGTGACGCTCTTCGCGTCGTCCATGGCGATGAAGGTCGAGGCGTTGGTCGCATCGCCCACCGCATCGCCCGTCCAGTTCACGAAGCGGTAGCTCGTGTTCGGCGTGGCCGCGAGTGCTACGACCGTGCCGAATCCCACGTCGTGGGTCCCGGGGGCGGGTGTCGTCGTACCCGTGCCGTCCGGCGACACCGCGACCGTGAGCGGCACCGTGTCCTCGCTCCCGATCCCGCCGAGGATGATGCATTCCTGCCCCAAGGCGTCGATGCACAGCTCGTAGGCGCCGCTGTCGTAGCCGAACCCGACGGGGCGCTCCTGGCCGCGCTGGTCGCTGCCGAACGTGATGTCGTTTCCGAACGGATCGGTGGTTGCGCCCGCGTCGACCGCCGGGCTGCCGTCCGCGAGCGCCATGGTGGACGTGAGCCCCTGGTTGTTCCGGAGCGGGCCGAGTTGCGGGTCGCTCGATACGGGATCGCCGCAGTTGACGTTGGCCTCGATGACGTTCCCCGCGAAGCTCGTCGCGACCGCGGGGCCGGTCACCGAGCATTCGGTCGCGCCATTGTTGGCGACGATCGAGTTGTGCAGCGCAAACGACGTCGGGTGGCTCGCGGAGGTCTGGCGCACGACGATCCCGCCGCCGGCTCCGGTCGCTTCGTTACCCGCGATCGTCGAGTACTGCACGGTCAGGTGCCCGTTCACGGTGAAGATCGCGCCGCCGGCGTCGCCTCCGTTGCGTCCTCCGCCGGGGTTCCCGACGTTGCCTCCCTCGCCGCGGGCGACGAAGTTCCCCGTGAACGTGCTGTTTCGCACGAACACGATGCCGGCGTCGTTGAAGATCGCGCCGCCGAGTCCGGCGCCGCCGCCGCCGCCCGAGGAGCCGCCGTCGCCGCCGTAGAACCCGGCGACACCCTCGAACACGCCGCCCCGGCCGGGGTCGTCGTCATCGCCCGCGCCGCCGCCGCCGCCGAACCCGCCGTGGCCGCCCTTGGAGCCGAACAGGATGCCTTCCCACCCGGCGCCGCCGCCGCCGCCGAAGCCACCGTGACCGCCGTCGGCGCCCTTGCCGCCGCCGCCCCCGCCGCCGCCGTAGCTGCCATCCCCGCCGATTCCGCTACTGGTCACCGAGGCCCCGCCGCCGCCGCCTCCTCCTCCGGGACATGGGGCGTCATGACCGTCGAGTCCCCCTTCGAACCACCCGGCTTCGCCTCCACAGTCGAATCCGGGTGTCTGGTTGTCGGCGCCCCTGATCGTGCCTCCACCGGGCCCCGTGCAGCTCCCCATCCCGTAGCCGCGTGCGCCCCCTCCGCCGCCGCCGAAACCCGAGCCCAGGCCGAAGTCATCTTCACACGTGGCCGGACCACCCCAACCTCCGAGACCGCCTCCGCCTCCGCCGCCATGCGGGCCGAGGGCGGCGCCGTACCCGCCGATCGCACCGTTCCCTTCGAAGGTGCTGCCTTCGATCACGACGGTGCCTGCATGCACGTAGATCGCGCCTCCCGCGCCCATGCCGCCCCCGCCGCCATCGCGGTTCTCGCCACGACCCCCCGGGAGGGCGTCATCCGAGATGAACCCGCCGTTGCCACCCTGCGTCACGAAGCCCTTGATGTGGGCGCTCCGGATCGTCAAGTGGCCGCCGCTCCCGACTGCGAAGGCGCGGAAGTATATGGGGATGGTCTCGGGGTGGAAGAAGCCCGGTCCCTGTCCGGTCGTTGGAACGTACTGCAGCGTGGCGCCGTGGGCGTCGATCGTGATGGTCGTGGTGACGATCGGAGTCGCCGTCGGTCCGAACGGGTTGATCGCGTCGTCCACGATGTCGTCCAGCAGGAACAGCCCCCCGGTGGGTAGGACGATCGTGTCGTTGGGGTCGTCGACGTCGCCCACGCGCACGCACTGCGTCGTGATCTCGATCGGTGCGCCGCTGGGGTGCGCGTACCCCTCGATCGCGACGTTCTCGTCGCGATTGGCCGCGAAGATCGCCTCCTGCAGCGAGCAGCCTCCCGTGTCGCTGATCTTCTGCTCCAGGGTCGTGACGAAGATGACGCCCGCAGCGGCGCGGCCCGTGAAGGCCGCGATGGCCAGAACGAGGGTCATCCAGCCGGTCAGGCGGCCGAGACGGAGCAAGTGCGGAAGCGCGCGCGGCGCGTGTTCGGTGGTTCTCATCGGTGTCGTCCCCCACGTGTTTCGGAGAGTCACCGGTGCATTCGTCGAGAGGCGGAGAATCTTTCAAGCGGGCCGGAGCCGGGGGCAGGCGCCGCCGGTCAGGGTCCCGCGGGCGAGGGGAGTTGCCAGTCCAGGCCCAGCTCGCCGAGCCTGCGCCGTAGCTCCTGGAGGTCCCAGATCAGGACGTGGTGGTCCGTGCTGGCCGCGGCGAGGAAGCGGTCGTCCGGGCTGAAGGTCATGCGCGACAGGATGTGCGGCGTCGCGAGGAGTGTCGCCAGCTCGACCCCGGCGACCGCATCCAGGAGCAGCACGCGGTCGGGCGGCAGCGCGGCCGCGCACAGCCTCGAGTCGTGCGTGAACGCGAACTGCGGTGGCAGGGTGCGAACGGGGCGGCGGGGGATCCGGTGCAGGACGCGCCAGGTCCCCACTTCGTAGAACGCGATCTCCTCGGGACCTCCGACCACGAGCAGCCGGCCGTCCGGGCTGAAGGACACGGTCGCGGAGCCCGCCACCTCAAGCTCCACGGGAGGGTCCTCCGCGCCGAGGCGCTTGACCGCGGCGTTCTTCCGCTGCCAGTTCCCCCACGCCAGCCACGTCCCGTCCGGGCTCAGCTCGGGCCCGTTGCCTCCGGTCGGGAAGTCCACGCGCGTCTCGGTTCCGCGCGTATCGAATCGTCCGAGGAGCCACGAACGCGTCGGCGCCTCCGACACCGCCAGCCACCGAGTCGCGCCGTCATGGATGCCGGCCGCCGGCGAATGCCGGAAGCCTCGCTCTCCGCCGTCCGGGAGCGCTGCGGGCTCCGGGCGCAGGCGTCCCGTCTCCGGATCCGTTTCGATCCGCCACGCGGCGAGCCGGTCCGGGGTGACGGCGACAATGCGCGTGGAGTCCGGATCGACGGCGACGCGGAGCGACTTCTCTCGGGAGAGGACGTGCACGTCCCGCGAGACCAGGTCCAGCGCGCGCACGCCGTCGGGTCCGGCCGTGGCTAGCCACCGCCCCGTCGAGCTGAATGCGACGTCCCGGGGTGCCTTGTCCCTCTCGTGCACGGGGATGGCCTCGAAGGCGAACGCCGGCTCCAATTCGACCAAGCTCCAGTCGGCGTCGTTGACGAGAACGAAGGCGGGGCGGTCCGCGGCGGCATGAACCGCCTGCGCCGTCTGGCTCATCACGAGTCGGCCGTCGCGCAGATCGAACAGCGAGGCCTGCGTGTCCCAGCCCGCTGTCATGAGCCAGCGGCCGGAGGGATCCGTCGCGAAGTAGGTGGGTTCCGCGCGATGGAATGGCAGGACCAGTCGGGGCACGCCCATCGCCGGCCAGTCCCAAACGCGGACTGCGAAATCGCGGTGCGCGGTGACGATGCTCTTCCCGTCCGCGCTGAAGCGCGCGACGAGCCCCATCTCGGGAACCTCGATGCTCCGATCCAGAGAACCATCCTCCACGCGGCGGATCTCGACCCTTTCGCGGTGGAAGCCCGATAGGAGGAACAGCGGCTCGCTGGGATGAAACGCCAGCACGGGGTTGGTCGAGGTCTCGATGTGCTGGCGTCCGGTCTCACGGCCGGAAGGAAGGTCGAAGAGCTGCACCAGACCCCCCGAGCGGGTCGCCACGAAGCGGCGACTGTCGGGTGCGAACGCGAACGCCTGGATCTCGTTCAGGACCACGCACGGAGCGCGCGTCGACAGGTTCCAGAGCCGCGCCGCCCGATCGTGGTACACGACGGCCAGCCACGCACCGTCGGGACTGAACAGGCCATGGTCGGCGACCACGCCCGTCGCGGGCAATCGGAGGAGCTCGGCGTCGTCCATGAGCGAATGGACCGTCACGCTGCCATCGGGCTGCCGCCTCATGTAGCGGTGCAGCCGGCTGTCGGGCACCGATTCGAGCGCAGCGCCGCCACGGGGATTCCAGCGCCGCACGATGCGCAGCTCGGGCGTCGACAGCGCGGCGATGGCGGCATTGACCAGGTCGAGACCGGGGCGAACCGCCGCCGCTTGCTCCAGCGCGGCCAGGGCGCGCGTGCGGCGGTCCGGCTCGCTGCTGCTCGTGAGCGCGATCACCTCGTTCAGGAGCGATTGGCGCAGCAGCTCCGTGGCGCGGCCCTCGGCCTGCTCGGCGCGCTCGCGCAGGACGGACTGCTGCCGCGCGCGCTCCTCCGCCCGGCGCCGCTGCGCCTGCTGGAACCACGACGTGCCGAGGGCGAGAAGGGCGGTGATCACCGCCACGCCGAGGATTCGCATCGCGTGCCGCAGCCGGCGCTCGGCGCCGTAGGAGCGGCGGATCGAATGGCCGGCGAGAAGGTGGTTGAGGTCGCCGGCCAACTCGGCGGCGTTGGCATGACGATCGGAGGGTCTGGGCGCGCACGCGCGCGCCAGGATCTCGTTCAGCTCGAGCAGGCCGGCGCGCTCCGGGGCTTCCCAGGCGTCGAGGTCCTCGGGCAAGTCCGGGAACTCGCAGCGGTCCTTGCCCGTGGCCGCCTCGTACAGGAGCCGTCCCAGCCCGAACAGGTCGGCCTGGGGAGTGCCCGGGCCCTCGGGCGGAATGAAGCCTTCCGTGCCCACGAACGAACGGGCCTCGTCCGCGCCCGTGACCAGCCCGATGTCGGCGAGCTTGGACAGGCCGCCCACGAAAATCACGTTCGACGGCTTCACGTCGCGGTGCACCAGACGATGGCGATGGAGATGGCCCAGGGCGTCGGCGAGCTGGACCCCGAGCGTGAGCACCTCGGTCAGCGACAGCCGCCCTCGAGCCTCGAGGTCGGACGCCAGCGTGCGAGCCTCGTAGTGCGCCAGCCCGGGGGCGGCCGCGGCGTCCACCGCGTCCGCCAGCTCCATGACGTAGTAGAAGCATCCCGACACCTCGTCCTGACCGATGTGCAGGATGTCGATGACACCCGGGTGGGTGCGGGAGATCGGCTCGAACTGGCAGATGCCGTTGAACTCGCGCTCGTACGGGCGCTGGCTCGTGAAGCGGCTGCGCCACACGACCTTGACCGCGCGCAGCTGGCCGGCGGCGTTGCGCGCCAGCCAGACGTCGCCGTAGCTGCCGCTGCCGATCCGCTTCAGGATCTCGTGGTCGGGAACGCGGGGCGCGGGGGAGGCCCCGACCGGCGGGTCCGGGCGCGGAGTCATGCTCGCCGCCGCGTCAGCCGGCCCCTGCCCGCATCATGCGAGGCGACCCTGGAGCCGCTCGGCCTCGATGCGCCTCGCCGCGCGCTTCACGGCCTGGGAGACGCGGTGGCGGGCGAGGTAGACCTGGGCCGCGTTCATCCCGAGGGTCGCCGACACCTTGGCCACCGGCCATTCCTTGAGCACGCAGTAGTCGAACACCTGGAAGTGCTTGGGGTTGGCGTGGGCGCGGACGTACGCGATGGCGGCCGCGAGGATGGAGCGCTCCCACTCCTGGTCCCACGCTTCACTGAGGCTCGCCGCCGCGCTCGGCTCGAGGGATTCCGGGGTCACGTCCGCCTGGGCCGGCTGGCGGTAGAGCCTGCGGAAATGGTCCGCCACGCGACGCCGCACGATGCGGAACAGCCAGTGCTTGAAGGAGCCGCGCGCGGGATCGTAGCGGAACTGCGGCATCTCCCGGGCGATGGCCATCACCGCGTCCTGCACGACGTCCTGAGCGTCGGCATCGTCGAGGCCGGTCCGCCGCGCGACGTTGTAGAGCAGGCGCCAGTAGAGGTCGAAGAAGGTCTGCCAGCTCTCGCCGTCCTCCAAATCCCTGAGGCGGCTCAGCAACGACTGCCGGGTCCGGAGGGAAACGTCCGAGGTCGCGCCCATCGCATGCATGGTGTTCGACATGATGTTCGCGGACGACATGGAATCCTTTCAACCCGGCGACTCGGACTCCCACGGGAGGTGACCGGCGGGATTATACGTCGTTGCCGGCAGTCCGGCAGATCCGCGTGGCGATGAGCTGCCGCCCTCATGCCGGCCGTTGGGGCTACCCGGTGCAGGGAGCGCGAGTTGTAGAATCGCGGGTGGGAGCCGCCCGTGCGAATCGAACCGGGAACGAGCCACCGTGTTCTCGCCGCCTCGGAGGTATCACCCATGACCCAAGCCGCCCCGGTTTTCGAACAGATCGTCGGTGCGTTCAACGCCAGGGAGCGCGCGATTCGCTACAAGGTCCGCGACCTCGTGCACACGGTCGACGTGGAGAAGACCCTCGGGACGACCTACCGCAAGCTGAGCGTCGAGACCACGCTGTACGAGCCGAGCGCCGCGCGCATTCGCTTCAGCATCTGGGAGGACGGGTCGGTGTGGCTGGCGGTCGAGCCTTCGATCAAGGGCAAGGGCTGGCAGCTCCACCACAAGATCGAGACCAGCGTCGAGGGCGTGGCGCCCGAAGAGGTCATCCGCAGGCTCGAGCGCACCGTCCAGCTCTGCGGCCAGGCCGGGCGCGGCCCGGATCCGAAGCAAGTGCTCGCGGCGCTGTGGAGCCGCGGTTCTTGAGCGGCTCGCGGCCGATGAGCGACCGTCCCGCCGTACTGATCACGGGCGCCGCGGGAAACCTCGGCAGCCTGCTCGCTCGCCACCTCGCGCCTGCTGGACACGCCTTGAGCTTGATGTACCACCGGCGGCCGCTGCCCGAGGACTTGCTCGGCGCTCCGAACGTCCGTCCCGTGCAAGCCGATCTTCGCGACCCCGCGACGTTGGGTCCGGCGGTGAAGGGATCGGCGGTCGTCGTTCACTTCGCCGGGGTCCTGTTCGCTCCTCGGCCGGAGCGCTTCCTTCCCGAAACGAACGTCCGTTGGTTCTCGAACCTCGTGGATGCGTCGCTCGAGGCTCGGACCGAAAGGGTGATCCTGATCTCCTTCCCCCACGTGGAGGGCTCGACCTCCGTGGACCACCCGGCCACGGGCCGCCTGGATCGGCAACCCATCTCGGTTCACGCCCGGACTCGCCTGGAGGAGGAGAAGCTCCTCTTCGAACGCACGCGGGGCACGCGGACCACGCCGGTCGTTCTGCGACTCGGGATGGTCTACGGGCGCGGCATCCTCATGATCGAGGCCGCCCGGTGGCTCGCCCGGCGCCGCCTGCTCGCGGTGTGGCCGGACCCGACCTGGTACCAACTGGTCTCCACCTCGGACTACCTCAGGGCCGTGGAGGCGGCGATCGTCAAGCCCGGTGTCCAAGGCATCTACCACGTCGGAGACGAGCAGCCGGTCACGCTGCAGCACTTCCTCGACGAGGCGTGCCGCGTGTGGGGCTTTCCGCGCCCGCTCCGCCTGCCGGTCTGGATGATCGCCACGGCGGCATCGCTGTGCGAGCTGTTCGCGACCGTCGCCGGAACGTCCTCGCCGCTGACCCGGGATTTCATCCGTATCGGCCGGGTGTCGCACTGGGGGGATACGCGCCGAACCCGTGACGAGCTCGTTCCACGGCTCGAGCATCCGACACTCGCCTCGGGCCTATCGACGCTATGATGATCATGAGTACGAATCTCGAGAGGTGTGCTGGTGCGCGAAGTAGAGATGAGAATCGGGTGGATGGGATTCTCCGCAGCCCTCGCCGTGCTGATTCTGTTGCCGTCGTTGCTTGCACCCCCTGGCTCCGCCGCCGAGCAAGATCCCGTCGCGGCGGCAGAATCCGCCGCGCAAGCGGACGCCGAGACCGCCGAGGGGAAGAAGTTCGGGGAGGCGCTGGGACAGGCCTTCGGCCGCGAGCACGGGAGCACGATCCAGCGCTGCGCGAAGGAAGCGAAGCGCGGCGACCTTTCCGGTTTCGATCTCTTCGTGCGCGTCGATGGGGCCGGCGTGGTCGATCAGGCTTTGGTCAAGCCGTCCAACACTCTCGCCACGTGCGTCAGGGACGCGATGCCGGGGTGGAAGGTCTCAGTGGTGCCGCCTCATGCCGGGTTCTGGGTCGAAGTGAGCGTCAACCTCAAGAGCGAATGAACAGGGAACGCACCTTTTCGCACTTCGCGTGCGAGAGACGAGAGGAGTTCCAATGAACGAGAACAACCGGCGCATTTCCGCGGCTTCTCTTTCCGTAGTGCTGCTCGGGCTCGTCGCCCTCGCCCACTTGCTCCGCTTCGTGCTCAGGATCGAGGTCGTCGCCGCGGGCAACGTGATACCCATGTGGGTCAGCGTGATCGGCTTCCTCGTCCCGGCCGCGCTGGCCGTCGCGCTGTGGCGGGAGAGTCGATCCACCATGGGAGCACCGAGTCATGGCAAGTAAGCCCAAGACCGTCGACGACTACCTCGCAGCCCTGAGCCCCGACAAGCGGGCCGCGCTCCAGAAGCTACGAACGCAAGGGCCCGATCCGCTTCCAGGCGGACAAGCCGCTGCCGGTGGGCCTCGTGCGGAAGCTGGTCAAGGCTCGCATCGCCGAGAACGCCGGTCAACGGACGTCACGAAAGTCGCCGCGATTGAGCTGACTGCGATAGTCTGGCAACGGGTTTCGCCTGTGTGTCACTTCGCTCTCCTCGACCGCGTCCGCGTAGTATAGGGCGAAGGAGAAGCCGGCATGTGCGCGCTGCGGCACCACCCCGCCTTCGTAACGGCGATCGCGGCGCTCGGGGGTGTGATACCGCCACTCACGTCCATCTCCGCGCTGCAGGTGCAGGAGCACGTCTCCTTCGCGACGCAGGATGGGGGGCTGATCCACGCCGACCTGTACGGCGAGGGCGACCGGGCCGTCGTTCTAGCCCATGGCGGTCGCTTCGACAAGGAGAGCTGGGAGCCGCAGGCGCGGGTATGGGCGGCGGCCGGTTTCCGCGTCCTGGCCATCGACTTCCGGGGATACGGCGAATCGCGGGGCCCGGGCCAGGCCGATCCCCTGAGCGCGCCGCTCCACCTCGATGTCCTCGCCGCCGTTCGCTACTCGAGAACGGTGGGAGCCAAGACGGTCTCAGTGGTCGGGGGAAGCATGGGAGGTCGTGCCGCCGCCGATGCGTCGATCGAGGCCGAGCCGGGAGAGGTCGATCGCGTCGTGCTGCTGGCCGCGACGGGAGGCGGTCCGCCCGAACGAATCAAGGGCAGGAAGCTGTTCATCACGGCTCGCGACGATGCGACGGCGAGCGGCGTGCCGCGGCTCATCGCGATTCGCGAGCAGTTCGAGAAGGCCCCGGAACCCAAGGAGCTGGTGATCCTCGAAGGTTCCGCGCACGCGCAGTTCATCTTTCAGACGGATCAGGCGGATCGACTGATGCGCGAGATCCTGCGGTTCCTTTCGGCGCCGTGAGCGAGCGCCGTCACGCCGGACTCCTCAGCTCGGCGGGGATGAGCGCGTGATGGCGATGCACCTCCGCATCGACCGTGCACAGGGGAACCCGGCGCGCGAGGCTATGGGCCACGAGCAGGCGATCGAACGGATCCCGAGTCCAACCGAGCGTGAGTGCCTGGCGCACCACGGGCAGCAACGGAGGTTCATCGATGACGAACCGCGCGTCCTCTGAGAGCGTGTCGAAGAACCGTGGAGCTTCGAGTTCCAGGCGGCCGACCTCGGAGAGCAACTGAATCTCGAGCAGCGAGACCGGCGAGACACCCCACGGCCTGTGACCTTCGATCCAGGGATGACGCTCCAGCCGACGCGACCCGAGGACCGCCCAGATCAGGAAGTGAGTGTCCAGCAGCAGGGTCACGGCTTCCGGACCGACTTCGGAACGAGGCGGCCCGGCCCCTTCCACTCCCAGCCCCACTGATCCGCGGCCTCCTCGTCCGGCACGCGCAGGAGCTTCGAGTAGTCGGGGACGGTTTGCGCAGACGCCGGCACCGCCTTTGGGTCACGGCGCAGGACGAGGCGCCGCCCGCTGCGCTCGATGACCACGACTTCGCCCGCGGCCACCTCGTCCAGCAGGCGGAACCAGTTCTTGCGGGCTTCCGAGGCCGTGACGCGCTTCACATGTACAATGTACGCTCGACAGCGCCGGGCCGTCAAGGGCTCCGGGAGGGGAGTCGAGTCTGGTACCAGGCTTCACGGGCTGAGCGCAGCCCGTAGGTCCTCGTGCTCGAACGCCGCCGCCATGCGGTCGATCTCGGAACGCGCAAGGCCTTGACGTCCGGCCTCTTCGCGCCACGTAGCGACAGCGTTCCCGACTTCGGCTGCGATGGTCCGTGCCCCTCCTTCGTCCAGCTCGAAATACTCCGACACACGCATCGCCAGGTCGAGCGAGGCAGAGCCGTTATCGAGATCGATCGCGGTCGTCAACACGCGGGGCTTGATGTCGGGCGGAACCGGATTGAGATCGTAAGCCGGCGCAAGCCGCCAACCCTCCGCCCCTTCGTACAGAAACCCGTGATTGCGCAGATGATCGTCCGTGTTGGAGATCAGCACGTTGAACACGATACGCCGCCACAGCGCGCCCATGTCTTCTTTCGGCGCAGCGCCATACCGGCGCAGCGCATCGACGAACTCGAGGTAGCTGCGTGTCTCGTTATCGCTGGCCCCGAGCATGCTCATGGCCGACAAGAAAGGGATGCGGACGCGTGCCGCCCGGTCGAAGCGCCGCAGGACGAGTACCGGCCCGCCCGCCACGTTTTCCACTCGCCAGGCGGGCACCGCCAGACCGGCCTTCGCCGCGAGTGAGAGCGCCACGGCCTCCCACAGGACCGTTTTGATTTCATCATCCTTGTGGGGAAACTTGGCGATCGCAAGTCCGCCGTCCTTGTCGCGAACCGAAGCCTTGGGTCTTGCACCCCCCAGAGACGAACCCGGAGCCAGAAGAAGGCGCAAATCATCCTCGCTGTCGGAACCGCGGATCACCCGCTCCGCAGCCGAGAGCAGCCGCGGCAGCTCGATCAGCGGCGGAATGCGGGTCGCGTCGTGCGCGGCGAGGAAAGGCCCTCCCTCCCGCTCGGAAAAACGCAGTGCGCCCTGACGGGCCTCGTCATCCACCCTGAGCAGGTAGTCGATCTCTCGCAGCGCGCGCGGAGTTTCACGAGCGCTCTCCGCCCGTCGACGCTCCGCGCGCCGCATGAGCACGCGCCCCCAGCGGTCAGGAGCAGAGTCGCCGATGGCCCCGAAGAGGGGCTTGCTCGAGGGCGTGTGAAATGGACCCGGACCCAGGTTCAGGGCGGGCTCGAGGGAGAACTTCTCGGCTCGCGCAAGCCAGGTCCGATCGTACTCGAAGGTGGCGCTCTCCCGACCCCTCCGCGCGTGCGCCCACAGCCGCCCCGCCAGGAGCGGAACGCCGCGAACATCTACGTACACGAAGACTTCGGGGTCCATCACTCTTTGCTCTCGAGGGTGCGCGTCCGGCGAATCCGCTGCGGCAGGCGCTCCTCTTCGAGCGCAAGACCCACCGCATCCGTTTTGGCGTCAGCCAGATCGCCCAGTCGCTCCTCCAAACCCAGCGCGAAGAGCACCGTCGCGTAGATGCCCATGGACACGCCCGTATCGCCCTTCTCGACCTTGCTGAGCGTCATGCGGCTGATCGAGGCACGCTCCGCGAGGATCGCGACGGGAATCCGCCGTCGGCGCCGGGCATCTCGAATGTCGTGCCCCAACTTCAGTAGCGCGCGCTTGACCGGGATCGGCGGATTTCGATGCTTCCTTGCCATATAAGAACCATATTTGTAGTCCGTAATGACCTTAAAGTAAATTATATTGTACTTAAAGTCAATGGCGGGGGCCGCATGGCGGCCGTCGATCATGTGGTGCCGCAGTGAACGAGCCGGCTCCTGACCAGTTCTGGGGGTCAGGTTCTCATCAGCCTGGCCGCGGACGACGCCGACTACGCGAACAGGTGTTTGGCCACCCGGTACAGCGGGCAATACCAAGGAGGATCTATCTCGCCCAAGCCCAAGTCCTCCACCCCTCGCTCCAGCTTGGAAAGGTCCGCCCAATCCTCGCGGGCGAACACGGCTTGGTAGTGGCGAGGTCCACCTCCGCCGTAGACGAGCCACGGGACCTTACGGATCAAACGAAATCCCGGGAATGCACCCCTTCTCTCCAGGCCGTGTTCGTCCACGGTCATGATGATCACGTCGGGGTCGAAGTCGCGGACTATTTCCTCCTGAGATAGCTCGTGGTGCCGCGCAACATGCGGTGTAACCACTCCCGCTCCTTCCACGGAGTGCCAGCCGGAGAAGAACGAGGGACCCCCTATCTCGTTGAAGGCGGCGAGTCTCCCTTCGGACGAAATGCCGGCAAGGAGCTCCCCGAATCGCACATGAAAAACCTGGGTCGCTGCAGAGTTGACTGTGACGAAGTGATAGGCCGGTACTACGGAACTGGCCAACTGGAACACAGCAAGCGACGCGGTCGTTGCGGCGATTGCTCTTGCAGGCGATGTCCGACGATCGCGAACCGTGCCCACGATCGTCCCCGAAGCGACGAGGATCAGTGGGAGCGCGAACGGAACGGTGAAGCGATAGACAAAACCCATGATCGGCACGAAGGAGACATACGAAACGCATAGAAGCAGGGACGGCCAGAATAGCAATCTGACGCGATCCACGGGAATTGTGGTCCGAAAGGCCCCCCGGCCGCCCAGGAAGCCGAGTAGGACCAGCCCCCCAGTGAGCCCCGCGAGACTGAGCGCAACGTACTTGGCGCCGTAGAGAGAGTACATTCCGGGCGCATGCTTCACATAAAAAGACAGCGGCAGAGGCAATCCAAAGTACCACCATCGAGCTAGGAAGTACGCCAGCCCAGGTCCGAGAAAGGTGAGACAGACCGCCCCAAGGAAGCGATACCGTTGCGTCCGGTCGAGGCCGGAGAAAACGAACGCGCCAAGGAGGAGCCCGTAAAGAACCAGTTCGGGGCGCACCATGCCTCCCATGAGCCACGAGGCGCCGTACGCGGCGGCAGCGGAGACGATGTTCCTGTTGGGCTCCCGATTGGTGCGCATCACTTGAAAGGAACAAAAGAGCATCCCCAGCACCCCAAGGACCGCCATGCTCGTCTCGAGGCCGTTCATCGCGTGGAACGTCAGGAGGGGGCAGATGGGAACGAGAATCCAGATTGCGGAGCGAAACGTGGTGGGATCAAGAATGCTTCGCGCAAGTCGAAGGAAAACGGCAAGCGCTCCCACTAGCGCGAGCATGCCGAGCACTTTGGCCCAAGTGTAAGCTAGTCCCTTCTCGCCGGCAAACGGGCAGAGCATCGTGGTCCACAGGATCGACGTCATTCCCTCGACCGGCTGACCTCCCGGATTCCAAACGAACCCGTGGCCGAGCTTCGCATTCTCGGCAAGGCGAAAAACAATGAAGGCGTCGTCGATCGTGACTCCCCAGAAGAGGAGAATACCGACGGCAAACGTGCACACAAGTGCCAGGAGCGGGAGCGTGGGCATCGCGATCCGACGGTCACGCGGGAAGCCGCGCGTCCCCGTTGGCCCGATCTCTCGTCTGGGCATCGCTCTACTGGTTTCCGAGAGCCTCAACCTCCACGATTCTACACGAGTCGCACCTCCTCGCCCTCCGTACGGCGTTGCGCATCCGCAGACGCCCGCGTCAGCCGGCCGGGCACGAATCGAGTTGCGGATCTTGGACCACGCCGAAGTGCGTGCCGTAACCGCCGCCGCCGGGGGTTTCCAGCACCAGTCGATCGCCCGCCTCGACGCGCGTGCCGTCGATCGGACCGAGCGTCTGGATCGCTCCGTCCTTCGCGCGGATCACGCGCTGTGAGCCCGGCGAGCCGGGCTCGCCGCCGTCGAGCCCGTAGGGCGCCACGGTACGGTGCTGGCTCAGGATCGAAAGCTCGAGCGGCGCGAGGAACGTGATCTCGCGGATGACGCCGTCGCCCCCGCGGAACCGTCCCGCTCCTCCCGAGCCCGCGCGCACGGCGAAGCGCTCCACCCGCACCGGGTAGCGGTGCTCGAGGATCTCCGGATCGGTGATGCGGGTGTTGGTCATATGGCTGTGGACCGCGCTCGCGCCGTCGAACCCGGGTCCGGCGCCGCAGCCCCCGCACACCGTCTCGTAGTACCCGAAGCGCTCGTCGCCGAACGACACGTTGTTCATGGTGCCCTGGCTGCACGCGACCAAGCCGAGCGCCTTCAGGAGCGTGTCGACGAGGCGCTGGCTGGTCTCGACGTTGCCCCCGACGACCGCGGGCGCCAGCGCGGGATCGCCCGGGAACGGGGGGTGGAGTATTCCTTCCGGGATCACGACCTCGACGGCGCGCATCAGTCCTTCGTTCAGTGGGAGGGGCTCGCGCACCAGGAGCCGCAGGACGTAGATCACGGCACTCCTCACGATCGCGGGAGTAGCGTTGAGATTCCCCGGGTGAACGCCCGCCGAGCCCTCGAAGTCCAGACGCGCGCGGTCGCCCGCGACGTCGATGCGCACGCACAGCGGCGAGCCGTCGTCGAGGCGCTCCTCGGCTCGGTACGACCCGTCGGGTATCCCGTCGAGGGCCGCCCGGATGCGGACCTCGGCCAGATCCTCGAGCGCCGCCATGGTGCGCGCCACGACCTCCCGGCCGTGACGCTCCTCGAGCGCGAGCAGCGCGGCGGCGCCCGCGTGGTTCGCGGCCACGGCGGCACGCAGATCGGCGAGGTTGTCCTCGACGGCGCGCGTCGGCCACGGAGCGGATTCGAGGATCCGCCGGATCTCGCGCCACCGCGGCTCCCCGCGGCGAACGATCCACGTCGGGTCGATCACGACGCCTTCCTCGACGAGCCGGCGCGCCGCGGGAGGCATCGAGCCCGGACGGCAGCCTCCGATCTCCCCGTGGTGCGCGCGCGTCGCGACGTACCCGACGAGACCCGACTTCCCGTGCACCGGGGTGACGACCGTGACGTCGGGAAGGTGCGAGCCGCCGAACGCGGGATGGTTGGTCACCACGACGTCGCCCGGCTCCATCGCGATCGTCTCGCGCAGGGCGCGCACGCACAGTCCGAGAGCGCCGAGATGGACCGGGATGTGCGGCGCGTTGACGACCAGCTCGCCGCCGGCGTCGAGCACCGCGCACGAGAAGTCCAGCCGCTCGCGGACGTTGGTCGAGATCGCGGTGGCCCGCATGCGCTCGCCCATCTCGCGCGCGATGGCCCCGAAGCGGTTCGTGAACAGCTCGAGACGGACCGCCTCGGGCCGCAGCGATTCGTCACGCGGCGCGGCCGCCGCCGTCCGCCCGAGGATCAGGGCCCCGCCCCCGTCCATCCTCGCGTCCCAACCCGGCTCGACCACGGTCGTGCCGGTGCTCTCCAGGATCACGGCCGGTCCGCTCGCGCGAGATCCGGGTTGCAGCCGCTCGCGGTCGAACACCGAGGTCTCGATCCATCGACCTCCGAAGCGTGCATCGCGCGTGCGATGGGGCTCGACCTTCGACGTCTCGGCCGGCGTCGAGGCGACGCTCACGGGAGCGGGCGCGGTCGAGGCGACGACGCGCAGCGACTCCAGCTCCAGGGGGCGGCCCTCGGGGCGATGGCCGAACAGCTCCTCGTAGCGCCGCTCGAACGCGTCCCGAAGCGGGCGACCGTCCTCGATCTCGATCCCCAGGGTCGCTTCCTGCCCCACGAAGCGAAGGTGCGCGATCCGGCGGCGCACGACGATCTCGACGTCCCCGTCTCCCTCGGCCTTCACGGCCGCGACGGCCCGCGCCGAGAGATCGTCGATCCACCCGGCGATGCGGTCCTCGACGCGCTCCAGAGGCTCCAGCACCTGACGCGCGGCGAAGCGCTCGACCAGGGCGTGCCTGAGGCCGAACGCGCTCAGCAGGCCGGCTTCCGGAGGCACGACGATCGTGGAGATCCCCAGACGGCCCGCGACGGCGCACGCGTGCTGTCCCCCCGCGCCGCCGAACGCCACCAGCGCGTATTCCGACGGATCGTGCCCGCGTCGCAGCGACACGCGCCGGATGGCGTCCGCCATGCGCTCGTCGGCGATGTCGAGGAAGCCATCGATGAGATCGCCGGCATCGTGGCCCTGCCCGGATCGAAGGTCCATCTCTCGAAGCAGCTCGCCGAGCCGCTCCTCGGCGGCGGATGGATCGATCGGGATGCCGAACCGCTCCGGTTCCAGGCGGCCCGCGAGGAGGTTGACGTCGGTGAGGGTCAGCGGCCCGCCGATTCCGTAGCACGCGGGTCCGGGGGAAGCACCCGCGCTCTCGGGTCCGACGCGGGCACGCCGGCCGTCGAACCAGCATCGCGAGCCGCCGCCGGCGGCCACCGTCTCGATCTGCAGCGCCGGCGCGACGAGCCGCGCGTCGCCGACGCGGTGCTCGAAGACGTACTCGAAGTCGCCGTCGAACCTCGAGACGTCGGTGCTCGTCCCGCCCATGTCGAAGGCGATCGTGCGCTCGAATCCCGCGCGTCGCCCGGCCAGGGACGCGCCCACCACACCGCCCGCCGGCCCGCTCAGCAGGCCGTCCTTGGGACGGAACTCCGACGGGCCGACCAGGCCTCCGGCGCTGGTCATGACCTGCATGCGGCCGTTCTCGAGGCGCTCCCGAACACGATCGAGGTACTCCCGGAGCCGCGGCGCGAGATAGGCATCCACGACCGTGGTCTCGGCCCGCGGCACGATCTTGATGGCGGGCGCAAGATCGCTCGAGCGCGACACGTGCCGGAAGCCGAGCCGCAGCAGGAAGGCCTCGAGCTCGCGCTCGTGGGCGGGATTGCGGTGGGCGTGCATCAACACCACCGCCGCGGCCTCGCACCCGTCGCGCTTCAGCGCCGCGGCGCGCTCGCCGACCGAGTCGACGTCGAGGGGCAGGATCACCGAGCCGTCGGCGGCGAGCCGCTCCGGGACCTCGGCCACCGCGTCGTACAGCGGCTCCGGCGTGCGGACCTCGAGGGCGAAAAGATCGGGCCGCTGCTGATCGCCGATGCGCAGCACGTCCGCGAAGCCGCGGGTGATGAACAGCGCGACCCTCGCGCCGCGGCGCTCGAGCAGCGCGTTCGTGCCGAGCGTCGTCCCGAGGCGCAGCGCTTCGACCGGGAGCGGCCGGGGCCCGGGCGTTCCGGTGAGCAGCCGGGCGGCGAGCACGGGAGCTTCCTCGGAGGACCGCACCTCGAACGGAACCCGTTCGGGCAACTGACACGCCAGCTCGCTCGACAACTCGAGGATCGAGCGCTTCGGATCGTATCGCACGACCGACAGTGCGGGGTGGTGGCGATCGAGCAGCCGGAAGGCGAAGCCGCGAACGAGGTCGGGCACCGCGCCCCAGCTCTCCCGGATCCTGAGGGTCGAGGGGCCGTCCCGGCCCACGACCACGCCGCGCAGCGCCGCGGTGCTCAAGATCTTGGTGCGGTGCATCCCTCCGCGGGGATCGACGGCCAGGCCGTCGGTGAACGTGCCGCCGGTGTCGATCCACACCCGCCAGCGCCGTTCGCTCATCGACGCGCTCCGCGCGGGCGTCGGGTCAGGGGAAGATGCCGAGCTCGAGGTACGAGGTCGCGACCTTGTTGATGGCGCACACGTAGGCGGCCGTGCGCAGGTCCTTCACCGCCCGGTGCCGATTGCGAATCGTGACGATTTCCTTGAACGCGTTGGCCATCGTCTCCTCGAGGCCGGACCGGACCAGGTCGACCTCGTCCACGCCGCGGACGAGAGCAACCCGGATCTTGGCCGGGAAGCCGCGCCCCACGAGATCCTCGGTGGCCGAGACGGTCGCGACCCGAGTCGACTCGTCGACCCGCTTCTCCATCCTCCCGAAGCGGATGTGGGACAGGTTCTTGGTCCACTCGAAGTACGACACCGTGACGCCGCCGGCGTTGAGGTAGATGTCCGGCAGGACCAGAACGCCGCGCCGGAGCAGGCGCTCCTCGGCGCCGGGGGTCGTCGGGCCGTTGGCGGCCTCGGCCACGACCTTGCAGCGCAGCCGATCGACGTTGTCGAGGGTGATCTGGTTCTCGAGCGCGGCCGGGACGAGGATGTCGCACTCGACCTCGAGGCAATCCCCGGAGTTGGGGAGCGTCTTGGCACCGCGCAGGCCGCGTATGGAACCGGTCTTCTTGCGGTGGCGCCTGAGGGCGGCGACGTCGATGCCCTTCGGATCGTAGATCGTGCCGTCCCACTCGCCGATGGCCACGATGCGCGCGCCGTCTTCCTCGTGCAGGATCGACGCGACGTGCGATCCGACGTTGCCGAAGCCCTGCACCGAGACGCGCTTGCCCTCCAGGCTCCCCGACAGGCCGTGACGCTCGATCTCCTCGCGATGGCGGAACAGCTCGCGCAGGGCGAACACCACGCCGCGGCCCGTCGCCTCCGTGCGCCCGCGAATCCCGCCCTGGCTCACGGGCTTCCCGGTGACGCACGCCATGTTGTCGAGCTGCCCGGGATGGAAGGCATCGTAGGTGTCGGCGATCCACGCCATCTCGCGCTCGCCGGTGCCGTAGTCCGGAGCGGGGACGTTGATGCCCGGACCGATGAAGTTCCTCTTGATCAGCTCGGCGGTGAACCGGCGGGTCACCCGCTCGAGCTGCTCGGCGGAATGCTCGCGAGGGCGAAGCTGCACGCCACCCTTCGAGCCCCCGAACGGGACGTCGACGATGGCGCACTTGTAGGTCATGAGCGCGGCGAGCGCCATGACCTCGTCCTGGTTGACCAGGCGGCTGTAGCGAATCCCGCCCTTGAGCGGCTTGCGGTGATGGCTGTGCTCCGCGCGCCAGCCCTGGTACATCTCGATGTGCTTTCCGACCTTCACCGGGAACTTGACGTGGTAGACGTTGTTGCACGCCTTGATCTGCTCGAGCAGGCCCTTGTGGAGCTTGAGGTGCCGGGCCGCGGCGTCGAACTGGCGGCTGACCGTGTTCCACAGGTTCAGGTCTTCGGTCGGTCGACCTCGCTTCTTCGCCACCGCATCCCTCCCGCCGCGGGGTCGTCCACCCGGTTCGAGCCACAGACGGCCACGCCGTCGATGAGCGCTTTCGACGAGAGGCGCGATTCTAACACGCCCGCAACCAGCCGCTGTGCGACGGCTTTCAACGCCACCCTGGGATGTCCGTCACGGGGCGGGGCAGGGGTTGATGAGCATGTGCGGATGCTCGGGGTCCCCGGCGGCCGTCTCCTCCGTCCCCGAGACCGCCGTCACGATGTAGGCGAACAACTGGCCGACCGCCGGGTTCGCCGGGTCCCCGCCGACCCACTCGGGGTCGAGCGTGCTGTGGATGCACGAGAACACGCCGTCGGGAACGCCGCGGTAGACGCGGTAGTAGTCGACCGGATGCATGCTCGAGAACTCGAGGTCTTCCCAACTCCACGTGCCGCCGGCTCCGGCCAGGAGCAGCGGCGAGCCTGCCCCGGGCCCCGCGACCTCGAAGTCGGTGAACAGCGGCAGGACCTTGAGCACCTCGCCCGTCTGCGCGTCGGCGATGTAGATCTCCTGCTCGTCGTCCACGCCGAAGCCCGTGATTCCGAACACGAAGGATCCGTCGGGGTCGAATTCGGCGGTCCAGTCGTCTTCGTTGATCGGCAGGCCGGACCCATCGAGATCGAAGCTCTTGACCCAGCCCTTGCAGTTGTCGCCGTAGAAATAGGTGCCGCCGAGGGTCGGCATCCGGCAGCCGCGATAGACGTAGCCGCCGATCACCGCCCCGCCGCAGCTTGCGGTGGGGTGGTTGTAAGCCAGAACGGGATTGGTGAGACCCGGATCGTTGCACAGGGGAGACGAACCGCACATGACGCCCAGCGTGGCGCAGTTCAACGGGTTGACCGGGTCGAAGCAGTTCTTTCCCTCCATCACCCGCCAGCCGTAGTTGGCCCCGCTGCTCGCCGCCGGGGTCACGCGGTCGATCTCGTCCTGACAGTCCTGACCGACGTCGCCGATGTACAGGTCTCCGGTCGCCGAGTCGAAGCTCGCCCGCCACGGGTTGCGGAGGCCGAGGGCCCAGATCTCGTCGCAGCTCCCTCCTGCGCCGTCCACGAACGGATTGTCGCTGGGAACGGTGTAGGTGCTCGCCGCGTAGTTCGCCATGCACGTCGTGTCGGGAGCGGTCCCGGCGGGATCGACGCCGCCGACATCGATCCGCAGGATCTTGCCGAGCAGGGTGTCGAACGCCTGCCCGTTGCCGCACGCCGCATGGCCCGTGCCCTCGTCGTCGCGGTTGCCGCCGTCGCCGGTGAAGACGTACAGGAAGCCGTCTCCGCCGAACAGCAATTGACCTCCGTTGTGGTTCTGCTGTGGCTTGCGAAATCGCATGATCTCCACGTCGCTGTTGTTCACGACCGCGTCGGGGTTCGTGGCCGAGACCGTGTAGCGCGAGATCACGGAGTTCACGAAACCCCCGGTGAACTCGCTGTAGAACACGTAGAAGAAGCGGTTGGTGGCGAAGTTGGGGTCGAACGCGAGGCTCAGCAGCCCCGCCTCGCCGCTGAAGAACACGGTGTTGATGTCCAGGAAGGTCGTCGTCGTCGCGGGCGGGTCTCCGCGCCTCTTGATCAGGATCTCGCCGCTTTGCTGGACGATGAACAGACGGTCCGCGTCCCCCGGCGGCGAGGTCACCTGGACCGGAGCGAGCAATCCAGTGGCCACGGCCACCGATTTCAGGCTCGTGGGAGTCACCGGCGCGACGCCGTCGCAAGCGCCCTGCGCGCGCGCGGGAACCGTGGCGAGAACGACCAAGACCGCCGCGGCGAGAGCGAACCGTCCGAGCCTATTGTGCATGACTCCCCTCGTCGTCCGTTTCGAAGCGTTTTCCGGCGCGCGACGCCGCGCTGCGCTCGCCATATACTGCGCTCGGGCGCGCATGGCAACGGCCGGTGCGGCCCCCAAAATGTCGCACCCCTCTCCGCTCCCTCGGGCGATCGAGCCCGCCGCATATAATGTCGCGGTGATCCTGGCGGGTGACGTCGGTGGGACCAAGACGATCCTGGCGCTGTTCGCGTCGTCGAACGGCAAGCTCCGCAAGGTGCGCGAGCGGTCGTTCTCGAGCCGGGGCAGCCCGTCCCTCGAGGCGATCGTCGAGGAGTTCCTTTCCGAGGGCGGAGGCCGCGTGCGCCGCGCCGCGGTCGGAGTCGCCGGCCCGGTCGTCGCGGGACGCAGTCAGGTCGTCAACCTGCGGTGGCCCGTGGACGAGCAGGAGCTCGCGCGCGCTCTCGGAACACCCCACGTTTGCGTGCTGAACGACGTCGAGGCGACCGCCTGGGGGATCCCCGCGCTGTCGCCGCGCCAGCTCCTGAACCTGACTCCCGGAGTGCGAGGGCGTCCGGGCAACGCCGCGCTCATCGCCGCGGGGACCGGACTCGGAATGAGCATTCTGTTCTGGAGGGGCGGGGAACTCGACCCGTCGGCCAGCGAGGGCGGCCACCAGGACTTCGCGCCCCGCGACGACGTCGAGATCGACCTCCTGCGGTTCCTGAGAGAGCGTCACGGCCGTGTCAGCGTCGAGCGCGTCGTGGCCGGTCCGGGGTTCTCGGCGCTCTACGAGTTCCTCCTGGCCACGGGCCGCGGCTCGGAGTCCGCCGAGATGAGCCGCCGCCTGGCATCGGGAGACGCCAACGCCGCCGTGTCCGAGGCAGGGGTCCGCGGCGAGGACCCGGTCGCCGAGCGCGCGGTGGAGATGTTCGTGTCGTCGTACGGCGCAGCGGCCGGCGATCTGGCGCTCGTGGCGCGAGCGGTGGCGGGTGTCTACGTCGGCGGCGGGATCGCTCCCAAGATCCTCCCCAAGCTGCGCTCGGGGGAGTTCGTGCGGTCGTTTCGGGCCAAGGGCCGGTTGAGCCCGCTCGTGGAGCGGATTCCGGTGAAGGTGATTCTCGAGCCGCGCACGGCTCTCCTGGGAGCCGCGGTCCGCGCCGCGCGCCTTCCCGCGTCGCGGGCGCGCGGACCGAAACCGAGATCGAAGAGGTGATGGCATGAGCGAGGGCGTGGACTCCCGTGTGGCGCGCGAGGTCGTCAACACCATCAAGTTCCTGGCCGTGGATGCCGTCGAGAAGGCGGCTTCCGGACACCCGGGGCTGCCCATGGGCGCCGCGGACGCGGCATTCGTCCTGTGGGGCCGCTTTCTGCGACACGATCCGCTGGCTCCACTGTGGCCCGACCGCGACCGCTTCGTGCTGTCGGCGGGCCACGGCTGCATGCTGCACTATGCCTTGCTGCACCTGTCGGGCTACGACCTGCCGATGTCGCAGCTCCAGGCGTTTCGGCAATGGGGAAGCAGGACGCCCGGCCACCCCGAGTTCGGCCACACCGTGGGCGTCGAGGCGACCACCGGCCCGCTGGGCCAAGGCGTCGGCAACGGTGTGGGGATGGCGCTGTCCGCCAAGATGATGGCGGCGCGGTTCAACACCGACGACTTCCGGCCGGTCACGCATCGCGTGTTCGTGCTGGCCAGCGACGGCGACATGATGGAAGGGGTGAGCGGCGAGGCGTGCTCGCTGGCGGGCCATCTGCGGCTCGGCAACCTGATCGTGCTGTACGACGACAATCACATCACGATCGAGGGCGAGACCCGGCTCGCGTTCTCCGAGGACGTCGGCAAGAGGTACGAGGCCTACGGCTGGCACGTGCAACGAGTGGACGGTCATGACCACGGCGCCGTGGGCCAAGCCATCCAGGCCGCGATCGACGAGACCGAGCGCCCTTCGATCGTGGTGTGCCGGACCCACATCGCCCACGGCGCGCCCCACAAGCAGGACAGCGCCGACGCCCACGGAGCGCCCCTCGGCGCCGACGAGGTTCGGGCGACGAAGAACGACGCGGGCTGGCCCCTCGAGCCGACGTTCAGGGTCCCCGATACGGTGCGCGCCTATTTCAAGGCGCGCGCCGAGGAGGGTGCCGCGCTGCGGACGGCGTGGGAGGAACGCTTCGAGGGCTGGCGCGCGCGGAACCCGGACCTCGCGGCACAGTGGGACGCCGTGTGGAACCGGACGGTTCCGAAGGACATCACGCGCAAACTGCTCGACGCCGCGCCCACCCACGACGACGCGACGCGCTCCCACGGTGCCGCGGTTCTGCAGAAGGCCGCGGCGCTCGTGCCGGCGCTGGTCGGCGGGTCGGCCGACCTCGCGCCCTCGACGAAGACGACGATCAAGGGGGCCACTTCGATCGCGCCCGGCGAGTTCGGCGGCCGCAACCTGCACTTCGGGATCCGCGAGCACGCGATGGGCGCGATCGTCAACGGCATCCTGTACCACGGAGGCTTTCGCCCGTACGGCTCGACGTTCCTGGTGTTCTCCGACTACATGCGGCCCGCGATTCGACTCGCGGCGATCGCGGGACTGCCCGCGATCCATGTCTTCACGCACGATTCGATCTTCGTGGGCGAGGACGGTCCGACCCACGAGCCCATCGAGCACGCCTTCGCACTGCGCATGATCCCCAACGTGCACGTCTTCCGGCCCGCGGACGGCTTCGAGACCGCCCTGGCCTGGGGAATGGCGCTCGAGCGTGTCGACGGTCCGACCCTCCTCCTGCTCACGCGCCAGAAGCTCCCGGCGATCGATCGCCGGGCCACGGGAGAGTTCGCCGACCCGAGACGCGGCGGGTACCTGATCGCGGGGGACGGCGATCCCGACCTCGTCATCGCCGCGAGCGGATCGGAGCTGCACCTCGCGGTCGCGGCGCGCGACGCCCTGGCCGCCTCGGGCACCCGGGCCAACATCGTGTCGGTCCCGTGCCTCGAGATCCTCCTGCAGCAGGATCCGCCCTACCGCACGCGGTTGTTCCCGAGCGCGACCCCCGTCGTCACCATCGAAGCGGGCCGCACCGATCCGTGGCGCGTCCTCGCCGGCACCGAGGGCCTGACCCTCGGGATCGACCGCTTCGGCGCCTCGGCGCCCGCGGAGGTGCTGGCGGAGCAGCTCGGCTTCACCGCCGAGAGCGTGATCGCACGGATTCGGGAATGGCTGGGGTGACGGGGGCCTGATCGCACAGGCGTTGTGTGACCACCGGCGTGGATCGGCTCTGACCCGAGCCCGCCTTCGGGCTCACCGAGGTCATCGACCGCGCCGGGCGGGAGGGCGAGCCGCTTCGGGGAGCAGATCGACGACCGGACGCTGGTTCCGGCGAGGGTGTGTAGCTCTCATAGTCGCAAATGCCAGAACTCGCATCGGGACGAGCGTGCGAGGTGGCTGCGAAGGAACCTCGGCACCTGAACGACCCGCTCGAAGCAGAACGTCCGCGGCACCTGCTCGTAGAGCGACCGCGGCGGGCGCCAGCCCTCCATCCGCTTGAGCCGGCAACCACCTTCGAACGTGTGCATGTAGATCTTGCGGATCCCGAGCCGCTCCCGCAGGAGCCACAGGCTCGCGCCCAGCACCGCCTCATCCCACAGCCGGCGATGGTTCGACAGGACGTATTCCACGTACCGGAAGAGCTGCCATGCATCGCACCGGGCATTCACGAGGTCGCTGCCCGGATCCACCTCTTCTTCGATGAGGCGCTCGAGGGCTGCCTCGCGCGCGCAGCTTGCATCCCGGATCCAGTCGCTCTGGATCTCCTCGATCAACGCCTCCCCTTCATCCGGCTCGATGTCGAGTCTCGCCCAGGCCAGCGTGTGCCTACCGCGACGGTTGACCGGGTGGCACTCCCACACGAACGGATGATCGCCGTCCGGCTCGACGTATCGCCGGTACGCGCGGTCGTGTGCCGGCGGGAAGTTGAGCTGCAGGACGACGTTGAATCCGGGTCGGGTCGTCTGGTACCACGTCGAGTCGTTCTCGTCGCCCCACAATCCGAACGTCAGCTCGTAGTCCTCGGTCGGGGTCCGGAAATAGGAGTCGAGCAAGTCCCAATCCGCTTGCCGACCTCCTCGTTCTCCCAGAACCTGACGCACCGTCGGCTTCTGCAGCAACGAACGGAAGCGTCCGCGGCGCATCTCGGACAAGCTTCGCCCCTCCGCTGCGGCGTAGGCGGGCAGCTGCAGGGCGTAGCGGTCCTTGAAGTAGCGAAACACGATCTTGCCCTCCGGCAGGGAGGACAGGATCTCCTCGGCCAGTCTTCGTTCCACGGCGATACTTCCGGCGCAAACGAGCGCGTTCGTTCATCGATGGTTCCTTGCGGTGGACAGACCCGCAACGTCGCGGCTTCGGATACGAAGCCGAACGGGTCCGCACACCACTCCCTCGGGCGTGGGAGGACTCTCAGCTAGGACCGGTGGTTCGGAGCGCTCGACCGGCGCAGCCGCTCGCGCGGGCGCGTGGGATTCAGACTGCGGCGAGCGTCAGGGAACACGCTCCGATGAGTTGAATCGCGCACATCGCCTGCCTCCGGATCTTCCAGGGGACGAATGAACCGCTCGAATTCTAGCACGACCGGAGGGGCGTGGTCGGCGAGGCTGCGGTGTATGATTGGAGCACACGCCGGGGTCCTCGAACGAGAGCGGGGCGCGTTACGTCCGACGGGGCCTCGCCCGACGCGGGCCGGTCCGGCGCCGCCGTGGGGCATGAGCATGAGACACCTTGTGTGGACAGCGCTCGCGACACTGCTCGCCGCGGCCGCCTTCGCGAGTGACCCCCGATTGGAGGTCAGGAACCAATCACTGGCCTTCGAGTCGCAATGTCTGGATCTCGACACCGGGATCGTGTCGATGCCGTGCGCTGGCCCCGTTGACCTCCAGCCTCAGTGGGACATCGTCATCGCTTACCATTCGGAGCGATCGCACCATGCCGTGGTGTTGGGCAATGCACCGAACGGCGTTGCGATCGCGACGCTGGAAGGCCGTTCCTTCGAGCAGGTGGACCCGCGGGACATCGACGGCGCCCACTTCAGGGTCGATAGGACGGCGCTTCGATCCGCGAGGCCGGATACGGTCTATCTGGTCCGCACGGACCGCGGGGCGACCTACAAGCTGGGTCGCGTCTCCGAAGCCGGCTCGAGCGTGAGCGTGGACTACGCGCTCCTGATCCCGGCCGAATCTGCGGACTGACGATGCAAAGGGTGGGATGCTCGCTGCGGCGCTGCGCGAAGTCGTCCATCGCGTGCATCGCGCTCTGCGCGGCATCCGTGGCCCCGAGTGATGGCGAGATCAACCGTCGAACTCGAATCGTTCCGGACGACGGCCGCCCCCATGAACAATTCGGCTACGATTGCGCCGTTCAGAACGATGAGCTGTTCATCGGCTCCATCAATCACTCCCGCGGTGTCGGCGCGGTCTACGTCTACCGCCGGGTCGGCACGCAGTGGGTCCAGCAGCAGTTGCTCGAAGCGAGCGTTCCTTTCAACTTGTTCGGAGCCGTCCTCGCCGTCGATGGTGATCTTCTCGTCGTCGGGGCTCCGGGGGATTGGGATGCCTTCGCGACTCCTGGTGCGGCGCACGTCCTTCGGCGAACGGCCTCAGGGTGGATCGAGGAAGCCAGGCTCACCGCGCCCGACGCGACGCCCGGCGATGGCTTCGGCTGGAGCGTCGCGGTGCACGACGGCCGGGTCGTGATCGGAGGCCGCCGGGAGGCGGTCTTCCTCTTCGGTCACGATGGCGCCGCCTGGGTTCTCGAACAGCAGATCGAGGCCAGTGACGGGACGCCCGGTGACCTATTCGGATTCGTCACGATTCATGGCGACCGGATCGTCGTGGGAGCCCCGAATCGAAACGGAGTCGGCGCGGCCTACGTGTTCGACGGCTCGCCGTCCGGTTGGATCGAAGGCCAGATTCTCGAGGCCGGCGACGGTTCTCCGGAAGACGATTTCGGGTCCGAATTGGAGCTGCAGAACGAGACCTTGGTCATCGCGGCTCCCGGCGTCGACGGAGCAGCGGAGCGCCTGGGATCGGTCCATGTGTTCCGGAACGAGGCCGGGTATTGGATCGAAGAGATCGAGCTTCACCCGCGCGATGTGCAGGATTACATGGATTTCGGTACCTCGCTCAGTCTCGACGGGGACCGTCTGGTATCCGGAACCAACGGAGGCTTCGCCTATGTGTTCCGTCGCGACACCTCCGGTTGGATCGAGGACGCGAGGCTCGATGCCGGCGAATACCCCTACGGCACTCGGTGGCTCGGTTGGGCCACGGCGGCAGATGGAGGAGTCATTGTCGTCGGGGCGACCGGGGACGACGAGAATGGACCATCGGCCGGCGCCGCCTATGTCTTCGATAGCTCGGAGGGCGAGCCCGCCCGGGCCGAGACCAAGCTCCGGACCGGATCGGAGGGTGACAGGCTCGGGTTTCCGATCTTCATGGACGGATCGGACATCATCGTCGGTGCGAACCGAGCGGGGGCTGGCGGTGCGGTTCTGGTTCTTCGACGAGACGGCGCGCGGCACGTCGTCGCCCAGGAGCTGAGCCCCTCCGATGCAGAGGCGCTCGATTATTTCGGGACGTCGATCTCGATCAGCGGAGACGTCATGGCGATCGGTGCCAACGGAGACGACGATGCCGGACCTGATTCGGGCGCCGTCTATCTGTTCCGGCGCAACGCCGGTCGCTGGGAAGAGCGGGGCAAGCTGACCGCGCCGGACGCGGTCGCGGGAGAGAATTTCGGAATGGGAGTGGTCCTCGAAGGCGGTACCTTGGGCGTATCCGCGCCCTGGGATGACGACCAGGGTACGCGCTCGGGCTCAGTCTACGTGTTCCGCGGAGGGGACACGATCTGGAACCTGGAATCCAAGCTCGTCCCGGCCGAGGTCGGAAGCGGCGATTACTTCGGGTTGGCCCTGGCTTTGCGAGGGGACACGCTCGTCGCGTCGGCGCCGTTCGACGGAATCTGGGACGTTTACGGCTCGGTCTACACCTACCAGCGGACGGGAAGCCAGTGGAATCCGACGGGCCGGTTGCGGCCCAACACCTCCGCCGGAGCCAATTTCGGCTGGGCGCTGTCCATGGACGACGACGAGCTGGTGGTCGGCTCTCCCGTGGACCACGGCAACGGCTACCTGGATGGCGCGGCCTATGTCTACCGAAGGTCAGGCGCGACTTGGAGTCTGGAGGGCGAGATCTCCGCGGGCCTCGCGAGCCCGCTGGATGGATTCGGCTACTCGGTGCGACTGGTAGGCGACACCATTCTCGTGGGCGCTTATTACGACGACGACGCGATCCTCGACTCGGGGTCGGTCTATCTCTTTCGGCGCGAGGGCGACGAGTGGGTCGAGCGTCAGAGAGTCGCGGCAAGCGATCCGATGTCGGGGTCGCTGTACGGGTATGCGGTCGATACCGACGAGAGCAACATCGTCGTGGGCGCCCCATTGGATGACGACGGCGGCCCGGCATCCGGATCGATCTACCTCTACGAAGAAGCCCATCCCCCGTCGGCGGACGCCGGAATGGACACGCAGGTCGAGTGCGCGTCGCAGGACGGCGGAATCGTGACGTTGGACGGATCGGGCTCCACGGACCCGGACTCGACCACGGGCAACGACGACATCGTCGCGTTCGAGTGGTTCCGGGATTTCGGCTCGGCGGCGAGTGCCCTGATCGCGACGGGAGAACTCGCGGAGGTGACGCTACCGCTCGGCGCTCACACGATCACGCTGCGGGTCACGGACCGCACCGGGCTCACGGACACCGACGAAGTGCTCGAGACCGTCGTGGACACGACGCCTCCCACCGTTTCCGTCGTCATGGACCCCGAGAGCCTGTGGCCTCCCAATCACCGCTTGGTAGAGGTCGGCGCCACCGTGAGTGGTGGCGACCTGTGCGGAGGAGCCACCACCGTGCTGACCTCCATCGTCAGCAGCGAGGCAGATAACGCTCCCGCATCGAGCGACGGCGACACGAGCGACGACATTCAGGGCGCCGATTTCGGCTCCCCCGATTACGCGTTCTCGTTGAGGGCCGAGCGCGACGGGGCCGGAGGCGGGCGTACGTATGCGGTGTCGTACGCGGCGACCGACGGCGCGGGCAATACGGCCTCCGCGACCACCGAGGTGGTCGTCCCCCACGACAGGAACGGTGAGACGGAGCCGCTCATGATCACCGTCACGCGATTGCCGGACGGCACGTCGGTGACCTGGACTCCGGTCGAGGGCGCGTCGCACCACAGGGTGATTCGTCGAAGACTCTCCCAGGTACGAGAGAACGACTCGGCGATTCAGCTCGGGGAAGGCCGCTGCGTGGAATCGGGCGCCACGGACACCATTGCGGTCGCACTCGACGAGCACGACATGCCGGCGGCCGGAGAAGTGCTCCTATACGTGGTCGAGTACGTCGTCGACCACGGTCCCAGCGGGTTCGGCACCGAGAGCGCCGCGAAGCCGAGAGAGACCGCCGCGAGCTGCCACTGACGTTCCCCAGTCCGTCACCGCACGTTTCGGGGGCCGGTGCGGCGCACCCGCCCTCCCGTCGGCCTCAGGAAACGGGCTCCTCCACGCCCCTTCGTGCAACCGGAACGAACGCGGCCTGCTTGCCAACGGCCAGTGCACGCTCGGGATCCAGGAAGCCGTAGAGCTCGATGAGCTTGGCCACGAGGCCGGTCCAACCCGTCTGATGACTGGCGCCCAACCCGGCGCCGTTGTCGCCGTGGAAGTACTCGTAGAACAGGATGAGGTCGCGCCAGTGGGGGTCGGTCTGGAACTTCTCGGTTCCGCCGTAGACCGGGCGGCGGCCACGCTCGTCGCGGGTGAAGGTCCGGGTGAGCCGGTCGGCGATCTCCTTGCTCACCTCGAAGAGGTTCATCAGCTTGCCCGAGCCGGTGGGGCACTCGATCTTGAAGTTGTCGCCGTAGTACAGGTAGAAGTTCTGCAGCGCGCGGAGGATGAGCGCGTTCACCGGCATCCACACCGGGCCCCGCCAGTTGGAGTTGCCGCCGAACATGCCCGTGTTCGACTCGGCCGGGAGGTAATCCACCCGGTGCTCCTGGCCGTTCACGTGGAGGACGTACGGGTTTCGCTCGTGGAACTTCGAGATCGAGCGGATGCCGTGGGGACCCAGGAATTCGTTCTCGTCGAGCATCTTCGTCAGGATCCGGCGGAGCCGCTCCGGGTTGACCAGGGCGATGACCCCCCGCTCTGCCACGCCCAGATGATCCCGGCCGGTAGGGTGCATGGTCGTCCACAGCTCGGGTATCCGGCGCAGCCGTTCCGCGATGCCGCGCATCGCCCTCGGGACGCGCTCCCGCTGTCGCTTCTCGATCACCGTGGTGGCGCACAGCGGGAGGAGCCCCACCATCGAGCGCACCTTGAGCCGCGTGGCGCTGCCGTCGGGGAGCCGCAGCAGGTCGTAATAGAAGCCGTCCTCCTCGTCCCACATGCCGTCCGCCCCGGGCCGGTTCATCGCCGCGGCGATGTAGTAGAAGTGCTCTGCGAACTTGAAGACCATGTCCTCGTAGATCGGGTCGTGGGCGGCGAGCTCGACCGCGAGCTCGACCATGTTCTGGCTGAAAAGGGCCATCCACGCCGTGCCGTCCGCCTGCTCGAGGTGACCGCCGGTGGGCAGCGGGGCGCTGCGATCGAACACGCCGATGTTGTCGAGGCCCAGGAAGCCGCCCTCGAACACGTTCTTGCCGAAGCGGTCCTTGCGGTTGACCCACCACGTGAAGTTCAGGAGGAGCTTGTGGAAGGTCGACTTGAGGAAGTCCAGGTCCACTTCCCCGCGCACCGCTTTCTCGGTGCGATGGAGGAACAGGGTCGCAAAGGCGTGGACCGGGGGATTCACATCGCTGAAGTTCCACTCGTAGGCGGGCATCTGGCCGTTGGGGTGCAGGTAGGAGCCGCGGAGCATCAGGTCCATCTGCTGCTTGGCGAAATCGGGGTCCACGATCGAGAGCGGTAGGGTGTGGAAGGCGAGGTCCCATGCCGCATACCAGGGGTACTCCCACTTGTCGGGCATCGAGATGATGTCCTCGTTCAGCATGTGGAACCACTCCGAGTTCCGGGCAATCCGAAATCCGGCGTGCAGGGGGTTGGAGCGGTGCTCGTCCAGCCAGTTGTCACCGTCGAAGAAGAAGAACTGCTTGCTCCACAGCATGCCGGCGATGGCTTGGCGCATCACGTTGGCCGCATCTTCACTCACGGACGGCGGCGTGACCGACTCGTAGAACTCATCGGCTTCACGGTGCCGGTCGGCGAAGATCTCATCGAATGGCTTCCCGAAGGGCTTGCCCTTGTGGCCCGCCGAGGTGCCGGTGAGCCGCAGGCGAATCACCTTCGTCCGACCCGCGCCGACGTCGACCTTGTAGTGCGCCGTGACCTTGGTGCCTTGCCCGCGGGGGTTCACCGCGCCCTCGTTGCCCCGTACCACGCAGTCGTTGATGCCGTCCTTGACGTAGGGGCTCTCGTTCTTCTGCCCCGGAAAGACCAGCTCGTGGTTCGTTTCGTTCTCGGTGAACAGCAGCGGCACGTCGCCGTCGCAGGAAAGAACGAATTCGCCGAGCACAGGATGCCTTGCCGCGACCGCACTCGTGCCTGCCGGTGCCTCGATCTGCTCGAGAGTCGGTTTCCGGACAGCTCGGTTCGACTCGGCAATCCATGCCGACCAGTCGTTCCGGAACCACAGCGTCGGCAAGAGGTGCAGCTGGGCCGCGTCCGGTCCCCGGTTGGCCGCCGTGATCTTCACGAGGACGTCATCGGCACCGCCCTTGGCGTACTCCACGAAGACGTCGAAATACCGGTCGCCGTCGAACACACCGGTGTCGAGGAGCTCGTACTCCATCTCGTCCCGCGAGCGGCGGCGGTTCGTCTCCACCAGGTCGGCGTAGGGAAACTCCGCCTGCGGATACTTGTAGAGGTACTTCATGTACGAATGGGTCGGCGTGCTGTCGAGGTAGAAGTAGTACTCCTTCACGTCCTCGCCGTGGTTCCCCTCGCTGTTGGTCAATCCGAACAGGCGCTCCTTGAGGATCGGGTCCTTTCCGTTCCACAGGGCCAGCGCGAAGCACAGGCGCTGCTTGTCGTCGGAGATGCCGGCCAGCCCGTCCTCGCCCCAGCGGTAGGCGCGCGAGCGGGCCTGGTCGTGGGTGAAGAAACTCCAGGCGTCGCCATTCTCGCTGTAGTCCTCGCGGACCGTTCCCCATTGCCGCTCGCTGAGGTACGGCCCCCATTGCTTCCACTGCACCTTGTGCTGACGAGCCTCTTCCAGTCGGACGCGCTCGGCTGTTTTCATGAGTCCACTCCTCTCGCGCCGGTATGCCTGCTGCGCCCGTGGCGGCCTGGATGCGTGTTTGGGCCGGGCTTCGCTGGACAAGCAGTATACATAGGCGAGCGAGGCCGAAGACGTCCGATGGCGGACCATTACGGCCCCGACCGTGGACGGGATCATGGAGGAGCGTGATTGCGAAAACCGTCGTGGTTCCCGGCTTTGGATCGATCGAGGATCGAATCGGTCCTCTCTGAGCGCGCGCCGCCGCGGCATCCCTCGCTATCCTGATTTCGACCGTCGAATGCGAACGGGCGGCCGACTCGAAGCGGTCGCGAGGAGCGTGCAATGCGAGGCAGATACATGGCCATCCTTCCGGTCTTCGCGGCCGGAACGCTGATCCTGGTCGGCGCCACCAAGGAGCAGGAATCGTCGAAAGCCGGCGACACGTTGTGGGAACAGGCGACCCTGTACTTCAAACCGCTGCCGGATGTCGCGGCGAATCCCGAGAACGCGATCACCGAGGCCAAGGTAGAGCTGGGGCGCGAGCTCTATTTCGACACGCGGCTGTCGCTCAACAGCACGATCTCGTGCAACTCGTGTCACAGCCTCGCGCTCTTCGGCGTGGACGGACTGCCGACGTCGCCCGGAGACGACGGCCGGAAGGGAGACCGCAACTCGCCGACGGTCCTGAACGCCGCGCTGCACGGGTCGCAGTTCTGGGACGGCCGGGCCCGTGACGTCGAGGAGCAGGCGGGAATGCCGATCCTCAACCCGATCGAGATGGCGATTCCCTCCGAGGAGTTCCTCGTCGAGCGGCTGTCGCAAGTCCCGGCGTACCAGGAGGCTTTCCGCAAGGCGTTCCCCGGCGACCCGGCGCCGCTGTCCTACGGGAACATCCAGAGGGCCCTGGGCGCCTTCGAGCGGACCCTCTTGGCGCCTTCCTCGTTCGACGATTACCTGCGCGGCGATCGGGCGGCGCTCGACGCGGATCAGCTCGAGGGGCTCCGGCTGTTTCTGGATCTGGGTTGCTCCTCGTGCCACAACGGCGTCAACGTGGGCGCCGGATCGTTCCGGAAGTTCGGGCTCAACGATCCGTACTGGGTCCACACCCGCAGCGCGAAGGTCGACGAAGGACGGCTGAAGGTCACCGGAGACGAGGAGGACCGGTACGTCTTCCGCGTCGCCTCGCTGCGCAACGTGGCCCAAACGGCACCGTACTTCCACGACGGAAGCGTCGCGAAGCTCGACGAGACGGTGAGGATCATGGTGCGGTTGCAGGTCGGACTCGACCTCGAGCCGCTCCAGGTCCGACAGATGACGGCTTTTCTGGGTAGCCTGACCGGGCGCGTCGATCCGGACGTGGCGCGTGGCGCCGAACCCAAGGGCACGCTCTGAGCCGACCGCAGCGCGAGCACACGTGCCGGTGCGGAAGGGGAGGGTTCGGAGGCCCGGGGCGTGCCGACTGCTGTTGGCGGCCGGTAAGCGGGCTAGGGCTCGTGGACGCCTGCAAGGATCTCACGGGCTTCATCCGCCCTCCCGGGCTCGACGAGCACTTCGGGCGCGCCCAGGATCGGGTTGTAA